>Ga0307418_1000124_pt1 | contig 21513 bp, 20 predicted proteins | sample SalMarWE160220MG_2_FD_202160 | JGI IMG/M metagenome (GOLD analysis project Ga0307418, IMG submission 202160) | Salt marsh sediment microbial communities from the Plum Island Ecosystem LTER, Massachusetts, United States - WE1602-20 | ecosystem: Environmental > Aquatic > Marine > Intertidal zone >...
TAGACCTGATCGTCCGCGGCCCCTTGGGCCTGTTGGTAGAGCTCGGTCCCTGCCCGTGCTCCGAGCTGCCGGCGAAGCTCTGCGAGCGGCAGGCGGGGCACCGCCTCGGCCATCGGCATCGCCGAGTGCACCCCGAAGCGGCGGGCCTCGTAGCAACAGGTGGCAACCACGCCGCGCTTGCCGGGCTCGGCGCCGACCACTACCGGGAGACCCCGCCACCCGGGCGGGTCACGCTGCTCGACAGCCGCGCAGAAGGCGTCCAGGTCGACATGCATGAGCAGGCGGGTCACGGCGCCGACAGCCCCTCCGGTCTCGTCCTCGAACAGTGAGGAACTACACCAACGTGCCCGGGAGAGCCGGGCCGCCAGGAGGGACGAAGGCAGGCTCCCGGGGACCATCGAAACCCCAGCCCGCCGACCTGTCCAGAACCGGTCGGCACAGCGTGGGCGGGCATTCCTTTCCGCTTCCGGCGAGGCGACAGGGCACCGAAGGCTGCAGGCACCCCGGCGATGTGCCTCCAAAGGCCAACGGCAGGTCGCGGGGTTTGCCCAGCGCGCTGGCGCCCAGCCCCATCCGCCAAAAAAAGCCCGGCGGGACGGCCGGGCTTGATCGGCCTGCGCGTGCAGGCCAAGAGGAGAACCCTCCTCTTATGCACTGAAGGGAGCTTGCCAACCAGGTGTTACGATTCGAGAGCCGAGGGCTCGACCTGTAGAGTTTACGGCGTGACCGGAGCCTCCAACGTGAAACTTTGGACATCCAGATGGAGTTAAGCTGTCCGACGGCCATCGAGAATGACCCGTCGGATCGATCTTTCATCCCCAGGTCCCCTGCCGCCCAAACCTGATGGCACCGCCGCCGAGGCTAGGTTGGTCAAGATCGGCCGCCGTCAGGTCGAACATGGCGACGCACTCGTCTGAGCGCCCCCAGGGAACGCCCTTCTCGAGTGTGCACCCCATGGATCAGCTCCAGGATCGGGAAGGTGCCGATCAATCTTGCGTTGGTGCTCATGGTCCCAGGAGAGGAGCGACTCCCTCCAAGGGACAGCGTGCCAGCAGCTCGGCCAGGGTCCCCATGCCGGGGATCGGCGTGCCCTTTGGGGCCACGTCCCCCAGCGGGACCAGCACGAAGGCGCGTCGAGGAAGCTCCGGGTGGGGAATCGTCAGCCCCGCCTCGTCGAGCTGTTCGTCACCGTAGGTCAGGATATCAAGGTCGAGCGTGCGGGGTCCCCACCGGGTGCCGTCCCGCTTCCGGCCGTGTCGCAGCTCGATCGCCTGCAGCTCCCGGAGCAGGGCGCGGGGCGATAGTCTGGTCTCCAGGGCAACCACGGCGTTGACGTAGTCGGGCTGACCGGGCGGACCAACCGGGGCCGTCCGGTAGAGGTGTGAGGAGGCAAGCAGGGCGCTTGCCGGAAGCTCGGCGAGCTCCTGCAAGGCTTCGCGCACCTGACCCTCGGGCTCCCCGATGTTGCTGCCCAGCGCGACATAGGCGGCAACTGAAGTAGACCGCAACGCACCCGTCATCACTTTCCTCCTAACCACCATTAAGGTTCCAGGCGACTGTCCCTGCGACTAGCGGCATAGACCTTGCCGCTGCAACGTGGAGGCCCCCCGGGTTTTCGCGGCGAGGGAGGCAGCGGCCCACATCCCGCCCGCATACTGACCATTGGCCGCACACTCGCGGCGACTACTTCGCATCAACCAATCCCCAGACAAGAGAACAGAGGACCACCTGATGACAGCAAGAGGCAGATTCCTTTTCACCGCCACTGCCTGCGCGCTCGCCATGGGAATGGCGGCCGACGCATTTGCAGCCGACGGTGCAACGCTCTACCAAGAAAAGATCTGCAACACGTGCCACGGTCCGGCCGGCAAACAGCCCATCCTCTGCCGGTCTACCCCAAGCTGTCCGGCCAGAACGCCCCCTACCTGCTGCAGCAGATGAAGGACATCCGCGACGGCAAACGTGCCAATGGTCTGTCCGCCGCCATGAAGGCCGTCGTCAGCAGCGTGACCGACGAACAGTTCGAGGCGATTACGAACTGGCTGTCCACCCAGTAGCCCGCGGGCCGGACAACCGTTCTCACCTGCTGGGGTCCAGGCTCCGGCACCAGCAGGTTCTCCCGGGCGGGCTCATCGGTCCCAGAACCGCCTCTGCACTGCTGCGGTAGCCGGGTCTCGGGGTACCGGCGCGCCGTCGAGCTGCGCCACTTCCACCACCCCGCGGAGCGCATTGCCGAGGAAGATCGAGCGGCGCGCAAGCCCGCTGCGGGGCATCCGTCTCTCGGTGAGGGGACCCGCCAGCTCCTCAATCCGCCGCCGGGCCACGCTCGGCAGCACCCCCAGATCGAGCGCCGGGGTGCAGAGCCGGTTCCCCTCCCACCAGAAGGCACACCATACGGCCGCCTCGGCGACCTCGCCGCACGCGGTCAGCAGCAGGGCATCGTCCGCACCGGCCTCCCGCGCCTCGTCCAGCGCCGCGCTAAACAGCTCCCTCTCCGTCGTTTTATGAGGATAGGGCCGGTGCACCAGCCGGCTGGTCACCAGCCGCAACGGGTCCGCAGGTCCCACGTCCCGCTCCGTCACGATCACGCCCATCGGTCCCACCTCCAGCCGGTGGGCCCGGTCGGCTCCCCCGCGGGGCTCCTCCAGGGCGGGCGGGAACGGCAGGCCCAGAGACCGGCAGCTAGCCTCCAGGCGGTGCAGATGCAAGGGCCACAGGGGTGCCCTGCCCCCACGTACCCGGATCGTCTCGATCAGTGCGCTCACACCCGGCCGCCGGGGGCAGTCGATCGCTTCCGCAAGGGGCTGCTCACCTTCCGTATCCGGCTTGATGGGCCGTCTCGGCGGTACCGAGCGTCCGCTCCAAGAGCGCGAGATCATCTCGCGACAGGAGCCGGACGGCGGCTTCCATCCGTTCCGCATAACAGGGAAAGGCCACGTCCAGGATGCCTCGCCTCGCCAGGGTCTCAATCCCGCCCTCCAGGCTCGCGGGCGGCGCGGACTTGACCAGGAGCAGACCGTCCGCCTCCAGCCTGCGACACAGCCAGGCCGCCAGGGAATCGGACGTGACGTCCCAGTTGTGCCCCACCTCCGGCTCGTCCACCACCATGGGCACCGGCATCCAGACGGGCGTCTTCCGCTGCGCGAGCGCGTCCCGGATCTCCGGGGGTGTAGCAGCCGGTCGGAGACAGGATTCCAGGGCGCAGAGCATCCGACCGAACTGCTCCATGCCCAGGAGGGCCATGTGGTGGGCGGAGGCGTCGTCGAAGCCCCATTGACGCTGGGCGGTGCGGACCTGGTCGGCGAAGGGCCCGCCTCCGGGCACCAGCACCACGTCATCCCGCACGGACAAGGCCGTCAGCCACGGCTTCAACTGCGGGGCGGAGGCCAGACTGCCGCCGAGCTTAACTACCCACATCGGCGAGCCGCATCCGATCCAGAAGCTCCAGCAGGGGCGCCGCCTTGTGGTAGGTCTCCCGGTACTCCGACTCCGGATCCGAATCCGCCACGATACCGCCCCCTGCCCACAAGCGCGTCAGACCGTGGGAGTGCACCAGGGTCCGAATGGCGATATTGGTGTCCATCGCTCCGTCGAAGCCCAGGTAGCCGACGGACCCGCAGTACACCCCGCGACGGTGGGGCTCGAGCTCCTCGATCACCTCCATGGCGCGCACCTTCGGGGCGCCGGTGATGGAGCCGCCGGGGAAGCAGGCGCGCAGGAGGTCAAGGGGGGTCCTCCCCGCCGCCAGGCGCCCACGGACCGTGCTGACCAGATGGTGCACCCGGGCGAAGCTCTCCAGCGCGAACAGGTGAGGCACCTCGATCGTCCCGATGGCGCAGACCCGGCCGAGGTCGTTGCGCAGGAGGTCCACGATCATGACGTTCTCGGCCTGATCCTTGACGCTGGCGCGCAGTGCATCGGCAAGCATCAGATCCTCGACGGGATTCCCGCCGCGCGGACAGGTCCCCTTGATCGGCTTGGTCTCCACCGAGCCGTCCCGCACCTGAAGGAACCGTTCCGGGGACGAGCACAGCACCTGGCAGTAAGGGTTGCTGAGATAGGCGGCGAACGGTGCGGGATTGAGCCGACGCAGGGCCTGATAGGCCTGCCAGGGATCACCTTCCGTCGGCACGGCAAAACGCTGGGCGAAATTCACCTGATAGCAGTCCCCCTCCCGGAGGTAATGCTTGATGCGGGCGATGGCATCCAGGTAGTCCCCATGGCTCAGATTCGAGCGGACGGGCCCCCGCACCCGGAACGGGGAGCGTGGGCGGTGTATCCGCCGCTCGCTCCACGCCGCGGAGAGGAGTCCGAGGGTCTCGCGCAACCGCCCCGTGTCGCCCGCGACCAGACAGCTGCGCTTGGTATCGTGATCCACGACGACCGCCCAATCGTAGATGCCGACCGCCATCTCCGGAATCTGCTCGGCATCCTCCGCAAGACTAGGAATCCGCTCGATCCGTCGCCCAAGGTCGTAGCCGAAGTAACCCACGGCACCACCGCAGAAGGGGACACCGTCCACCGGTGGCCGGACAGGTCCCAGCTCCTCCTGGAGAAGCGCGAAGGGGTCCGCAAGGGAGAACCGGCTACCCACGGGGCTCCGGATCTCGGTCCGTTGCCCCCGGGTGACCAGCACGGTGTGGGGATCGGCCGTCAGGATGTCGTAGCGGCCCTGTCCGCTGTGGGGACGACCGCTGTCCAGAAACACGGGCCACGCGCGGTGCAACAGGGCGTCGAACAGCAGGGTGCTGTCCGGCCGGTAGGGAATCTCCTGTATAACCCGCTCAGTCATCTCCGGAGCCCATGGCCACGCCTGTTGCCGCGGTTGGCTTCAGCTGAACGCATTGCCCGCCGCCAGGCTCGCCACCGCCGCGGCCGGGGCGCAATCGCCCACGTTGAGCCCGCCATCGCCCGATGCTGACCGATAGAAGCTCTCGAACGCCACGTAAGGCCGCTGCAGTCTCTCGGCGAGGCGTCTCGCCACGAAGCGCCCGACGCCGGCCCCAACCAGCGGGGCATTATCAGGGACGAGATCCCGGGAGAGGACCCGGTCACAGGCATCCGCAATGGTGCGCAGCTGTCGCTCCGCGAAGAAGCTCGCCATCCGGCGCCATCTCGGCAAATCCGCCCGTACGGCGTCCAGCCCCACCATTCGGCCGAGACGACGGGCACTCGCGCCCGGCGTCTTCTCCCGGCCGTCTGCACTCGGCAGCACATCCGCGTGGTCCGGCAGGTCCCCGGTCAGGCGGTAGACGTCGGCGGTGGTCGCAAACTGCTCCGCCATCACCGGCACCCAGCCTCCCTCCCAGGGCGCCCGACTCCCGAGGGACATCAAGGGGGTGCGCACAACCCCCGTGTACACCAGCTCCTCCTGCTCCAGGCGCTCATGATCCGTATAGCCGGACGCGCTCACCCGTCCCGCGCTGAACGGCACCAGATCCGTCGTCGTGCTGCCGACGTCCACCAGCAGTCCGGCGGGAAGCCGACTCGCCAGGAAGGAGGCTGTGGCCATCCAGTTGGCGGAGGCCACCTGGCTGGCGGCAGCAACCGCGGAGACCGGGTCCAACAGCCCGTCGAAGCCTGCAAAGACCCTCAGATCCGCACTCGGGAACCGCCGCTGCATGGCAGCCACCAGCGCCCTGACGCCGCTCGGCCGGTCGTCGAACAGATCCACCAGCTCTCCCGTCATTGTGATTGCATGCCGCGTGCCCGGATCGCCCAGGGCCGACAGGACCCGGTCGATGCCCTCCTCCAGGCGATCGAGCCCCTGCCACAGGGGACAGGGCACCTGGAAGACCCCGCCAACGGCGCCCATGGCGTCGAGGCGAACGGCCTTGAGGTGGGCGCCACCGAGGTCCCAACCCACCCACTGTTCGGGGCTAGGCGACACCGGCATACTCCAAACACACATCAACCGCCACACGCAAGGCCGGAGCCTCACGCGGGATGGGCTTGCCTTTCAGCAGGTCGAGGACGAGGCCGGCTGGATTGATCCCGATCGACTCCTTCAGGCCCACGTAGGAGGTGGTGAGACGAGGGTTCACCTCCAGCACCTGCGGACCGCCCGGCGTCACCATCAGATCCACCCCCACGTAGCCCCAGAGATCCGGCAAGGCGGCGGCGATATCGCCGGCCAGCCGCTGGAAGGCACAGCCGACCTCCCTCGAAATCCCATTGACCACACAGCCCAGCAGCACGAATGCATCGTCCATCAGGGCGATGCGTTGCCGGTTCACGCTGAGCAGCGCCGCCTCGCGGCCGCTCGCGACCAGACAGAGGCTGGCGGCGACGCCCTCGATGAGGGGCTGGGCCACATAGAGCAGCGGCTCAGGGAGACGATCCCATTCTCGACATAGCGTGTCTCGATCCTGGAACACTCTGATACCCACGCAGCCGACACCGTCGTCCGGCTTGAGCACCCAGCGTCCCGGCCTCTTCAAAAGCGTATCGCCATGGCAGAAGGTCGGCACCACCGGCACGCCCCGTTCCACCAGGCGCCGCGCGGTCTCCAGCTTGCTGGAGGCGGTCCGCACCGCCTCGGGCCGGCTGCCCAGGAGGATCTTGCCCGCTGCAAGCACGACGTCGCTGATGCGGGTCAGCGTGCCTCGGTGCTCCGGGGCGATGGGCCAGACCGCATCCACCGCCTGCAGCACTTCATCCCAGGCGACCGGAAACGCCTCGACGCGGTCCACGACGCGGCAGGCGACCGGGAGATCCATCGGCGCGAGCCGGCCATCCCGCATCACCAGGACCTCGACCCCATCCAGCTCGCACAGGTCGGAGACCAGGGCCCCCAGCATGAGCTCGCCTTCCCGTGCCAGGGACGGCGGCAGGGCGCAGTCCAGCATGCCGCCGCCGGTAATATACTCGAACACCAAGATACGCATGCCTAGCCCGTGATGAAGCTCATTCCGGTTGTCGACCTCAAGGCCGGCCAGGTGGTGGCGGCGAGGATGGGAGACCGCAGCGCTTACGCGCCTCTGGTCTCGCCCCTGTGCACCTCGAGCCGACCCGATGCGGTCGTGTCCGGACTGCTGCGGCTCCATCCATTCGATACCCTGTATATCGCCGACCTGGATGCCATTTGCGGCAACGGAAGCCATCTGGCCCTGATCGACGCGCTCCATCGGCGATGGCCTGAGCTTGTCCTTTGGGTGGACTCCGGTCTCACCGATATCGAGGCCCTCGCCGCCACCGCGCGGCCGGTCCTCGGAAGCGAATCCCTTGCTTCCGCCGCCCAGCTTACCGGGCTCCGCCGGGACCTCCTCGCCCCCGTCCTCTCCCTTGATTTCCGGGAAACAGGGCTCGTGGGGCCGACCGGGCTGGACCTGGAGCCATCCCTCTGGCCGGAGGACGTGATCGTCATGACCCTCTCCCGCGTTGGGGCTGACACCGGGCCGGATCTGGGCCTCCTGGATCGGCTGAAGCGGGGGGCACCGGGCAAACGGCTCTACGCCGCGGGAGGTGTCCGTGATCTCGCCGATGTGCAAAGCCTACGCAAGATGGGGGCCGCCGGCGCCATCCTCTCCACTGCCCTCCATCGGGGCCGGATCGGACCGCGGGAAATCCTGACGCTGGAAACGGCCTAGACATCAGTGCAGACAGTCTGAGCCCGTTTCGGGTAGATCCGCTCCACGGATGCCGTAGGAGCGAGCTTGCTCGCGATCACCCAACCCGCCGTTCTCGCGTAGATCCGCTGCGCGGACCATGCCCCAAGATGGCAGACAGGGCCGCGAAAGGTCCGCACAGCGGACCCTTCTACCAAGGTGGCCCGTGACTTCTGTCAGTGTGCACCAGGTCCGATCCCCGCCTGCGGCCTCGGGCAATTTCCGAAAAATCAGATGGTATTGGATTTGACAGAAATCGCCTCAGCCCCGGACCGCCACCTCGAGGGCCGGGGGGCGAAGCAGGTCCCGAAGGGGGGAGCATCCGACGTCGCCCGCAAAATGGGTCATGAGGGGATCACTCCCCTGCCGCTGGAAGGTCTCCAGGGTGGGGCCGCGATAGGTGCACCAGGACTGAGTGGTCTCGTGGAGCTGAAGCTCCACCAGCCCCGGCAGGTAGTCGATGAGCTGCTCCCAGATGTAGATGCACAGCATCTCGGTGCTGGAGCGCCAGGCCAGCTCGGGGGCGGCGAAGTTCAGGTTGTGATGATCGAAGCGGTCGATGACCTTCCGGTTGACAACCCGTTTCAGATAGCCGTAATCCACGACGCAGCCGGTGACGGGGTCGATCCTCCCCCTCACCTTGACGTGCAGGACATAGCGTCCGCCGTGGAGGTTCGAGCACTTGGCCGGATGGTCGGTGATGAAGTGAGCCGAGTCGAAGATCAGCTCCTTGGCGACGGTAACCTCGGGCGTGGCCTGGCGAAAGCGCTCCAAGGCCCCTGGGATCTGCACCAACTCGTCCGCAAGCCAGTCGAGCAGACGCTCGGTATCCGTCCGGGTGAGGGTCCGCAGGAGGATGCCCTCCGGATGATCGGCAGCCTCCAGCTCCGTGAGGACAACGCCCCGGGGCCGCAGCTCCGCCGCCGCAGCCTGCCCGCAGGCCGATCGTGGGAACTGAAGGAAGAGGTATCCTGCCTGAAGCTCACCCACATGGGCGATGAAGGCCGCCAGCGTGGCCCGGAAATCAGGCGGAGGCACCGCGCATAGATGCAAGTCAGGGGATTGGCGGAGATGGGCACTCGGCACCTTCAGCCGATTGCGTGCGACCACCCGGTGTGTGGAGTCCGAATAGCTGTACTCCTGGCGAAACCGGAATCCGAGCTCCCTCAGAAGGTGCAGGTCCCACAACAGAAGGTCCAGGCGCCGTACCTCTCCCGGCACCACCGTGAAGTGCCCCTCCTCCCGGAGCAGCCCAGCCCAGGCCAGCGCCCTCAACAAGACACGCGCCCGCTCCGACGGGTGGCCGCCGGGACGCGGATAGTCGGCTACCCGGTCCTCCCGGTTCAGCTCCTCCCGGTCGATCAGCAGATCGAGTGGCAGGTGATGACGGATGGCGTATTCCTGCAGGGTGAGTCCGGAGCAGGCAAGCAGGTGAGGGTTGTCGATCTGGGCAAGCTCGATATCACACTCAAGACACCGCATCGTCCGATCTCCCACCGGTAGCTACCTCACCTGCGCCTTGGACATTGGCGGACGCGGCACCCTACCACGTCCGCTCCCGATCACTTGTGAGCGGCGAAGGGGTGCTCCATCGTCCCCTTCTTCTTTACCACGTCCGCAGCCGTCGGCTCGCCCGCCACGGCGCGTTTGATCGACTCCTTGGTCGCCTGGTAGTTGTAATCCTGGATCTTGTTGTCGTCCTCCGCCTCCCAGTGGATGAAGACGCCGACGCAGATGAAGACGTCGTCCGCCTCGTCCGCGGGGATCGTACCGTCCTCGACGCAGTCGGCCACCGCCATGGCCACGGCCCGCTGGGCTGGTCCGAACATCTGGACGGCCTGCTTTGCCCCCTTGATGGTGACCTTGTTGAATAGCATGGTATTGGGCTTCGTCGGCAAGTTCGGCGCCACCACCGCAAGCAGGCTAGTGAAGCCGTCCTTGTTGTTCACCAGCCCGTTGCAGAACGCCGTTTCCGCCGCGGAGCCGCGGGGCCCCATGATGAGATCGACGTGCGCGACCTCGTTGCCGTCCCCGACCAGAGACTCCCCGACCATTGTTCTGTTGATGACTGTCATGGCACTCGCTCCTTCTCTCGTTAGTGTCAAAGGTAAAGCCCGGGACCGCGCTCCACGGCACCGGGCACGGAAATGCGGCGATGCCTCGCCGCAAGCTCGCGCGGGGAGCCGATGGGCTCCAGGCGTAGGACCAGCAGACTGGCCACCGTCAGGTCCGCCGAGGTCCCCGGATTGATGGCCTCCCGCTTCAGCTCGACGTCGAGCTGCAACAAGGGATCACGCAGGTCCTCCGGCTGCCGGGCGCGGGCCACCGCCCGGGCCAGGGGGACCACCCGGCGGCTGATCGCCCGCGCCTTCTTCGGCCCGCGCTTGCGGGCGATGTGGGTATCCGGAAAGCGGCTCAGAAGGTCCAGGAAGAGGGCCGCCGCCGCCCATGCCTCGTCGCCCCAACGGGCCTCGAAACCGCGCAGCCTCGGCACCGCATCCTCGAAAAGATCCGCATAGTCCGTCGCGTATTGCCGGGCTATGCGGTCCCGCCGGGCCGCATAGCCCATGATCTGCGCGAGGGGTGCATCCGCGGCCCCTCCCACATCGTGGCGTCTGGATTCCCCCAGGCCCGCGGGGGCCGCGAGGCGGATAGCTCCAAAGAGCCAGTCCGAATCCTCCCGGTCCGCCTTGCGCAGCACTTGCCGGAGACGCTCACGCAGACTACCGGTCGCCTCCCCATCCAGCAGGGCCTGTGCCAAGGGTGCGCACAGCAGCACAACCCCCAGGTTCGTGTTGCATCCCACCTCTGCACGTGTCGCCTCGACAGCGCGATAGATGCGCTCGCCGAGGCCAAGTCCTGGAGCGGCCATGGGGCCGGCGCTCGCCTGTGCACTCCTCAGAAAGTCGGCGACCGTCATGCCGTGCCCGTCGGCATACTGATGCACGTTTCCCGGCTTCAGGGCCTGAAGCTCCACTGCGCAGGCGTCCCGGTAGGCGTCGGCGATGGGCCCCTGGGGGGTTTCCGCCCCGATGGAGCTCGTCGTCATCAGCCCACCGCCTCGACCACAGGGCCGCCTTGGCGGCAACGTAGGAAGTCCGCTGCCAGGCCGTCGGCAATGTCCAGAGGGCAGACCTGCTGCAGACCCTTCCACGCCGGGATGCTGTTCACCTCGATGACCCAGGGCCGCCCGGATCTGTCCCGCAGGATATCCACCCCGGCGTAGCGCATCTGGAGAGCGGCGGCCGATGCCTCCCCCAGCTCCCGTAGCTCGGCGTCCAGCACGGCAGGCTGGCAGCTGGCGCCTTGGGCGACATTCGTGATCCAGCCTGCCCCGCAGCGGCGCATCGCCGCGACCGCCCGGCCGCCGATGACGAACACCCGCCAGTCGTGCGCATGGACGTTGCCCGTTGGAATGAAGCGCTGGAGGTAGTAGACGCCCTGGCAGGTCTCCGGCGCTGGCAGGTCTTCGCGGGTGCGCATGAGTGACACCCCCGCCCCCTGACTGCCGAACAGGGGCTTGAGGACGAGCGCGTGGCCGGCGCTCAGCTCCTTCGAAACCAGCCTCAGCACCGCCTCCGCATCGCCGGCGACCCAGGCCGGGGGTGTGGGGAGGCCCGCGGTGCGCAGGAGGAAGCTGGTCATGCCCTTGTCCACACTTCGCTCGATGGCGCGGGCGTCGTTGTAGACCAGGACCCCCAGACGCTCCAGGGCATGCAGGATGTCCAGGTAGAAGACCACCTGCTCCAGGGTCCCGCCGGGCACGCCCCGGACGAAGGCCCCTTCCGGCAGATCGTCAAAGCCGGGAAGGACCAACTCGGTGCCCTCGCCGGACAGGTCGAGCCTGCAGCCCTGCAGGGAGACGAAACGGGTCTCGCACCCGTGAGCGGCGAAGGCCTCCCGCAGGCGGGCCCCGTGCCAGCCGGGATCATCCGTGAAGATGGCGACGGCCCGGGTCACGGGGCGATCCCGAACGAGGTCTCAAGCAGCGGGAGGTCCAGGTGTCCGGCGCTGAAGCTTCGCCCGCTCTGCAGGGCACTCACCATCACCCGGGCAGGACTGAAGAGCATCGGATCGATCTGGAAGAAGTCGTACTTGTAGGTCTTGAAGACCTCCGCGAACGGCCGGCCGTAATCCCGGGAGGCACTGCTCGGGAGCTCTCGGGCCAGGTCCTCGGCCGCCGCGTCATCCCCGGTTACGAAGAGCTGCGCCTGACCGGCAAAGAGGATGGCGTCGTTGGTTCGGCCCATTGCAGTCATGAAGTCCGGTGCCGGAGGCGGCAGCGGGGCGATACCGATGCCGTCCCTGATGGCAGTGAGATCGAAGCCGAGGGCGTGCGCCTTGTGCAGGGCCACCTCGAGCACGCGGGAGACGATCTGCACCGCACCGGCAAGGCTGCTGGTGGGGGTCAGGATCAGGGTCAGCGCCGCCGGCTCGACACCACAGTCCCGGGCGATCTTGTCCACCAGGGGCAGGGGCGGCGCCTTGTCTACCTCCAGGACAAAACAGGTACGGTCGAAGCTGTCCCGGTATCCCAGCTCGTCGAACAGGGGCTCCTTGCGCGCCAGGACCCGTCCGGGACCGGACCCCAGGGCGTGGAACGCGCCCTTGCCCTCTCCGTGGCTGAGGCTCCAGCCGGCATACTGACTGCCCAGGCAGGCAAGGACGGGATCCGTGGTGTGCACCCTGACCCAGCTCGGCCAGCCGGCCACCGGCCCGCATGCCGGGAGGTCGACCGTGCCCAGGCCCGCGAGGCAGATCTCCGCGATCCGGCGACCCGCTTCCAAGCCTCCGGCCGCCTCGATGCCCGCATCCACGAGCAGACAACCGTTGCCCATCCGCTGGGTCGACAGCCGCAGGGCCTCCGCATCCTCCAGCAGGGCCGCGACCAGCGGGGCCGCTGTGGCGTTGATACCGGGGCCTGTCACGAGACCATCTCCCATGGAAAGGTGCCCGCATCCGCAAGAAGGGCCAGGATCCGGTGCTCCTGCTGGAGCAGACGACGCTCGACTGTCTCCGTCCGGTCCGCGCTCGTCAGGACGGTGCAGAGCGGCGCCCCACAGGCAACATGGCTGCCGGGCCCCGGACGGTCTTTGGCCCAGGCGGGCCACCGCATGCGGGCTGGTATCGTCAGGTCCTCCGGGGCGTAGACGATCCGGTGGCCTCGAACCGTCCGGCTCGGGAGCGACGGGCCGGCAGGCAGCTCGCCGAGACAGGCCCGCACGTGCCGGCGGACCCAGCCGCCGGCGCAGTCGTCCTCGTAGAGACTCAGGGTCGCGCAGGGCCGGGGATTCAGCTCCAGGAGGTACGCCTGGCCGTCACGCAGGATGAAGTCCAGGCCATTGATGCCGTGCAGACCCAATGCCTCCACCAGTCCTGCGACGGCCCGTTCCACCTCCCCACGAACAGTAGAGCCGAGGGTCGCCACGGTGAGGGCGCCCCTGTAGATAAAAGGGAGATCCTGACCGGCGCAAGCGGTCATGAGCCGGTTGAAGCCGATGGGAACCCATCGCCTGCCGTCGGCGACGAAAAGGACCGAGATCACCGGTCCAGCGAGGAAACGCTGAAAAAAGTGCGCACGAGCAGGCCGTTCCCCACCCGTACGCCATTGCCGCACACCTAGACCACCGCTGGTGCCGGCCTCCTTGACCAGCCAATCCGGCCCTTCATGGCCCGCCGGCGGCTCGAAACGGATCTCGGGGTAAGGGATTTCCAGGTCGTCCAGGATACCGAAGAAGCGAGCGGGTTGCCCAAGCAACCGGATCACCTCCGAACCGTTTCCCAACAGGGGGAAACGCTCGGCCAGCCAATCAAGGGTCTCGGGTGCGCCCTCCAGTCCCGCGCCGTAAACCAAGCCGCAGCTCTCACCTGCGGTCGTCAATCGCTCCACCTCCGCGCGGAGACGTGCCTCATCCAGACCAGAACCATACAGGGGGACCGTGACGCAGGGCGCCACCCCACGGGTATCCTGGTCACAGAACCCATCCACGACCGCAACGGCGTAGCCGCCCCGCACCGCGGACTCCGCCAGGGCGCGTGCGCTGCTGGAGACGATGACCAGACCGGAGGGGTCAGCCCGCATACTGGCGCGCTGCGTCGAAGGCCGCCTCAAACCCGAGATACTGGGGGGTCTCCGCCTCCCGCATCTTCTGCAAGAGGTGATTTTGGGCCTTGTACTTGACGTTACCGACGGCGAGTGCGCCGACACCGACGGCACCCGAGCGCGACGCGCCGATGGGCTCCCCGTTATCCGTCAGCTCCACCCCTTCGATGCCCTTGGGCGGCACTGCATTGACGTCGCAGGCCACCTTCAGCCGCCCGGCTGTCACGATATGGTGAGACCAGAGCACGCGAACCCCCGCCTTGGCAGCGTTGAACACCACATCCACGTCGTTAACGATCTGACAGAGCTTGTCGTCGTTGCTGCCATCGGCCGCGCCCAGCTGGACGCCATAACGTTCCGAGCAGTAGGCGGCGGCCTTCCGGGCCGCCGACATGCCCTGATGGCTGACGATCGTCGTATCCGCGCCGGCCCGTGCGGCCAGGACGGCCGCCGCCGAGCCCACCGGCCCGGTGCCGCCGAAGACCAGGGTCCGCTGGCCCGACAGCCCTATGCCGTGACCCTTCTGGAGCACATTCTCCACGCAGGCGACCATGGCGCCGGCGGTGGTGAAGGCGCCGCTCGGGTCTGCGAGCACGGACACCTCGAAGGGGGGCACCATCGCCTTGCGTGCCGCCTCCAGCATCTGCACCGCCATGTGCGCATCGCGGCCCCCGAGGAAGATCCCGGTGCGGCGTACGCCTTTCGGTCCGCGCGAAAAGATCGCGTCCTGGACCAACCCCTGGACCTCCTCCAGGGTGACACCCACGTAGGCCATGCACGCATCCCAGCCGGCGTCGTATGCCATGTTGACGTCGAATGGGCTGACGTTCTTTGCCGTCGTGAGCATGTGCAGCAGAAAGGGCCTCTCCATGATGACGCTTACCTCTCGTTCCTCGGGAGTACCGAGCGATTCCGCTTTCCCCCGCCGACTGCCTTGCGACGGGCGGATTTCGTTCCATGCACTCGGCCGGTTTCCGAATTCATCCGGGATTCCCTTGCCCGGTCGAGACTGAGCCCCCGATGCGCCTGCACGACCGCGACGGTGGCGCCGCGATTGCGGGGTCCGACGATCCGGTAGCGCAGGTGTGAAGGCTCCCCGAACCGCCGCTTGAGGTCCCGCTCCAGCGCCCGCGCCGAGGCTTCATCCTCGGCCAAGACGAACCCGGTGGGTCCCCAAGAGCTCTGACCGCTGCCCTTGATACCCCGGCCCTCGAGCCAATCAAGCGTCTCGGTCACTGCGGGGGAGGCGAAGCACCCTCCTTGGACGGGAGCAAAGTGCTTGCCAACAATCCGCTGAATCTCGTGAACGGACTCCGCAAAGGCCCGGAAATCTCCTCCGAGGAGTCCAGGCACCAGCTTCATGAGAACCAACCGGCAGACGCTGCCGGCGGCCGCCTCGGGAAACTCGGGAAGATCGGAGAACGCAGCGGTCTCGGCTGCGCCGTGCAGGCCGAGGGAACGCTGGTCAAAGAGCAGGAGGGCCCGCCATTGCTCGGGAACCGGCAGGCGCATCGCGATCGGCGGCGCTTGCTCGTCCCGCGCTCCGCGGCCGCAGTCGACGATGAAACCGCCCTCGTCGAACGCCCCGATGCCGATCCCCGAACGCGCGCCACGTTGAAGCGCCTGAGCAATCCCGCGGGTATCGGGCTCGCCGCCATAGAGCCGCTCCAGAGCCGTTCCCACCGCCAGGGCCATCTGGGTGCCGGAACCCAGCCCGCAATGATCTGGGATGGCCTGCCGCATGTGGATGTGCGCAGCCCCTGGGCATTCCCGCGCCGCCGCCCACTCGGTGGCGTAGCGAAGGGCACGTTCGGCCCCGGAGCCCTGAGCGGCGAATGCCTCGGCCCGCTCGGCGCAAAGCGAGGTGGCGAAGGTGTCGATGGTCAGCCCGAGGCTGCCGAAACGGCGGCCGAGGCCCCCTTGCAGGTCCAGAAACCCGAGGTGAAGCCGCGCCGGCGTGACGACCTCGACACGTACTGGGGAGGTGGAAGACATTTACTTCAACGCATGCATGGGGCGATCTTTCTGTCAGGCAACTGACGTACCCTTGCCGCAGGGCCTGATCTGGCGTGACCGGCAGCCCCTTGTGCAACAGGACCATGCCCCGAGATGGCAGCCAGCGCTTGAAAGTTCCGGTAGGGTCCGCTGCGCGGACCATTCGCCAAGATCGCTGGCAGCGCCGTGAAAGGTCCGCGCAGCGAACCCTACCACGATGGCCCCGTGACTTCTGCCGGAGGGGCCCGGGGTGAAGGCTTTCGGGGCAATCGCAGTATCGGCCCCCACAAGAGACGCGGAAAGGGACTTGAGGGCTGCGGGGTGCTGGGCTGAGGGCAGCCCTTCCGGCTCGCCCATGTTCCGTGCCTGAGTCACTGTGTCACAGGGTCTGTTGCCGGCGGGGACAGTCCTCAGCCCCGACGGGGTGCCGGGACGCCCGACCCCAGCGCCGTGCGGCCCCTGCGGTACGGCCCTCGGCCACGAGCGCTGTGGCGCGCTTCCTGTTGCACCCGAACGCGGGGTTGGAGCGATCCTGTCATGTCCCAACCCACTTGCGTGTAGGATTTCACGTCGCGGCGGGCACCGCCCGCCGTTGCCGGTCACCCGACCACCGCGGCATTTGAACTCATGTGGAGCACTGAGGCCAAGAGCGCTGACAGTGTCCTGACCTGCCCCTTCTGCGGGCTCGCCTGCGACGACCTCTCGGTCGCGCCGGGCGAGCAAGGGCCCAAGGTGGATGCCCGCGGCTGCGGGCTCGCCGCGCGTTCGTTCGCCGAGGCGCTCGGCGGCGCGTCCGCACCGGCTGCAATCAGGGGTCAGCCGGCGTCGTTGGAACAGGTCCTCGATCACGGTGCCGCCTTGCTGCGGGGCGCGAGCGCCCCCCTCTTTGCTGGGCTCGCCACGGACGTGAACGGCATGCGCGCAATGCTGGAGCTCGCCGAGCGGTGCGGCGCCGTCCTCGACCACCTGAACGGTGACGCCCTATTCCGCAACCTCCTCGTGCTTCAGGAGCACGGATGGCTCACCGGGACCTTTGCGGAGGTGCGCAACCGGGCCGACCTCATCCTCGTCGCAGGGACCGAGTGCTTCGAGCGCTTCCCGAGGCTTTCGGAACGGCTGCTCTATCCCCCCGACGCCCTCTTTTCCCCTCCCCGAGAACGGCAGCTGGTCCTGATCGGGCCTTGGGCCGATCGGCAGACACCCGCCGAGCTGCCCAAGTCGCAGACAACCGTACTCCCGTTGGATCTGAAGGACCTGGCCGGGCTGATGGGCATTCTGCGGGGGCTGCTGGCAAAGCGGCCGCTCCAGCTGGGAGGAGGCTTTGCGGGCATTGCCACCGAGCGTCTGGCGGATTTGGCCGAGCGCCTGCGCGGGGCCCGCTATTCCGTCCTCGTCTGGTCCGCCGCCGAGCTGGCCTTTCCCCACGCGGAGCTCACGGTGCGGGCACTGGTCGAGCTCGTCCGGGATCTGAACGAGGAGACCCGCGCAGCCGCGCTGCCGTTGGCAGGCTCGCTGGGGGACGTGACGGCTAACCAGGTCTGCACCTGGCAGACGGGATATCCCCTTCGCAGCGGATTCCAGCAGGGGGGGCCGCGATACGAGCCCATCCTCTACCGCCACCAGGACCTACTGTCACGGGGGGAGACCGACCTGCTCCTTTGGATCTCCGCCCTCTCGCCGGCGGCGGGGCCGCCGAGCACGCAGGTTCCGACCATCCTGCTCGGGAACCCCGGAACGGCACCGGCCGAGCCGGTGGAAGCCTTTATTCCGGTGGGGATCCCGGGCATCGACCACCCGGGGCACTGGTACCGCAGCGACACCGTCTGCACCCTCCCCCTGGGACGGGTGCGGGACTCCACCCTGCTTCCCGCCGCTGAGGTCCTGCATCTCCTCAAGAAGCGGCTCTGACGCGACGGGCATACCAGAGGTACAGGAGACTTGCTCACCAAGCTGACCGGAGGGTGCCTCTACGACCCCGCCAACGGGGTCGACGGGGAGGTGCGCGACCTCTACATCCGCGACGGGCATATCCTCGACGGCCCACCGGCGGAATCCCCGGATCGGACCTACGACCTGACCGGCAAGCTGGTGATGGCGGGTGCCATCGACCTGCACACCCACATCGGCGGAGGCAAGGTCAATATTGCCCGCGCCATGCTGCCGGAGCTGCAGGGGCGGGACGACGCGACATCCCGCTCAGGCGGACGCTACTCTTTCGGTCCAGCCACGCCGTCCACCCTTGCCACCGGTTACCGCTATGCGCAGATGGGCTACACGAGCTGCTTCGAGCCGGCGGTGCTGCCGGTAAACGCCCGTCAGGCCCACATGGAGATGGCGGACGCCCCACTGCTCGACACCGGCGGCTACGCCATGCTGGGAAATGATGACCTGCTGCTGCAGCTGATGTCCGAGGGTGTCGGCCAGGAGGTCATCAACGACTATGTCGCCTGGACCCTTCGCGCCACCCAGTGCATCGGGATCAAGGTGGTCAACCCGGGCGGCATCAGCGCCTTCAAGTTCAACACCCGCAAGCTCGACGTGGACGAGCGCCACCCCCATTACCCGCTGACCCCCAGGGACATCGTCCGCACCCTGAGCCGGGCCGTCGCCGAGCTTGGGATGCCGCACCCGCTGCACGTGCACGCAAGCAATCTGGGGGTCCCCGGCAACCAGACGTCCACCCTGGCCACGATGGAGGCAGCGGAAGGGTTCCCCATCCATCTGACCCACATCCAGTTCCACAGCTACGGCACCGAGGGGGAGCGGCACTTCTCCTCTGCCGCCGCGGAGATCGCCGAGGCCGTCAACCGGCAGAAAAACGTGACCATCGACGTGGGGCAGATCATGTTCGGCCAGACGGTGACCATCTCCGGCGACACCATGCGCCAGCACGCCAACCGTCGATTCGCCCACCCCCGCAAGTGGACCTGCATGGACATCGAGTGCGAGGCGGGCTGCGGCGTGGTGCCCTTCCGCTACCGGGACAAGAACTTCGTCAACGCCCTCCAGTGGGCGATCGGGCTTGAGCTCTTCCTGATGATCGACGACCCCTGGCGAGTCTTCCTCACCACGGACCACCCCAATGGGGCGCCCTTCACGAGCTATCCCCACCTCATTCGGCTCCTCACGGACAAGGGCTTCCGTAATGACCAGCTCGCCTGCATCCATCCGGACGCGGCAGCAATGAGCCGCCTGGCGGGGCTTGACCGGGAGTACTCGCTGTACGAGATCGCGATCATGACCCGCGCCGCCCCCGCCCGCATCCTCGGGCTGACGGACCGCGGACACCTGGGCCCCGGGGCCCTGGCGGACATCACCGTCTATCATGAGCGGCCGGACGCCGAGCAGACCTTCGGATCCCCCATGCTGGTCTTCAAGGGGGGGCAGGTCGTGGTCGAGGAGGGACAGGTGACCCGGACCCTCTCCGGCTCGACCCAGGTGGTCCGGCCGGATTACGACCGCAGGATCGAGCAGCGGATCGGGGACTGGCTCGATCGCTACCACTCCGTCCGGATGGGGAACTTCCGTATCTCCGACGAGGAGATGGCGGAGGGCATCGGCAGTCCCGTCCAGGTCCATCCCTGCCGGCCGCGGGGGAGCGCATGATCATCAACGGTGTCGAGATCGAGGACACCTTCGGCGAGGCCTTCGGCATGACGGCCACCCGCATCATCATCACGGCGCTCACCGACCGCTGGGCCTGGGTCGCCGGGGAGACCATGACCGGCTTCGCGACGTCGGTCATCGGCTGCGGGGCGGAGGCGGGCATCGAGTCCGAGATCCCTCCGGAGGCCTCGCCGGACGGCCGTCCCGGCGTCAGCGTCCTCCTGTTCGCGGTTTCGGGGAAGGAGCTGGCCAAGCAGGTGGAGCGGCGGGTCGGCCAGTGCGTGCTCACCTGCCCGACCACGGCAGTCTTCGCCGGCCTGGAGAGCGACAAACCGGTCCCCCTGGGCAAGAACCTGCGCTACTTCGGTGACGGATACCAGATCTCCAAACGGATCGGCGGCAGGCGGTACTGGCGGGTCCCGGTCATGGACGGGGAGTTCCTGTGCGAGGAGCTCACCGCCCGCACCAGTGCGGTGGGCGGGGGCAACTTCCTCGTCCTCGGCTGCTCCCAGGAGCAGGTGCTGGCGGCCTGCGAGCGCGCCGTCGGCGCGATCCGGCGGCTCCCCAATGTCCTGCTGCCCTTCCCCGGCGGCATCGCCCGATCCGGCTCCAAGGTGGGGTCCAAGTACAAATCCCTCATGGCCTCCACCAACGATGCTTACTGCCCGACGCTGCGCGGGCTGGTGGACTCCAGGCTCGGTCCCGAGATCGAATCCGTCCTGGAGATCGTGATCAACGGACTCGGGGAGGCGGACGTGCGCGAGGCGACCCGGGTAGGCATCCAGGCGGCCTGCGAGCTCGGCGCCGCGGGAGGTATCCGGCGCATCTCGGCGGGCAACTACGGTGGGAAGCTGGGAAAGTTCCGCTTCCACCTGCGCGAGCTGCTGCGATGAGCCGCCTCACCCTGACCCTGCGGGAGCCCCCAGCCCACCGGGTCGACATGGCGGCCTTCACCCCGGACCGGCTCGCCGGGCTGTCCGCGGAGGAGGTCCGCCGCATCCCCCTCTGGCACGGCTGCCGGCAAGTCCCCGCGGCCGACCTCTTCCAATTCGAGGGAACCAACGCCCAGCAAATCCTGATCCAAGCCGGGAGCGAGCGCCTGGACGGCATCGGCACCGGGATGAGCCGCGGCGAGATCCTGGTCGAGGGCCACGCCGGGGCCTACCTGGGCCGGGAGATGGGGGGAGGGACGATCCGTGTCACGGGAAACGCCGGGCTCCTGACGGGCAGCGCAATGTCCGGCGGGCAGGTGCAGGTCGAAGGCAGCTGCGGGGACTTCCTGGGGGCCGCGATCCCGGGCGAAAGGCGTCCCATGCGGGGTGGCCTCATCGCGGTTCACGGCAATGCCGGCGACCGGGTTGGGGACTGTCTGCGGCGGGGGATCATCCTGATCGGCGGGAATGCGGGCGACTACTGCGCCTCCCGCATGGGCGCAGGCACCATCGCGGTTCTGGGCACGGTGGGAGACCAGGTCGGACTCGGCATGCGCCGGGGCTCCGTGCTCCTGACCGTCGAGCCCCGACTTCCGCCGACCTTCAACGCCAACGGTACCCACCATCTGGGCTTTCTCACGCTCCTGATAAGGAGCCGCGAGCTCGCCGCAGGCCCATTCGCGGCCTTGCGCGAACGGGGAACGCGGGTTCAGCGTTGGCTGGGCGACCTGGGCTACGGGGGAAAGGGGGAAGTCCTCGTCTGGAGCTAACGGTCATGGTGTCAGCGCTACCCAGGAGAACCTAAGTCCCTGTCACCATGCCCGTTTCACTCTCCCAGGAGGCGAGGGAGATTGGGAACGCGCTGCGCGCCACTTTCGGCAACAGCGTCCGGGAGCGGGGCTTGGATTCGTCGGAGTCCGGCCGCAGAAGCCAGGAAGAGGCGGACCCGCGCCGCGATCCAAGGTCAAGGCGCCGGCGGTGCGAGGGCCGCAATCCATTGGAGGAACAGGAGGATATGCCCATGTCCGAAGAAAGCGTCTACAGCGAGGAAGAGATACGGCAGCGGCTCGAGACCGAGCTGCCCCACTGGTATTACGAGGACGGATGGATCCGGCGCAAATACCGCACAAGTGGGTGGAAAGGAACCCTGATGGTGATCAACGCGGTGGGACATTTGGCCGAGGCCGCGTGGCACCACCCGGACCTGACCGCCTCTTACGCATTCGTGATCGTCAAGCTGGTGACCCACACGGCGAAGGGGATCACGGAT
>Ga0307418_1000127_pt1 | contig 21173 bp, 20 predicted proteins | sample SalMarWE160220MG_2_FD_202160 | JGI IMG/M metagenome (GOLD analysis project Ga0307418, IMG submission 202160) | Salt marsh sediment microbial communities from the Plum Island Ecosystem LTER, Massachusetts, United States - WE1602-20 | ecosystem: Environmental > Aquatic > Marine > Intertidal zone >...
CTGTCTCTGTCGGGTCAGCTCGTGAGCGGCGTGGATCTCGTCGGGCGCCCACTGTACAAGTCCGAAGACGGCCGCACGCTGTATGGCGGCGGCGGCATCGCGCCCGACGTCTTCGTGGCGCCGGAGGTCCTCACGCCGACCGAGGAGCGCGCCGTGCGCGGTCTGTACAAGCAGGCGGGCGCGTTCACCGTCGCGCTCTTCAACTTCGCCGTGCACTACGTGAGCGCCCATCCGAAGCTCGAGCCCGGCTTCTCCATCAGCGCGGCGGACCTGAGCGCGTTCTACCGGGCGCTTCCCCAGTGGAAGGTCGAGGTGGATGCCGCCGACTTCCGGGAAGCCCGGCGCTTCGTGCGCTATCAGCTCGAGCGCGAGATCGCGAACCAGGCGTGGGGTCAGCGTGGTGCGTTCCTGCAGGAGATGCCGGAGGACCATCAGCTCCTCGCCGCCGAGAACCTGCTGAAATCGACGCGGACGGAGGCGGACGTGCTCCGCAAGGCCGAGGCCCTGGCGCCTCCGGTGCCCGCGGGCGCGAAGGCGGCCGACCCCACTGCGGAAGCGGCGGCGTCGGAGCGGCCGCGCAACCATACCTGAGCGCCTCGGCCCGGGCTCCTTCCCGTCGAGCCATTCCCGTGACCCGGTGGATGCGGTTTCATGCACCCGTGAGGCCGTGGGGGCCCGCCACGCCGTCGTGGACACGGGCGTGACTCCGCCGCCGCTCTCCGACGCCCGTGAGGCGCTCGTCGCCCTCAGCGCCGCCCTTGCCGCGAAGGACGCCGCCGCGCTGGACGCCGCGCTCCGGCGGGCGGGCCGCGATGCGGACGCCACGGCCGTGGAGGAGACGATCCTGCAGAGCTATCTCTTCCTGGGATATCCGGCGGCTCTGAACGCATTCGCGCGGTGGCGCACCCTCACGGGCTCGGCGCCGGGTACCCCCGTCGACGACGGCGAGGGGTGGGGGCAGCGGGGGGAGCGGGTGTGCCAGGCGGTGTACGGGGGCCAGTACGAGAGGCTGCGCGCCAACGTCCGGCGCCTTCACCCGGACATGGAGCGCTGGATGGTGGAGGAGGGGTACGGCAAGGTGTTGGGACGGGAGGGCCTGGACCTGGCCACCCGGGAGCTGTGCATCGTCGCGCTGCTGGCGGTGTTGGAGGCGCCGCGGCAGCTCTACTCGCATCTGCGTGGAGCGTTGAACGTGGGAGCGTCGGAGGCGGAGATCGCGCGGGCGCTGGAGGTGGCCCGCCCCTTCGGGAGCGGATCCGCCGCGGCCGAAGCGCGGGATACCTGGGCCTCCGTCCGCGAGCGTCCCGCGCGCCCCGCCACCGGAGCGTAGGAGCGCATCACGATGTTCGTCGATCGGGCCATCATAGAGGTGCGGGGCGGGGTCGGCGGCTCCGGCGCGGAGGCGTTCCGGCGCGAGAAGGGGGTGCCGCGCGGCGGCCCCTCCGGCGGCGACGGCGGCAAGGGCGGCGACGTGGTCCTGCAGGTGGACGCCCAGCTCTCGACGCTCCTGGACTACAGCTATCAGCGCCACTACTACGCGCCGCGGGGCCGGCACGGCGAGGGCAGCAACCGCACCGGGCGCGACGGCGAGGACCTGCTGCTCAAGGTGCCGCCGGGGACGACGGCCACCGACGCGGACACGGGGGAGCTGCTGGGTGAGCTCCTCGCGGACGGGGAGCGGGCGGTGGTGGCCCACGGCGGTCGCGGCGGTCGTGGCAACGCGCGCTTCGCGACATCCACCAACCAGGCGCCCCGGCGCTGGGAGCCCGGCGCAGAGGGGGAGGAACGCCGGGTGAAGCTGGAGCTGAAGCTCATCGCCGACGTCGGCCTGGTGGGGGAGCCCAACGCCGGCAAGTCGACGTTCCTGGCCGCGGTGACGGCGGCCCGCCCCAAGGTGGCGGAGTACCCCTTCACGACCCTCACCCCCAACCTCGGGGTGGTGGGGCTCGCCGGGGACCGCACCTTCGTGCTGGCGGACATCCCCGGGATCATCGAGGGAGCACACGAGGGGAAGGGGCTCGGGCACGAGTTTCTCCGCCACATCGAGCGGACCCGCACCCTGGCGCTCATGGTCCCCGTGGACAGCGCCCAGCCACAGGAGGAGTACGAGGATCTGCGCGCCGAGCTCGTGGCGTATTCGCCACACCTGGCGGAGATTCCCCATTGCGTCGTGCTCACCAAGACGGACCTGCTGGCTCCGGACCAGGCACCGCCGGCTCTGGCGACGCCGGAAGCCTGGGGTGTGTTCGCCGTGTCGGCGGTGGCGCACACGGGGCTTCCCGAGCTGCTCGAGGCTCTGTGGTCCCGGAGCCACGCCGTGGCCCGTGCAGAGGGGGCCGAGATCGACGACGAGTGGGGGACGCCGTGACGTCGGTGGAGCGCGGCAGCCGGGAGCGCCGCGCCGAGATCGAGGCGGTGCTGGCTCTGGACGCGCTTCCCGGGGTGGGCACGCGAACGCTGCGCGAGCTGGTGGAGCGCTTCGGGTCCGCCCGTGCCGCGCTCGCCTCCGCTGCCGTTCGACGCGACGCGTCGGCGCCGGATCCCCGCCTGGAAGCCGGGCGCGCGGTGGCCCGTGCCGAGGCTCTGGGCATGCACATGCTCCTCTACACGGACCCGGAGTATCCCCCGCGTCTGCGCCATCTGGCCGATCCTCCGCCCCTCCTCTTTCTCAGGGGAGATCGGACGCTGCTGCGCCTACCCGGCGTCGCCGTGGTGGGGTCGCGGAAGGCGACGGCGAGGGCCCGGACCGTGGCCCGCAGGCTGGGCGCGGCGGTGGCGGGGGCGGGAGTGCCGGTGGTGAGCGGCCTCGCGTTGGGGGTGGACGGCGAAGCCCACCGGGGTGCCCTCGACGTGGCGGGGCCCACGGTCGCCGTCCTCGGCCGCGGAGCGGATGCGGCCTACCCGCTGGCGCACCGACGGCTCTTCCGGGATATCCTGCGCTCCGGTCTTGTGGTGAGCGAGTTCACTCCCGGCACGCCGGCACTGCCGCATCATTTTCCTCGCCGGAACCGCATCCTCGCCGCGCTCTGCCGGGCGGTGGTCGTGGTGGAGGCCGGTGCGAGGAGCGGCGCCCTGATCACGGTGGAGCATGCGCTGGATCTGGGTCTGGACGTCTTCGCGGTGCCCGGGCCCATCGATCTTCCGGCATGTATCGGGAGCAACGGCCTGCTGGCCGACGGCGCCCGGCCGCTGGTCTCGGTGGCCGCGTTCGTGCGGGACCAGCTGGGCGTCGCCGACGCCCGCCCCCCCGAACCTCCGGGGCCACGGCCGGAGGGGGAGGCGGGACGTCTCCTCACGTGTCTCGAGGGCGGCCAGGCCACGGCCGACGAGCTGGCCCGGCAGCTGGGGCTCGACGCGGGCCGCACCCTGGCCCTGCTGTCACGCCTGGAGATCGCCGGCAGCGTGGAGCGCGTGGCGGGGATGCGGTTTCGCCGTGCCGGCTGACGCTTTCCCTCCGGTCTCCGTCGGCGGCGGTGGCGACGGCATCGGCACGGTGTCCGGCGGTGCCGCCGCGACGGTGGCGTCGGTCTACGTGCACGCGCCGTTCTGCGTGCGGCGCTGCTTCTACTGCGACTTCGCCGTGCAGGTGCACCGGACGGGGGGCGTGGACGAGTGGCTGGAGGCGCTGGCCGGGGAGGTGGCCTTCGTACGCGGCGAGGGGCTCTTCGGGCTGGCCGACGAGCTGAGCACCCTCTACGTGGGTGGAGGCACGCCCTCGCTGCTGGGGCCCGAGGCCATGGCGGGTCTCGGCCGGGTCCTGGGGCCCCAGCGGCTTCGCGGGGGGGCGCTGGAGTGGACCGCCGAGGCGAACCCCGAGAGCTTGACGCCCGAGGTGGCGCTCCGGTGGCGCGAGGCCGGCGTGAACCGGCTGAGCCTGGGCGCGCAGAGCTTCCACGAGCCCGCTCTGCGCTGGATGGGCCGCATGCACGGCGCCGATGGCGCGGCGCGGGCGGTGCGGCGCGCCCGGAAGGCGGGATACGAGAACATCGGCATCGACCTGATCTTCGGGCTGCCGGCCCACCTGGGCCGCCCGTGGCGCGAGGACCTGGAGCGCGCCCTGGAGCTGGACGTCTCCCACATCAGCCTGTACGGCCTGAGCGTGGAGCCCGCCACCCCCCTGGGGCGGGCGGTGGCGAAGGGGGTCGAGGCGCCAGTGGACGAGGAAGGGTACCGGGAGGAGTTCCTGCTGGCGGCCGAGGTCCTGGAGGCGGCCGGCTACGCGCACTACGAAGTGTCCAACTTCGCCCGCCCCGGCGCCGAGTCCCGGCACAACAGCGTCTACTGGACCGGAGCGCCGTACCTGGGCCTGGGCAACGGCGCACACTCGTACACGGGGCACCGCCGCAACGGCGGGGGTCCGGTGCGGCGCTGGAACCGTCGGGACTGGAGCGCGTATCGGAATGCGGCTTGCTCCGGCGCGTCACCCGAGGAGGGAAGGGAGTCGCTCTCCGTCGACGCCGGTCGGCTGGAACGGGTGTGGCTGGGACTGCGCACGACCCGGGGACTGGACACGGCGGGCTGGAATGAACGGGCGCGCGACCTCGCGCGGGACTGGCGCCGCCGCGGGCTGGCGGACGTCGCCGACGGCGTCGTGCGCCTGACGAGGGAAGGCTGGCTGGTCATGGACCGCCTGGCGGTGGAGCTCGAGGCGACGCTCTCTCCTTGACGCTCGACCGATCGACTTTCGATCTTCGTGCCGACATGTCCGCAGTCGACAAGCGCATCCTGGTAGGCACCGACCTCGACGATCGCGAGAGACAGGTGCTCGAAGCCGTGGTCCGCACCTATGTGGACACGGCGGAGCCCGCGGGGAGCCGTACGCTCTCCCGCCGGTTCGACCTCGGCGTGTCCGCCGCCACCGTGCGCAACACCATGGGCGACCTGGAGGACAAGGGGTACCTCTCCCATCCCCACACGTCCGCGGGGCGGGTGCCCACGGATCTGGCGTACCGGTTCTACGTGGACCGGCTCATGGCGCCCTTCACCCTCTCCAGCGTGGAGCAGGAGAACATCGCCCGGGAGCTGGACGCCGCCGGCTCCCCGGCGGTGGAGCGCCTGGTGCGCCACGCCGTGCGCGCCCTCAGCCTGATCTCCAACGAGCTGGGTGTGGCCATGGCGCCCCGCCTGGACACCGCCGTGCTGGAGAAGCTCGAGCTGGTGCAGGTGTCGTCGGACAAGGTGCTCCTGGTGGCCACCATCCAGGGTGGTGTGGTGCGAACGGTCTACGTCGACCTCCCGGTGGAGGTCCCGGAGCGAACGCTCATCACGCTGACCGTCGCCCTCAACGAGCGGCTGGCGGGGTGCACCCTGGAGGAGCTCCGACGCACGCTGCCGGAGCGGCTGCGCGACGCGCACCCCGACGTGGCGGGCGCCTCGGAGCTGCTCAACATCTTCGTCCAATCGGGTGCCGAGCTGTTCAGCCTGGACGACCTGTACAGCTCCGAGATCCATCTGGGGAGCACCAGCGTGCTGGCGGCGCAGCCCGAGTTCGGCAGCGGCGAGCGCCTCAAGGGGCTCATCGAGCTCACCGAGCGACGGGACCTTCTGGCCATGGCCATGGGTAATCGCGAGCACCGTGGCCGACTCCGGATCACCATCGGAGGAGAGAACGACTCCGAAGAGCTCTCCGATCTGACGTTGGTCACGGCCGAATACCGGGTGGGGACCCTGAAGGGCGTCATCGGCGTCATCGGTCCTACCCGGATGCCTTACGAGAAGGTCGTGGCCATCGTGGACTACACGTCCTCCCTGGTCACGCATGTTCTCGCACCCTGACGTGCTGCCCCTGGCTGCGAGTTAGATGGCGGATTTCTACCAGCTTCTCGGCGTGTCCCGCACTGCCGACACCGACGAGATCAAGAAGGCGTACCGGCAACTCGCGCTGAAGTACCATCCCGACCGGAACGAGGGCTCGAAGGAGTCCGAGGAACGGTTCAAGGAGGTCACGGAGGCGTACGAGGTGCTGCGCGACCCGGAGAAGCGCGCCGTCTACGATCGATACGGCGAGCAGGGCCTGAGAGGCCAACCCGGAGCGGGTGGCTTCGGCGGGTTCAACTTCGCCGACGCCATCGAAGTGTTCATGCGCGACTTCGGGGGCTTCTCCGGCCTGGAGGACCTCTTCGGGGTGCGTGGCCCTCGAGGCTCCAGGGCGGTGAGCCGCAGGGGACAGACGGTGCGCCTGCGCCTGCCCCTCACGCTCCAGGACGTCGCCCATGGTGTGAAGCGGAAGCTGCGGGTGTCGCTCCTCGACGCGTGTGACGCCTGCGGCGGCACGGGCGCCGAAGGGGGGTCGGCACCGGCGGTGTGCAACGTGTGCGGCGGCTCCGGCGAGGAGCGCCACGTCCAGCGTTCCGTCTTCGGGCAGTTCGTGAGCGTTCAGCCGTGCCGTATGTGCGGGGGCGAGGGTCGGGTCATCGAGCACCCGTGTCCGGTGTGCCGCGGCGATGGCCGCACGCGCGCCGAGCGGGAGCTCGAGGTGGAGGTTCCCGCCGGGGTCACGTCGGAGAACTTCATCACGCTCAGGGGACAGGGCAGCGTGGGCCCGCGGGGAGGCCCGCGGGGCGATGTGGTGGTGCTGCTGGAGGTCCAGGAGCACGAGCGCCTGGTGCGGGACGGTCGGGACCTGGTCTTCGAGCTCCCCGTGACGTTCGCCCAGGCGGCGCTGGGTTGCGAGGTGGACATCCCCACCGTGGACGGCACCGCTCGGGTGACGGTTCCCGGCGGCGTGCAGAGCGGCGAGATGCTCCGCCTGCGGGGCCTGGGTCTTCCCGACCTGGAGCGGGGCGGGCAGGGAGACGAGCTGGTGCGGGTGATCGTGTGGACCCCCGACGACCTCACGCCCGAGCAGGAGGAGGCGCTCCGCCGGCTCATGGAGGTGGAGTCTCCGGCGCCGGAGCGCGTCGGCTCCAAGGCCCACAAGGGGTTCTGGTCCCGGGTGAAGGAGGCGTTCACCGGAGGATGAGCCCGTCCGTCCGTCGTTGGCTCGAGCTGGCTGCTCGCGGTCCCGACGGCGACGAGCGTGCCCCCCTTCTGGCCGAGGGTCTCCTGGCCCTGGGCGGGCGCGCCGTGGAAGAGCGCGACGGCTGGTTCCTCACCCACGTGCCGGCACCGGAAGAGGCGGAGGCGTACGTCCGGGATGCGCGAGCGCGACTGGTGGAGATATCGGGCATGGCCGATGTCCAGGTGCGCGTCCGCGAGATCCCGGAGGAGGACTGGGCCGAGTCCTGGAAGCGCGGCCTCGGACCGCGGCGCATCACCCCACGCCTGGTGGTGACCCCGACCTGGCACCCCGTGGAGGCCGGTCCCGGCGACCTGGTGGTGGTTCTGGATCCCGGGATGGCGTTCGGCACCGCCGAGCACGGGACCACGCGGGGGTGTCTCCGCCTCCTGGACCGGACGGTCACGGGAGGAGCGCGCATCCTGGACGTGGGTGCGGGCTCGGGTATCCTCTCCATCGCGGCGGCGCGCATGGGAGCGGGGGAGGTCGTCGCCATCGAGGGTGACGACCTGGCCCACGAGGTCATCCTGGAGAACGTGAAGCGCAACGGGGTGGAGGACGTGGTGACGTGCCGTCCGGTATGGGCGGATGCGAGGTCGCTGGCCGCGCTGGGACCGTGCGACGGGGTGGTGGCGAACATCGCTTCCCACACGCTCGTGTCTCTTCTTCCAGGGTTCCACGCGGCCTTGAGGCCGGCCGGATGGCTCATCCTCTCGGGGATCCTCGACATCGAGTGGGCCGAGGTGCGTGCCTCCGCCGAGGATGTGGGCTTCTCCCCGGACACGCTGGACGAGGACGGCGAGTGGCGCTCGGCCCGGTTCGTGCGCGCCTCCTGAGACGAAGCGGGCGACGACTCAGGCGGCGGCCTCCAACGCGCAGCGGGTCTCCTCGGCGGACATGACCAGCACGGACCAGCGGGCCAGTGCGCGCCCGGAGCGGGGATCGACGTCCCGCGCCAGCCAGCGGACGCACGCTTGCAGCCGGCGTGTGGAAGGCTGACCGGCACCGTCCGTGTCGGCGGGATCGGACACGACGACGACCCAGGGATCGAGATCGGGCGAGCGCGGGGTGCGCTCCTTCTCGCGGAGGAATCGCCACGGCCCCCGCCACGGGTCCAGGACCCGGAACACGTCCGGGCGCCCCAGGAGGCCGGCCTGCAGGCGCGCACCGTCCAGGGAGAGGTCGCGGGTCTCGGAGCGCACCTGACGAAGGAGCTCGCTCAGGTGGAGCGCCGGTGCCCCGCTCCGTCGCAGGGCGCACTCGGCGGCGCGAAGGTAGGGATCCATGGAGCCTCCGGATCGAGTGTGAGAGGTGGCCCAGGGCTGTGGTGTTCGCCAACCTCGCGCCGTCGGCGGGCGCCCTCCATGGCTCGACGGGACGTCGTGCGCCGGGCACGGGCGTGCGGGGTCGCGGAGATGGTCCCGAAGACGCATTGCGCGTGCTCCCACCCTCCGACAAGATCGGGTGGGTGGGAATCAACTCCCACCGTCGCCCCGATCCCAGTGACGGAGGTCGCCCTTGAGCTCCACGGACTGCTTATTCTGCCGCATCGTAGCCGGCGAGGTCCCGGCCGAGATCATCCGCTCGGACGAACGCACCGTCGCCTTCCGCGACATCGGCCCGCAGGCCCCGGTCCACGTCCTCGTCGTCCCCCGGGAGCACGTGTCCTCCCTGGAGACCGTGGGGCCCGACCAGGGGGACCTGCTGGGTGCCCTCCTCGTCGCGGCCCGCGACGTGGCCCGCCAGGAGGGCCTCGCCGAGGACGGATATCGCGCGGTGCTCAACGTGGGTGCGGACGGCGGACAGACCGTCCCCCACCTCCACGTGCACGTGCTGGGCGGACGTTCCCTGCGCTGGCCCCCGGGCTGAGCGCCCGTGGTGGTGATGCACGTTGACCGCGTCGAGGCCTTCGGGGTAGCTTCGGTTTCATCCGCGCCCGAAGGACCGTCCCAACCGACGAGGTACGCACCGTGGCATCCGAGCTGACGAGCCGCATCCGCGCCGATCTGAACCAGGCGCGCAAGCTGCGCGACAAGGAGCGCACGCTGGTGCTCTCCACCATTCTGGCCGACGTGCGGAATCGGGAGATCGAGAGCGGGGGAGAGCTGGAGGACGCGGACGTGGTGCAGGTGCTGGCGAAGGCCATCAAGCAGCGACGGGACGCCGCCGAGCAGATGCGCGCCGGCGGGCGCGAGGATCTGGCCCGGCGCGAGGAAGCACAGGCGGATACGCTACAGGCGTACCTCCCTGCCGGCCTGAGCGAGGACGAGGTGAGGGCGATGGTCCGGGAGATCGTGGCCGGCGGCGCGGCTCAGATGGGTGCTGTGATGGGCCAGCTCATGCCGCGGATCCGCGGCCGGTTCGACGGGAAGGAAGCCAACCGTATCGTCCGCGAGGAGCTGGAAGGTCTTTGAACGACGGACGTCCCCTCCGCCCCGTGAGCGCCCACGCTCTGGAGGTGCTGGAGTTCGACCGCGCGCTGGAGCGGGTCGGCGCGCGTGCCTCGTCCGACCTGGGGCGGGAGCACGTCTTCGCGCTGGCACCCTCCGCCGACCTGCCGGCGCTCAGGCGGGAGCTGGCCCGGGTGGACGCGGCCATGCGCTTCGTCGACGAGAAGCCCGCCTGGGGGCTGCCGGCGATCCCCGACGTGCGCGGAGCGTTGGCGCAGCTGGCGGCGGGCGGGGCCGTCCTGGAGCCCCTGGATCTGTACGGGCTGGGCGTGCTGCTCACGTCGTCGCGCCTGGTGGGCTCGGAGCTGGCGAGCCGGGAGGCCCGGCACGAGGATCTCGCCACGGTGCGCGAGCGATTGGTGGCCGACAAGGCCACCGAGGACGTGCTCGCCCGGTCGGTGGACGGGGACGGGCAGGTGCTGGACACCGCCTCGAAGGAGCTGAGACGCCTCCGGGACCGCATGCGGGGTGCGCACGCGCGGGTGGTCCGGCAGCTCGAGGCGTATCTGCGGAAGCTTCCCGAGCGGTACCGGGTGGACGACGCGTCGGTGTCCATCCGAGATGGGCGCTACGTGATCCCCATCCGCCGGGAGGGGAAGGGGGCCGTGGGGGGCATCGTCCACGACGAGTCGCAGACCGGGGCGACGCTCTTCGTGGAGCCGCCGGTGGCCATCGAGCTGATGAACCAGCTCCGGGAGCTGGAGCGCGAGGAGGGCCGGGAGATCCGCCGGATCCTCGGCGAGCTGTCCGCCCGCCTGACGCCTTCCAGGGACGTCCTGGCCGGCGCGCTGGACGCACTGGTGGAGCTGGACTCGCTCCTGGCCCGGGCCCGGAGCGCGCTGGCCTGGAGAGCCTCGGTCCCGGCCCTGGCCGAGGCCGGCGCCCCCGCGTTCCGGCTCCTGGGCGCCCGGCACCCGCTGCTGGTGGAGACGTCGGAGAGCCCGGTGGTCCCCTTCGATCTGGAGGTGGAGCCCGGCGAGCGCGCCCTGGTGGTGTCGGGTCCCAACACGGGCGGCAAGAGCGTCTTCCTGAAGGCCGTGGGCCTCATCACCGCCCTTGCCCAGAGCGGCGTGGTGCCTCCCGTGGGGGAGGGCACGGTGCTCCCGCTCTTCGGCGCGGTCTTCGCGGACATCGGTGACGAGCAGTCCATCGTGCGCAGCCTGTCCACGTTCTCGGCGCACCTGGGCAACCTCTCCGACCTGGTGGCCGACGCCGACGCGCGCTCCCTCGTCCTCATCGACGAGATGGGGACGGGCACGGACCCGGCGGAGGGTGCCGCGCTGGCCCGGGCCGTCCTCGAGGAGCTGGTGGCGCGCGGGGCCTTCACGTTGGTGTCCTCGCACCTGGGCGAGCTCAAGCGGCTGGACGGGGAGGGGAGCGGCATCGTCAATGCGTCGCTGCAGTTCGACCCCGACCGCATGGAGCCCACGTATCAGCTCGTGAAGGGGCGTCCCGGGCGCAGCTACGGCCTGGCCATCGCCCGCAGGCTGGGATTCCCGGCGGGCGTGCTGGACCGGGCCGAGGGATACCTGCAGGGCGGAGAGGCGCGCGTCGAGGATCTCCTGGAGCGCCTGGAGCGGCGTGAGCGGGAGGCGGAGCGCCAGGCTCGGGAGCTGGAGACGGAGCGGACCGAGGCGTCCAGGCTGCGGGCCGACGTCGTGGAGCGGGAGCGCGCGCTGCGCGCGGCCGAGCGCTCGGCCGAAGAGCGGGCGCGGGACGAGGCCCGCCGGGTGCTCATGGAGGCCCGCGCCGAGGTGGAGGAGGCCATCACCGAGGTGCGTGCGGCCGCGGAGGCGGGCGACGACCTGGAGCAGGCGTCGAAGAGTGCCCGACGACGTGTCGAGAAGGCCGCTCGGAAGCATCGGCCGGTGGCGGGGAGGGGGCGATCCCAGCGCGGACGTGCGGCGTCGCGCGGAACGCCCGGCGACGTCGCCGTGGGCGACCGCGTGCGCATGCAGGCCACCGGTGCCACGGGCTCGGTGGTGGAGCTCCGCGAGGGCAGGGCGGTGGTGGAGGTGGGCGCGCTCCGGCTGGAGCTTCCCGCGGACGACCTGGAGGTTCTGGAGTCCCCGGAAGCGGGCACCGGCGCACGAAGTCCCGAGGAGCGCCGGCGCGGCGGCGGCTGGACGGCCCCCCCCCGGGGCCGGGCGTGCACGGAGGTCGACCTGCGTGGGCTCCGCGTGGACGAGGTGGGCGGGGAGCTCATGCGTGCTCTGGACCAGGCGATCCTCGAGGACCTCGCCGAGCTGCGGGTCATCCACGGCAAGGGCACCGGCGCCCTCCGGCAGCGCGTGACGGAGCTCCTGGACGGCGACGCCCGCGTCGCGGCCCACCGTGCGGGCGGACCCGCCGAGGGCGGCACCGGAGTCACGATGGTGACGCTGCGATGATCCCTGACGACCAGGTCGAGGAGGTCCGCGCCCGGGCGGACATCGTGGACATCGTGGGCGAGTTCGTCAGCCTCAAGAAGGTCGGCCGCCAGTACAAGGCCAACTGCCCGTTCCACGAGGAGCGCACGCCGTCCTTCTACGTGACCCCGGAGAAGGGCTTCTACAAGTGCTTCGGCTGTGGCAAGTCGGGGGACGTCTTCTCGTTCGTCATGGAGAAGCTCGGCCTGGACTTCGTCGAGGCGGTCCGCCACGTGGCCGCCCGCGCCGGCGTCGAGCTCCGGGAGGTCACGCGCCAGCGCGACGAGGACGACCCCAACGCCCCCCTCTACGAGCTGAACGGGTTCGCCCAGAGCTGGTTTCGCCAGTGTCTCACCGAAGCGGCCACCGGTGGGAAGGGCCAGGCGTACCTGCGCAACCGTGGCATCGACGCCAAGACCGCCGAGCGCTTCGGCCTGGGCTGGGCCCCGGACGAGTGGCACTCCCTGCGCGCCGCCGCCGCCAAGCACGGGCTGGACGAGGACCTCATGGTCGAGGTGGGGCTCCTCGCCCGCCGGGAACGCGACAACGAGCCGTACGACCGTTTCCGCGGGCGCATCGTCTTTCCCATCGAGGCGCTCTCGGGAAAGGTCATCGCCTTCGGCGGGCGCATCGTCGCCGAGGACGCCCGGGACGCGCCCAAGTACCTCAACTCGCCCGAGACGCCCATCTACCACAAGGGCCGCAACCTGTACGGCCTGTCCTGGGCCCGCCACGCCATCCGGCGGGAGGAATCGGCGGTGCTGGTGGAGGGCTACATGGACGTGGTGTCGCTGGCGGCCCATGGCTTCGAGAACGTGGTGGCCCCTCTGGGCACGGCGCTCACCTCGGAGCAGGCGAAGCTGCTGGCCCGCTACACGGAGCGGGTGTTCCTCCTGTTCGACAGCGACAGCGCCGGCCTGAAGGCGACGTTTCGAGCCGGCGACACCCTCCTGGAGGAAGGGCTCCATCCGGCGGTGGTGACGCTTCCCGTCGGCGAGGATCCCGACACGCTGGTGCGGCGCCAGGGCGCCGAGGCGCTGCGCGGCTATCTGGACGATGCCGTGGACGTCCTGGATCGGAAGCTCCAGATCCTGGAGCAGCGTGACTTCTTCACCTCCATCGAGCGCACGCGCCAGGCGGTGGACCGCCTCCTCCCCACGTTGCGGGCGGCGGCGGACCCGACGCTGCGGGACATCTACGTGGCGAAGGTGGCCGACCGCACCGGCGTGCGCCGGGAGACGCTGGAGGCGGAGCTCAGGCGCGCGTCCGCTGCGACGCCTCGACCGCGCGTGGACGTCCCGAGACCCGAACCGTCCCCGGCGCCCCGCGTTCCCAGGATGGGCGCCGAGCGCGAGCTGCTGCTGCTCATGACCAAGAGCCGCGACTTCGTGGAGCACGCCGGCGAGAGGCTCGCACCCGAAGACCTTGTAGATTCAGCCTACCGAGCCATCTTTCAGGCGCTTCTGGCCGATCCCGACCTCCGCTCGCCGCCGTCGTCGATGGACCCGGTCGCGGCCGAGCGCTTGCGGGAGATCCTCGAGGACCCCGAAGACATCGCTCATGCCTCCCGGGTCTTCGACGACGCCGTGGCCCGCATCCGGGTGGCGACGCTGGATCGCCGCCTCGCGGAGCTGAGCCGACAGATCGGAGGCGCCGAGGACGAGGCGGAGAAGCTCACGCTGACGGAGAAGAAGGCACGGCTCTCGCGAGAGCGCAGGGAGCTGGCGCCCGACGATTGGAGCACGACTGCCCGGTGGCTTCGTGCCGACCCCAACAAGCAGCGGAACCGATGACGGAGCATGCGAGAACGGAGCTGAAAGAGCTGCAGACCCTCGACGATCGTATCGCGGAGGCCGAGGACAAGGTCAAGGACTTCGATCCCCTCTTCGCGGAAGTGGAGGAGCCCGCCCTGGTGCTGGAGGGCGAGGTGAACACCACCCGCAGCCGTCTCCAGGAGATGAAGGCGGAGGAGCACCGCCTGGAGGTCTCGGTGGACGAGAAGCGGACCCGCGTGAAACGCCTCGAGGAGCGCATGGGCTCCGTGCGCAACCTCCGCGAGGAGGCGGCCGTCACCGCAGAGCACGACATGGTCAAGCGCGCGCTTCAGAACGACGAGCAGGAGGCGTTCACCCTCGTCGACCAGATGCGCAAGATCGAGGAGCGGCTCGCCGAGCTCACCGCGGCCCTCGCGGAGGCCGAGGCACAGGTGGAGCCGCGGCGCCAGGAGCTGTTGACGCAGCGGCAGTCGGTGGAGACCGAGCTCGACGACCTCAAATCGAAGCGGGAAGGTTTCGCCGCCGGCCTCGACCCCAAGGAGCTGAGGCTGTACGACGGCATCCGCGCCGGGGGGAGGCGCAGAGCCGTCGCCGAGCTCACCTACGACGGGGCGTGCGGCAACTGCTTCGGCATGGTGCCCCTGCAGCTCCAGAACGAGATCCGCCACGGCACGTCCCTCATCCGCTGCGAGGCGTGCGGCGTGATCCTCGCCGCGCCCGCTCCGACGGAGTCCTCCGCCGACGAGGCCGCCGCCCAGGAGTGAGCGCACCCTCCCGGCCGCGGCCCAGGTCCACCCTGGCACCACCGGACGCCCGCTGGGCCGAAGCACCCACCGCGGACCCCCGGGTCGTGGACCGGCTGTCCGACGGACTCCATCTCCCCAGGACCCTGTGCGCCGTTCTCGCCGGCCGGGGCCACACCGAGGTCGAGGACGCCAAGCGCTTCCTCAGGCCGCAGCTGGACCAGCTCCACGACCCCGCTCTCCTCGCCGACGGCGAGGCCGCCGCGGAGCGCATCGCCCGGGCCGTGACCCGGGGAGAGCGCATTCTCGTCCACGGCGACTACGACGTGGACGGGATCTGCGCGGCCGCGCTCTACACACGCTTCCTGCGCTCGCAGGGAGGTGACGTCACTCCGTTCGCTCCCCACCGGCTCCGCGACGGCTACGATTTCAGCGAGGCGGGCCTGCGGGCGGCACGGGATGCCGGGGCGGGCCTCATCGTAACCGCAGACTGCGGAACGGTGGCGCACGACACGGTACGCCGCGCCCGTGCGGCGGGCATGGACGTGGTGGTGAGCGACCATCACACGGTCACGGATACGCTGCCCGACGCCAACGCCCTCGTGAACCCCCAACGGCCGGACTGCGCCTACCCCGAGAAGGGGCTGTGCGGGACGGCCGTTGCGTACAAGCTATGCACTCTGGTCGCTCGTCGGCTGGGGGCGGACACGGCGCTCCTCGCCGAGCTCCTGGATCTGGTGGCGCTGGCCACCGTGGCCGACCTGGTGCCCCTGCAGGGCGAGAACCGCGTGCTCGTGCGCCAGGGGCTCAGGCGCTTCGCAGCCACCAGGGTGGCCGGCGTGCGCGCGCTCCTGGGGGTAGTGGGGCTGGACGGGGCCGCGGTCGACGCGGGGAAGCTCGGGTTCGTGTTGGCACCGCGCATCAACGCGGCGGGGCGGATGGGGGAGTCCATGGACGCGCTGCGCCTGCTTCTCACCGAGGACCCAGCCGAAGCCGAGACGCTGGCCCGGGCGGTGGACGACATCAATCAGGAGCGCCAGGAGGAGGACAGGCGCACGCTGGCGGAGGCCCTCGATCTGCTGGAGGCGCACTACGACCCGGAGCGCGACTACGGCGTGGTGCTGGCGGCGGAGGGGTGGCATCCGGGTGTCATCGGCATCGTCGCTTCCCGGGTCGTGGAGCGCATCTACCGCCCGGTGGTGCTGGTGGCGCTGAACGGCGGGCAGGGCAGGGGGAGCGCGCGCTCCATTCCCGGCTTCCACCTCTACGAGGCTCTGGCGGCGTGCCGTTCCCATCTCGGGCGCTTCGGCGGCCACCGCCAGGCCGCGGGCATGGACGTGGAGCGCGACGCGGTGCCGGCGCTGCGGGCCTCGTTCAACGCCGAAGCCCGCCGCCGCCTCCAGGGCGAGGATCTCCACCCCGTGCTCAGGCCGGACCTGGAGCTCCCGCTGGCGGAGGCGGACCTGGAGCTGATCCACTGGCTCGAGTACCTGGGCCCCCACGGCATCGGCAACCCGCGGCCGGTCTTCCTCGCCGGAGGCGTCACGCTGGAAAGGCTCCGCGTGGTCGGCGAGGCCCACCTCAAGGTCTCCCTGCGCTCCGGATCCACGGCGCTGGACGCCATCGGCTTCGGGTTGGCCACGCGCCATCCTCCGGCGGCGTTGGGGACCGCACCCTACGACGTGCTCCTCAAGCTGGAGCGCAACGAATGGCGTGGTGTCGCGCGTCCCCAGGCGCGGATCCTCGACCTGCGCCCGGCGCGCGCGTCCTCGGGCGGCGCAGCGACGGTGCCGTGAGGATCATCGCCGGCCGCTGGAAGGGGCACCACCTCAAGCCCCTGAAGGGGAGGGACGTCCGCCCCACCACCGACCGTGTTCGGGAGGCGTGGATGTCGGCGCTGGGCGGGCACCTGGACGGCCTCACCGTCGTGGACCTGTTCGCCGGCTCCGGGGCTCTGGGCCTGGAGACGTTGAGCCGCGGTGCCGGGCACGTGGTCTTCGTCGAGCGCGCCCGGGCGGCGCTGCGGGTCCTGGAGGCGAACGTCGAGCTCCTGGGTGCGCACGACGACGTGACCGTGGTGGGCGAGGAGGTGTTCCGGTACCTGCGCTCCGTGGAGACGAAGGCCTTCGATCTCGCCCTGGCCGATCCCCCCTATGGGCGTGGCGACGCGTCTCGGCTGGTGGAGGAGTTCCGCCGGCGACCGTTTGCGCTGGCGCTCTGGGTGGAGCATCCTTGGCGGGAAGAGCTCTCCTTGCCGCCGGACGCCAGAACCCGGCGGTATGGGGATACCGCCCTCACCACCCTCACGGCCGAACTATGAGCGCGTCCCACCCCGTCGTGGCCGTCTATCCCGGATCGTTCGACCCCATCACCCGGGGCCACGAGGACATAGTCCGGCGGGCGCTGCACGTCGCCGATCGCCTCATCGTAGCCGTGGCCCACACCGCGACCCAGTCCAAGAGTGGCCTCTTCAGCGTGGACGAGCGACTGGATCTGCTCCGCGAGGTCTTCGCCGGAGAGGACAACGTGGAGGCGTGTGCCTTCGAGGGCCTCCTGGTGGAGTTCGCCCGCACCAGGGGCGTACGCTTCGTCATCCGCGGCCTGCGTGCGGTGTCGGACTTCGAGTACGAGCTGCAGATGACCCAGATGAACCGGGAGCTGTGGCCGGACATGGAGACGATCTTCCTGGCCCCCGAGGTGGACTACTCGTTTCTGTCCTCCTCCCTGGTCCGGGAAGTAGCCCGTCTCGGCGGCGATATCGGCCGATTCGTGTCCCCCGTGGTGGCCGAGCGCGTGCGGGCGAAGCTGAAGGGAGAGTAACACGTCCGGACGCCGGGGAGGCCCCGTGCCTTGCCCCGACATTTGTTCCTTCTTTATCATTGTTGGGTTTGGCGACCCGGGGGGGATTGCTCCCGCCTCTCTCCCGGCAATTCACCTCCGACTCCTAGGGGAGCAATCGACCCATGAGCTTTCAGGTGTCGCAGAGTGGTGGCATCACGCTGGTGGAGGTGGAAGGCCAGCTCATCGTAGGCAACCGGCAGGAGCTCAAGCAGAAGGTGCTGGAGCACCTGGAGGGTGGCGAACGGAAGTTCGTCATCGATTTCTCCGACACCGGATACATCGACTCGTCCGGCCTGGGCGTGCTCGTCAGCCTCTCCAAGAAGATCCGCGAGCAGGGGGGCGAGCTGCGCCTCTCGAGCCTGAACGAGGATCTGCGCACCCTCTTCGAGCTCACGAAGCTCGACACGCTGTTCCGCATCGCGGATACCAAAGAAGAAGCGTTGGAAGGATTCTGACCGAGCGCCGCGCCCGGGTCCCATGATTCACTCCGATCATCCCGACGAGACACTGAGCGGCATGGAGAACGAGATCGTCCTGGAGCTGCCTACGGACGTGCGCTCCATCGAGCACGCGGTCGAGTACGTGATGCGGCGGTGCAACGCATGCGCGAGGCAGGGTCACCGCCTGCACCTGAACTTCCGCGTGGGACTCACCGAGGCACTCGCCAACGCCATGCTGTACGGGAACGGCCACGACCCGTCGAAGCGGGTGCGCGTCGAGATCGTCGTGGCGGACGGCGAGATCAAGGCGCGGGTGACGGACCAGGGCGTGGGCTTCGATCCGGCCGCCGTTCCAGACCCGACCACGCCGGAGAACCTCCTGAATCCGGGAGGACGCGGCCTCTTCCTGATGCGCCAACTCCTGGATGAGGTCTTCTTCAACGACCAGGGGAATCAGGTGACCCTCGTCCTCCGCCTGGATCCGGGACCGTCGGTTCTGGAGGGCGGAGCCCCGGCGTGAACCCCCCGGATCGGCTCGTCCTCGGGACGCTGCCGGATCCGGTCCAGAAGACGCTGGCCGACTTCGAGGAGGCCTTCGGGATCGGCCTTCGGATCCTGGCGGATTCTCCGGCCGAAGTGCCCGCACAGACACCGGCAGGTCGGGACGGCCTGCAGGTCCTGTACTCCACCAACGGGACGCCGGGCTCCGAGTCGGGCGTGGCGTGCTTCGACATCCCGACGCGGGAGGGCCCTCCCCTCTCCCTGGAGATCCTGTCGTCCCCCGTGGCTCCACCGGATGCAGTGGGGGCTGCGCTGGCCCGCTCCCTGGAGCGCGCCTTCGAAGCGGCGCGCGAAGTGCGGTACTTCACCGCCGAGCTGTCGGAGCGCTACGAGGAGATCCACCTCCTGTACTCCATCAGTGAGACGCTGGGCACGATCCTGCACATGGACGACGCCGCCAGGGTCATCCTCCGGGAGGTGTGCGACGTCATGGGCGCCAAGCGTGGCTCGCTCTGGCTCTATACGAGGGCGGACGACTCGCTGCATCTGATGGCGGCCGTGGGGGACGAAGGCCTCGAGGGGCCGTTACGCCGCGACGACCCCGACGCGGTGACCTCCGCGGTATTCCGGGAGCAGCGCCCCATCATCGCATCCCGTGCCCGCACCGACTCGCAGCGAGAGCGGGGCATCCGGGGAGACTCCTTCCTGTCGGTGCCCATCCGCTACACGCCGCCTTCCGGAGAGTCCCGGACGCTGGGCGTCATGAACGTCATCGGCCGACGGGGCGACGAGCGATACAGCGTGGCCGATCAGAAGCTTCTCACCGCCATCGCCTCGCAGGTGGGCTCCGCGCTGGAGAACAAGCGCCTCCACGAGGAGAGCGTATCCCGGGAGCGGATGGGCCGTGAGATGGAGCTCGCCCACGATCTGCAGCAGAAGCTGCTGCCCGCGGCGGAGCGCTTCGACGGCGCCGAGGCGGCGGCGAGGGTCTCTCCGGCGGAGCAGGTGGGCGGCGACTTCTACCAGCTCTTCAAGCTTCCGGGCGGCCGTGTCGGCGTGATGCTGGGCGACGTGTCCCTGCACGGTTTTCCCTCCGCCCTCATCATGACGCTCACGCTCAGCGCCGCGGGGATCTACGCCCGGGAGCACGACTCCCCGGCGAAGGTCCTGCGTGACCTCGACGACGCTCTGCGTGACGAGCTCGAGACCACGGAGATGTTCCTCACGGTCTTCTACGGGGTCATCGACCCCGAAAAGGGATGCCTTACCTACTCCAACGCGGGCCATCCGCACGTGTTCACCGTGCACGCCGACGGTGGCCTGGACAGGCTTCTCGCCACCGATCCGCCGGTGGGCTTCGCGGGACCGGAGGCGTATCGGCAGGCGGAGGTCCCCTGGCGGCGGCGAGACGACCTGCTGCTGCTCTTCACCGACGGCCTCTCCGACGTCCTCGCGTCGGCCACCAGAGGTGACGGCGAGGCGCGGGTGCTGGAGTCGGTGGTGAGCCACCGTGACGCCGCGGTGGAACGCATCGTGGACGAGTTGTTCGCGCTCACGGCCGACGCGCATCCGCCGGTGCAGGGGGACGACCGCACGGCGTTGGTGGTGCGCACGCCGTGACCCCGCCCCACCGGGCCAAGCGCTCGCTGGGGCAGAACTTCCTGGTGGACGCCAACCTCCAGCGCAAGATCGTGGAGGCCCTGGGCGCCGGACCCGACGACGAGGTACTGGAGATCGGTCCGGGACGCGGTGCCCTCACCCACCACCTGGCCGGAGCCGTGGCGCGCCTGGTGGCGGTGGAGCTGGACGATGCCCTCGCCGGCGCCCTGAGGGACCGGTACGCCGGCAGGGACGACGTGTCCATCGTCCACGGCGACGTCCTGAAGGTCCGGCTCCGCGACCACGTCCGCGACCCGGCCGCCGTGGTCGTGGTGGGCAACATCCCCTACAACATCACCTCGCCCATCCTCTTCCGCCTCCTGGAGCGCCCCCGTCCCCGCGTGATGGTGCTCATGGTCCAGGAGGAGGTGGGGGAGCGCCTCATCGCGCCGGCCGGGACGTCGGCCTATGGAGCCCTGACGGTGGGCGTGAGGAGCGTGGCCACGGTGGAGCGCCTGTTCCGGGTGGGGCGCAAGGCGTTCCGTCCGGCGCCCCGGGTGGACTCGGCCGTGGTGCGCGTCCGTCCCCTTTTCCCGCCCCCGCTGGAGGAGAGGGAGGAGACACGCCTGCGCATGGTGGTGCGCGCGGCCTTCCAGTGGCGCCGCAAGCAGATGGGCAAGATCCTCCGGGAGCACCCCGACCTGGGTCTGGATCCCGAGAAGGCGAAGGCCGCGGCTGCCGCCGCCGGCGTGGATCCGCAGGATCGCCCCGAGCGCATCTCCCCGGAGGCGTTCATCACCCTCTCCAGGTGGTTGCCCTGAGCCCCGGCGCCCCCGGCGCCCCCGGGGCGCCCGGCCTCGGTGGCGGCTCCCCGACCTCGGCCCCGTGGGATGCGGCGAACCTCGCCTGCCGTGTGCCCCCCGCGTTGCCGACGGGACGCGCCGTACCTACATTGTGACCAATTTCACAAGCGCATCCGGCCCCGCCCCGGGGGCGCTGGCAGCCATCGGCAACCGTGAACCGACGCATCCCGGATTCCACCGTTCGCAGGATCTCCCACTACCTCCGCGCGCTGGAGGTCATGGGAGTGCAGGGAACACCCACGGTGTCCAGCGAGGAGCTGGCCCAACAGGGTGGCACCACCGCCGCGCAGGTGCGCAAGGACCTCTCCCACTTCGGGTCCTTCGGGAAGCGAGGGCTGGGCTACTCGGTGCCGGAGCTCGCGAGCCGGCTGCGTGACATCCTGGGGCTGACCTGTCGTTGGCGCGTGGTCCTGGTGGGCGCCGGCCGCATCGGCTCGGCGCTCTTCGAGTACCCGCACTTCGCCCGCCGGGGCTACGACTGTGTGGCGGTGCTGGACAACGATCCCGAGAAGATCGGGATGTCGTGGGGGCCGGTGCGCATCCGACCGGTGGAAGA
>Ga0307418_1000131_pt1 | contig 20928 bp, 25 predicted proteins | sample SalMarWE160220MG_2_FD_202160 | JGI IMG/M metagenome (GOLD analysis project Ga0307418, IMG submission 202160) | Salt marsh sediment microbial communities from the Plum Island Ecosystem LTER, Massachusetts, United States - WE1602-20 | ecosystem: Environmental > Aquatic > Marine > Intertidal zone >...
CGCCGGCTCGAAATTCTTGAGCTCGATCCCCTCCATCGGCCGTTACGTGGCGGTGGAACCGACGGTTCCCCTTATCGCCGTCACGGCGCTTGCGGCGGTGGTGCTTGGCGTCCTCGGCTCGTTCTACCCGGCTTGGGTGGCGACCAGGGCGAGCCCCGCCGAGGCGCTGGAGCACGCGTAAGAGAATCGCTAGCCGCGGCCTGCCTTGACGCGCAAGCCCGGGGCAGGGCGCTCCAGCACCACCTCACGGCGGAAGCGGTAAAGCCGGGCAGGGCGGCCGCCTGTTGCCGTCGAGACATTGCCCGTGGGCTCGACCAGCCCGCCCTTCTCCACAAGGCGTCGGAAGTTCTGCTTGTGCAGAAGCGTGCCTGAGATGGCCTCAACTGTCTTTTGCAGGTCGTAGAGGGTGAACTCGGGCGGCAGCAGCTCAAATACCACGGGGCGGTATTTCAGCTTGCCGCGCAAGCGCCCTATGGCGGTTGCCAGAATGCGGCGGTGATCCAGCGCCATGGGCCGCCCAAGCTCAGGCAGTTCGCCCCATTGGTTCGCGGCCGATCTGCCGTCGCGTTTCGCCTCCTCCACAAGCCCCGCCTCGTAAAGCAGCTCGTAGCGCTCCAGCACCTTCTCCTCGTCCCAGCCGCCGCCGATGCCGAAGCCGATCTTAAGCCGCTCCGGCCTACGCAACGGGCGCACCGGCTCGTTCGGTGACGGCGCCTTTTCGGCCCAGGCCTTGAGCCGCGGCTCGATCTCCTCAGTCAGGATCTCAGGCTTGCCGTGCCGCCAGTCCTCCCACGGGAGATAGGCGTACCAGGGCGACCAATGGGCTCCCATCATGTCTTCGCCGCCGCCACGGGTCAGCGCTAGATATCCGACCGAGAGGGTATGTGCCCCGCCCGGTTCCGCATGCCGCCCACGGTCGCCAAACGTGTAGAGCTGCTCCACGTAGCCGAGCTCGATGCCCGTCTGCCGCTTCACCCATTCGCGCAAGCCAATCTCGAGCGTCCGATGCGCGCGCGGCGCAAATGGGCCAAAGGGCAGAGCGTCCCAGGTGCCGGGCCCCGCCGTCCCGGGCCGCGCCACGAGGATGTGAGGCTGCTGATCGCGCACCATGACGATGGCGGCGTTCAGTCCAAGCTCGATCTGAGGGTCGCTGGTAAACGGTTGCGCGGCGGCCGCGCCCTTGTGCCCAGCGTCGGACATGGCCTAAGCCGCGTGCCGGGCGGGGAGCGAAAAGACTTGCCCTTCCTCGGCGAGCTGGCCGCGGCCAATATGCTCGACCGCTTCGGTCATCCGCCCCTGGCGGGACAAGACGGTGTCGGCGAGCGCCACGAGGCGGCGATTGGGATAGGCGGTGGGCGAGGCGCGGCGGAGCGACCTCGCGAGCGCATGCTCGTCCGCGTTAGGATTGAGCGCGCACAGCGAGATGAAGGCCGCCGCGGTGGACCGACTGATGCCGGCCCAGCAATGGATCAGGAGCGGCGCCTGCTGATCCCAGCCGAGTGCGAACTGGATCAGCTCGGCGACGTGGTCCTCGCATGGAACCACCAGCCCATCCCGCGGCTCGGAAATGTCGTTCATGGAAAGCCTGAGATGCCGGCCCTCTCCAATACCGGGGGGCGTGTCGACTAGGGCATCGCCATTGATCAACGTCACAAGATGGCTGACGCGGGCGTCGGCGACGGTGGTCTCGACCAGGCTGAGCGGGGAGACGAGGATAGTTTCCGGTGACATGGTGGGTGGCACCTTAGTCACTTCCCTCTCAGAAATCAGCGTGTCCATGGAAGCTTGGCCTATCGAATCGCTGTCAGCATTTTACGCTACTCATCTGGCAAGCTCATGAAACCGTTTCAAGAACCTCACCTCTCCCTCTGCTGCAGGAAGGGGGCTTAACTGCGACAGCCTGTTGACAAGAGCGGGGCTCAAGCCCCGGGGCTGGCCAAAAAACCGCCGCGCCTCCTCGCGCGTGAACCCGGCAAGGCCGGTCGCCTCGTAACAGGCGGCGATCTTGTCGGCGCGCTTGATGAGCTTAGCGATCCCTTCGGGCAGTTCTGCAGATAGCCCGAAGCGAAGGTGAATGGCCGCGAGCAGTTTCGCCTCGAAGGCACGGTAATCCAGCGACAGCGCCGCCTTGAACGGGCTGATGAGGTCGCCGATGACATATTCCGGCGCATCATGCAGCAGCGCGGCGAGCCTGAACTCGCGCGGCAACGCGGAATCGAGGTCGCCCACGATAGCCTCGACGAGGAGGCTGTGCTCCGCCACCGAGAATGTGTGATTGCCGCGCGTCTGGCCGTTCCAGCGTGCGACGCGTGCGAGCCCATGGGCGATATCCTCGATCTCGATGTCGAGCGGCGAGGGGTTCAGCAGGTCGAGCCGGCGCCCGCTCAACATGCGCTGCCATGCGCGCGGCGCGGTATTGTTGGCGACGCTCATAATCGTCTCGTCCTCAGCGCGCGATGGCGGGACACTGATCGCTTACGCACGGAAATGTCAAATGCTCCGACCCAAGAAAAACCGTGGACGTTCAGCGCCATGGATGCCATTCATATTTGTCTCGTTTGAGAGTGAGGCAAGCTCAATTAGAGAGTCGGGAGAACGCACAATGGCGAAACTGCCCAGATATTCCCTCACCCACAATGATAAGAACAAGAAATGGGAATTGAAGCGTGAGGGATCAGGAGAGGTCATCAAACGGTTCAAGACCAAGGCGGCCGCTACCAAGGGCGGCGTGCTGGAGAGAGCCGTCAAGAAGATGGGTTCCGTGCGCATCAGGAAGCGTGACGGCAAGATCCAGGAAGAGCGCACCTATCCGCGCAGCATGGATCCCCGTGGCCGCGGCTGACATCACGACTTTCCCAGTTCGGCGCAGGCTGCGTGTCGGTGGCATGTGGTCAGGTGATCGTTGACCATGCCGGTCGCCTGCATGAAGGCATAGACGATCGTCGGCCCGCAAAACTTGAAGCCGCGGGACTTGAGCTCCTTGGAGATGGCGCGCGACAGCGCCGTCTCTGCGGGCACTTGGCCGATGGATTTGTAGCGGTTGACGATCGGCTTGCCCTCGACGAAGTCCCACAAGAACGTCGAGAAGCCCGGTCCGGTCTCCATGATGTCGAGCCAGGCCTGCGCCGATGAAATCGCCCCTTCGATCTTCATGCGGTTGCGCACGATGCCTTGGTCTTGCATCAGGGCCGCGACCTTCTTCTGCGGATAGCGGGCGATCTTCTCCGGCTGAAAGCTGTCGAAGGCGCTGCGGAAGGCCTCCCGCTTGCGCAGGATCGTGATCCAGGAAAGCCCGGCCTGGAAGCCGTCGAGCACGAGCTTCTCGTAGAGTGCCCGGTCGTCGCGCTCGGGCACGCCCCATTCCTCGTCGTGATAGGCGATGTAAAGCGGATCGCTACCGGGCCACGGGCAGCGCTTAGGCTCCTGCCCGCTCATACGGGCACGGCCGCCGGCACGTCGAACTGGGCAAAGGCCGGGCGGTGAAGCGTGATCGTCACGTCGCCCGCCGTCAGTGGCTTGCCCTGTGCGGCTGCGTCCTCGGCGCGGTCGAGCCGAAGAAGCGCGAGGCCGAAAGTGCCGTCGACGGAGCCGATCGGGCCGATGGGTAGGCCCCCCGCCTCGATCTCGACGCCGGTCTCGAGCGGTGCATCGCCTTCGACGGGAACGACACGTTTCCGCGTCGTGCCGCGATGCTGCATGCGCGCCACGACCTCTTGGCCGACGAAGCAGCCCTTCTTGAAGTCCACGCCGTTCAATTGGTCGAACAGGGCTTCGTGCGGAAAGGTATCCCCAAGTGCGTAATCTCGGCCGCCCTCAGGCACGCCGATCCTGATGCGCATGGCATGATAGTCCGCCTCTTGCGCCTCAGCGCAGCCGAGAGCCGCGACATCGGCGCCGGCCTGAAGCAGGATGCGCATCCCCATCTCAGGCAGCCGCGGGTCGGTGAAGGCGATCGCGCCTCCGGGGATGTTGGGGGTGTCGCCCCACTGAGCGGCCACGATGAACTCCGGCGCCTCGGCGATCTCTACCTGGGCGCGCAGCTTGTAGAAGCCGAGCCGCTTCGCAAGCTCGGCCACCTTGTCCTTCGCCACCTCGATCAGGAACCCGTCGCCGTCCGCGACGACGAAGAAGTCAAAGAGGATCTTGCCTTGTGGGGTCAGCAGGCCGGCATGGATCGCAGCCCCGTCTTTGGCCTTATCGAGACTATTGGTGATCACTCCTTGCAGGAGCTTGTGCGCCTCCGCGCCCGTGACGCGTAGGACAGCACGATCGTGAAGAATTGTTGCTTGGCAATGGCTCATGGGGCGCCCTTCTGCTACCAAAACGAGCGAATCAAAAGTGAGCGCGGGGTATGGCCCGCGAGGACCTAGCCGCACCCATGGCCGAGACGTTTGACATTGTGTTCAAGGGCGGAACCGTCGTCAATCATGCGGGCGAGGGTGTGGCGGACATAGGGATTCGGGATGGTCAGATCCGCGCCATCGGCCAGATCGGCGAGGGGCTTGCCGGCGAGACCGTCAACGCTCATGGGCTTCATATTCTGCCCGGGATCATCGATAGCCACGTGCATTTCCGGGAGCCGGGCCTGGAGTACAAGGAAGATCTGGAGTCCGGTAGCTGTTCGGCGGTGCTCGGCGGTGTCACCGCGGTGTTCGAAATGCCGAACACAAAGCCGCCGACGACGAGCGCCGAGACTTTAGCGGCCAAGGTCGCGGCCGCCACGGGCCGCATGTATTGCGACTTCGCCTTCTATATCGGCGCGACGCACGACAACATCGATGAGCTGGCCGAGCTGGAGCGCCTGCCTGGCGCCGCCGGCGTCAAGGTGTTCGCCGGCTCCTCCACCGGCGACCTGCTCGTCGACGACGAGGAAACGCTTGCCCGCCTCCTGGCCACCATCAACCGGCGCGCCGCCTTCCACTCCGAGGATGAGGCACGGCTCAAAGAGCGGCTCGGCCTGCAGCGCGAAGGCGACCCGGCGAGCCACAGCGAGTGGCGCGATCCGATCGCCGCCCTCACCTCGACTGAGCGCCTGATACGGCTCGCCACCGAAGCAGGGAAACGCATCCATATCCTTCACGTCACGACCGGGCCCGAGATGGAGCTCCTTTCGCTCCACAAGGACGTCGCGAGCGCCGAGGTGACGCCGCAGCACCTGACCCTAACTGCACCTGAGGTCTACGACAGGCTCGGCGCGCGGGCGCAGATGAACCCGCCGCTTCGCGACCGTACGCATCAAGAGCTTCTTTGGTGGGGCTTGGCCCAAGGCGTGGTCGACGTGCTCGGCTCTGATCACGCGCCGCACGTGCTGGAAGAGAAGAGCGGTACCTATCCGGCCACGCCCTCCGGCATGCCGGGCGTGCAGACGCTGGTGCCGGTGATGCTCGATCACGTCAATGCAGGGCGTCTGACCCTCGCCCGTTTCGTCGACCTTACCAGCGCGGGCCCCCAACGCCTGTTCGGCATCGCCGGCAAGGGCCGCATCGCCGTTGGCTACGACGCGGACCTCACCATCGTCGACCTTAAGAGGGAGCGCGTCATCGAGGATTCGTGGATTGGCAGCAAGTGCGGCTGGACGCCGTTCGCCGGCCGCAAAGTCAAAGGCTGGCCGGTGGGCACCGTGGTGCGCGGACGGCTCGCCATGTGGGATGGCGAGCTTGGGCAAGCGGGCGGCGCTCCGGTGCGTTTCGGCGAGGCACTGCCGCAAGCGCTCGACTAGCGCCTATCGCATGAAATAGTGCCAGACACCCTTCGGCGAGATACCGAGCCGGTAGTAGCTGTACTTGCCGTTTTTCATCATGGACGCCGCTTGTTCCGGCGGCACCGCCCGGTAGAACTCCACTTCTTGGGCTGGCGTCAGCGCCGCAAGATCGACTTCGGCGAAATAGGGCCAGACATACATCTCATCACGCCCTTCTCCGGTGCGCACGAAGCCTGATGCGAGTATGTTCAGCATGGCGGCCAGCACGTCGCGCCCCGTGCTGTCTACCGATTGCTTTTTCCAATATGCAATTGGATCGGCCACAAAGGCTGCGGCCACCATGGGCCTGAACTCGCGCGATTCGAGCACGGGCCGCATCGCTTCCAGATCGCCGGTCTCGGCCGCGAAGACGATCTCGGTCAGCATGCGCTGCACCGGGTCTGGAAGCGCGCCGAGGTCGTAGAGCACCTTGGGCCCTTTGCGGGTTTGCGGGCTAGCCGCTTTCGCCTTGGCCGCAGAGGGCGGCTTCTGGTCGGGTAGGTCGCCGCTCGCAGGCGCCTCGGCCGACTCCTTGGGTGCTGCCCCCGCCTTCCCGCCGTCCTGAACGTAGACAAGGACGGCAGCGCCCGCTACCAATGCGACCAGGGCAATCATGACCACGTTTTTTCGGCGATTCATGCATCACTCCATGAGTGCTCAATCAATCTCGCAGAACGGCGAACAAGCGCAAGTCCAGGTCTCGCCGAGGCGGACGCGCGGCGGCGTTCCCACCAATCTTGTGACCGGGAAGTAGGCAAGAGGCATTGCAGGCAGGCGCGCAAATTGTGCTCTCCGGCATCCAGCTCGTGCTTGCCGGGCTGGGCATTGGCGTGTTGATGGCCGCACCTATCGGCCCCGTCAACGTGCTCGTGATCCAGCGGGCGGTCTCTCGTGGATTCTGGGGCGGGCTTGCCGCCGGCCTCGGCGCGGTGCTTGGCGACGGCCTTCTCGCCGCCATTGGCGCGTTCAGCGTCGCGGCGATCTCCGATGTGATGGTCACCTATAGCAATCTGATTCAGCTGGTCGGTGGCGTGCTGTTGATCGGCTTCGGGCTTGCGCTGCTCCTATCCCGGCCGGTCTTGATGACGCCCGTGAACGAGCGCTCCCACCTCCTGGAGCATACCGGCATCATTCCGCAGACTTTCATTCTGACAGTCACCAATCCCGGCGCCATTCTCGGCATGGCCGCGATGATCGGCGGTCTCGGCTCGCTCATGGGTGGTCTCAACACCAATCTCGAGGCGCTGATCCTCGTCGCATCGGTCATGGGCGGCAGCTTATTGTGGTGGCTCGGTCTTTCCGAGCTGATCGCCACGATCCGGCACAAGCTCACGGAAGCGCGGTTGAACGTCATCAACCGGATAGCCGGCTTCATCCTGTTCGCCTTCGGTGCGGCCCTGATCGTCGAGGGCTTATTTCGGTATTTCCGCTAGGACGATGGCTACTGCGACGTGCGCCGCAGTGTGAACTCGCCGTGTTGGATACGGCGCGACAGCCCCGAGGTCATCTTGGCCACGGCAGCCTCGCCATAGACGTCGATGAGATCGGCGAGCGCTGCGAACAGAGCTGCGTTGGCGAGCATCTCCGGCTCGATGCCGTCATGGAGGGCTTCCTCCCAGGCATCGAGGATATAGCGCAGCGCGGCCTGCTTCTGGGCCTCGCTCTCGGGCGATTGCGATGATTGCTTTGCCGTCCGCAATTCAGTGCCCCTTCGGCAGCGGAAAACGTGGAGTGTCACAATTACACCCCCCTTTCACCGCGTGTAGGACAGAGTGAACTAACGGTTAAGTTTTACGCTTAATTGGGAGATGCTGGCTGTGCAGACGTGGCGCCGGTTTGATCGGGCGCGGCAGCTTGGGGCTGGCCCGGTTGCGCCTGCGCTTGAGCCCCCGGGGCGAAAACGGAGGTCGACGCCAAAGAGGCGGCGATTTGTGCCCCTTCGGTGGAGAAACGCCTTGTGGCCAGCGTGGCTGATTGCGTGCAGCTGCGATAGGTGCGGCGATAGCCCCGGTAACCATCGTTGAAGCTGTTAACAAGCTTGGCCCGGCGCACCGCGGTCGTGCCCTCGTTCCTGAGGATCTCCTTCATCTGGTCGCGCCACAGCTGGCCCTCATTGGCCCCGCAGAGCTCGCGCAGGTAGTGGACCGCGCCCAAGATCTCGGCGAGCCGCATCAGCTTGTTGTCATAGGGCCGGTCGTCCGGGGGCGGTGGCGCCAGGCTCTCCTGCGGCTTGATGGGGGGCAGGTCGTCCCCCGGCGGAGGCGCCCGTCGCACACGCGGTTTGGCTTTCTTTGGCTGGTCGAAGAACCAGAAGAACTGTGCCTTGGCCGGAGGCGCATAGCTCACAGTTCCCGCGGCCAGCCAAACGGCCCCGGCGGCAAGCAGTAACCAGCGTTTTGTGAGCTTCCCCATGGGGCCTCAGTACGCCCAATTCATGGTCAAATCTAGCCGACCGAAGGGGCTTCCGCGACTCGCTTTCGGCCCCGAATTCAGCGGTTGCCGAACAGCGCGTCGATTGCCGCCTGGCTGCTGACCTCGCCCTGCTCTTCGTTTTCGCCGCGCTCGGCCGGGATCTCGCCATTGGCGATGGCGTTGGCCTCGTCGATCAGGATTCGCAGCCGCGCGGCAGCGTCCAGGCATGTCTTGTCGAGGCCTCTGCCGCTATTGAGCTCGGCACCGACGGTCGCGACGAGCGTCAGCGCTTCCCCATGGAGCCGCGCCACGGCCTCGTCAAATCGGGCCCGAACCTTAGGCGGCGCGCGGCGATAGGCGGCGATCGCCAGGTTCTTGTCCCGGAAGCCCGACTGGGAGAAATGCTCTTCGTAGGTCAGTGGGCGCCAGGAGAGGAGATCGTCGGAGAAGCCTTCAGGCTCGGATGACAGGGCCTCGAGCAACATCACGAGCTCGTGGAAGTGATTGAGATAATCACTGGCAAGCAGCGTCGATTCGTTGATGTTGGTGCCCGGAATGTGCGAGCGGAAATGGCCGACCATGGCCGTCCGGAACGCCGAGACGATATCTTCCCGGCTCACATCTTCCTGGATTTCCGCCGAGTGGGCGTTACGATTCTCGTCGGGTGACATTGGGCGTACCACTAGGCTCCTCAACTGGAAGCTGCCCCATCATGATTGCCAAAGCGTTACCGAAGGCCCCTCCATGTGCTCCCGCTACAATCTGACCTCGCCGCCTGAGGCCGTGCGCGCCTATTTCGGCTATGCCGACACACCGAATTTCCCGGCGCGCTACAATATCGCACCAACCCAACCCATCCCCGTGGTCTGCCTCGACAGGCAGGGGGCCCGCCGGTTCCGCCTTATGCGCTGGGGGCTCTTGCCGCCCTTCGTCAAGGACCCGAAGAAATTCCCCACGCTCATCAACGCGCGCTCGGAGGAGGTTCTGGAGAAGCCCTCCTTCCGCAATGCCATGCGTTGGCGGCGCTGTCTGATCCCGGCCGACGGCTTCTATGAGTGGACGGGACCGAAAGGAAAGCGCCGCCCATTTCTGCTACGCCCGCGTGAGCCCAAGCTGATTGCCTTTGCTGGGCTCTATGAGCGCTGGCAAGACCCGCAAGGCGGCGAGATCGATACGGTTGTCATCCTCACCTGTCCTGCAAGCGGCACGGTGGCGGCGTTGCACGACCGCATGCCCGTGGTGCTTGAGCCGGAGCATTTCGAAAGCTGGCTCGACGTGACGGGAACCAAAGCGGAGGAGGCGCTTGCCATCCTTGGGCCTGCGGCCGACGATCTATTCGAAGCCGTCGAGCTTGATCCGAAAATCAACGATTCGCGCAGAGACGAACCCGGTATCCAAGAGCCATTGCAGCTATCACTGCTCTGAGGGGGGCGCGAAAAGGGGAGGCGCATGCTGTCATCTAAGATCATCGAACGTTATCGGGTCACCGACGGCGACAAGTTCAAGCTCAAGGATTACAATCCAAACGACAACGCCGACGTCGACATCGACAAGCAAGACGGCAAAGATATCCTCGAGGTCGGCGTCAAGAAGCTCGCCAGGCTCCAGGAACGGCTCTACGCCGAAGGCAAGTGGGCCATCCTCATGGTCCTGCAAGGCATCGACACCGCAGGCAAGGACGGCGTCATCAAGCACGTCTTGTCCGGCGTCAATCCGCAAGGCTGCTCGGTGCACTCCTTCAAGCAGCCGAGCCATTTGGAACTCGCGCACGATTTCCTGTGGCGCGGCTCCTTGGCGCTGCCGATGCGCGGCCATATCGGCATCTTCAACCGCTCCTATTACGAAGAGACCATCGTAGTGCGTGTGCACCCGGAGCTCCTGGAGAAGCAGAACATCCCGCCAAAGCTCGTCACCGACGACATTTGGAAGGAGCGCTACCAGGACATCAACGACTTCGAGCGGCATCTCGCGCGATGCGGAACGGTGCCGCTCAAATTCTTCCTCAACATCTCCAAGGAAGAGCAACTGAAGCGGTTGCTCGCTCGCGTGGATGATCCTGACAAGAATTGGAAGTTTTCGCCCTACGACGTGGCCGAGCGCAAGCTGTGGGATCAGTATCAGAAGGTCTACGAGGACACGATCCGCAATACCGCGACCAAGCATGCGCCCTGGTACGTAGTGCCGTGTGACAAGAAGTGGTTTGCCCGGCTCGTCGTCGCCGGCGCGCTAGCCGAGCATATGGAGGCGCTCGATCTGCAATTCCCCAAAGTGAGCGACGAGGACAAGGCGGCCATAGAGAAGGCCCACGCCGAACTGCTGGCCGAGAAGAAGTAGGCTCTACGGCGCTTCGATCACGCGCACGATGGCGAGGCCGTCATGGCCCTTATTGCCGACCGTCTGGAATGCCGTAGCCGTGACGCGCGGGTCTTGGGCGACCCGGGTATAGAAGCCGCGCAGGCCTCTCACATGCTTGTTTTCGCTCTGAGCCGCGAGGATCGCGCCCTCGCGCACCACATTGTCGACGATGATCAGGCTGCCTTTGCGCGATAAGCGCACCGCCCAGTCGAAATAGTCTGGCGTGCTCGGCTTGTCGGCATCGATGAAGATCAGATCGAAGGGCCCGGCGCCCTCTGCTTTGAGTTGGGGTAGCGTGTCGAGTGCCTTGCCGACCCGCACCTCGACCCGGTCCGCGAGCCCGGCATTGGCGATATTGCTGCGCGCAACCTCCGCAAAGTCCGGGTTCATCTCCAGCGTGATCAGCTTGCCGCCTTCCGCCAAGCCTCGTGCGAGCCAGATCGTGCTGTAGCCCCCAAGCGTGCCGATCTCCAAGATCTTCCGCGCGCCAAGGGCCGCAGCCAGCATCGTCAGGAGCTTGCCCTGTAACGGCGCCACCTGGATCGGCGGCATCCCTGCCGCCTCGCTCGCCGCGAGCGCCGCTTCGAGCGCGGGATCGTCGTCGAGAAAGTTCTCGGCGATATACGCGTCGATCGCGTCCCAATTCGAATCTTGAGTCCTGTCCCAAATGTTGTCGGTCATAGCAGCTTGCCTGGATTCAGAATGCCGTTCGGGTCGAAGCTCGCCTTGATCTTTTGCATCAGCTCGACGGCGAGCGCGCCTTTGGCGTGAGGCAGGAGATCGCGCTTCATGCGGCCGATGCCGTGCTCGGCGCTGATCGATCCGCCGAGATCGAGCACGATCTCGTGCACCGCCGCGTTGAGCGCCTCCCAGTTCGAGAGAAACACTGTTTTATCCATGCCGGGCGGCTGGCTCACATTGTAGTGGATGTTACCGTCGCCGAGATGGCCGAATGGCACCGGCCGCGCGCCGGGGATCATCAACTCCACGAGCTGGTTGGCGCGGGCGATGAACTCAGGAATCCGCGCAACTGGCACGGACACGTCGTGCTTGATGCTGCCGCCTTCATGCTTCTGCACTTCGCTCATCAACTCGCGCAAGCGCCACAACTCTTGCGCTTGCTTTAGCGATGTGGCAACGGCGGCATCGGCGATCTCCCCCGCCTCGATGCCTTCCTGAAGCAGAGTCTCGGCGAGCCGATGCGGCTCCTCGCCGACCCGTGGGCTGGTGAGCTCGAACAGCAGATACCAAGGATGCGGCGAGCGAAGCGGATCTCGCGTATCCCGGCCGTGCTTGAGCACGAACTCAAGACCGATGCGCGGCAGGATCTCGAAGGCTGTTAACAAGGGGCCGGCGGCGTCATAGACCCGGCCGAAGAAATCCGGTGCCCGCTCGAGCTCGTTCGCCCCGGCAATGCACGTGACGCGCTCCATGGGCCGCGGGAACAGGCGCAGCACCGCGGCCGTGATAATGCCGAGCGTGCCTTCGGAGCCAATGAACAGGTCCTTGAGGTCGTAGCCCGTATTGTCCTTGCGCAGGGTCTTCAACCCGTCCCACACGCGCCCGTCCGCCAGCACCACTTCGAGCCCCAGCGCAAGATCCCGCGCGCTGCCGTAAGCGAGCACGGCCATGCCGCCGGCATTGGTGGCGAGCACGCCGCCGATTTGACAGCTTCCCTCGGAGGCAAGACTTAAGGGGAAGAGCCGTCCAGCGCTCTCCGCCACCTGCTGGGCCAGCGCAAGCGTGAGGCCGGCCTCGACCGTCATCGAGTTGGAAGCGAGATCGACGTCACGCACATGGGTGAGGCGCTCCATGGACACGATCACCTCATGACCGCTGTCGTCGGGGATCTGCGCCCCCACAAGGCCCGTATTGCCGCCTTGCGGCACGATCGCCGTGCGGGTCTGGTTGGCGCATTTGAGAATCGCCGAGACCTCGTCCGTCGAACCCGGCTTGAGCACGAGCGCCGCTCGCCCGCGATAGCGGTCGCGCCATTCGGTGAGATAGCGCGCCATGTCCGCTTCGTCGCGGACCGCGTGGCTCTCGCCCACGATGTGCACGAGCGCCTCGATCGTCTCAGGGGCCGGGCGCTTGAGCTTTGGGGTCTCGCTCATAGGTGAGGGCTAGCGCGCCTTGGCCGCGCGCCGCAAGCGGTCGTTGATGGCCTCACCGAGCCCGCGCTCGGGAATGGGCATGACAGCAATGGCGCTTACGCCGCATTCGTCGAGCCGCCGCAGTGACGCGAATAGGTTGGCCGCGGCCTCTTCGAGATCACCGGAAGCGCTGAGATTGAGGCTAACGATGGCCCCGTGCGGCGCATCCGGCCCGAGCGCGAGCAAGGCTTCCCCTGCGCGCACGTCGGTTGCCCCAAGCCGCAGCGGGGTGACGGGAGCATAATGGCGTTCGAGCTGCCCCGGTGAGGCGATCTCCGCATCCTCCTTCGCGAGCGAAATCGGCTGCCCGAGCACGGCCTCGATGGCCTCCCGTGGCACGGCACCGAGGCGCAGGAGGACCGGCGCGTCGCCCGCCACGCCGATCACCGTCGACTCGATTCCAAGCGGGCAGGGGCCACCGTCGAGGATCATGGCCGGAAGATCGCCAAGCTCGGCTTCCACGTGAGACGCCATGGTCGGGCTGACGCGCCCTGAGCGGTTGGCGCTCGGCGCCGCGATGGGCAGGTTCGCTTCGGCAAGCAACGCTTGCGCGACGGGATGATTGGGTGCGCGGAGCGCAATGGTGCCGAGCCCGGCAGTAACGAGATCGGCGATGCCGCTATCGGCGCGCTTCGGCAGCACGAGCGACAATGGCCCTGGCCAGAACGCTTCGGCGAGCTTGCGCGCCGTGTCGTTGAACACCGCGTAAGACTCTGCCGCGGCAATATCCGGCACATGCACGATGAGCGGGTTGAAGCGCGGGCGCTCCTTGGCGGCAAACACTTTCGCCACAGCGTGCGCATCGCGCGCGTTGGCGCCGAGCCCATAGACCGTCTCGGTCGGAAACGCGGCGATGTCACCGCGGGCGAGCGCTTGCGCGGCCTTGGCGATGGCCTCTTCTGTGGCATGGACAACGGGCATGGTCGGGCTCCATTTCGCGTGTTACCACAGGCCGGTCAAGCGACAGTCCCGAAGTCAGTGAACCGAATTCCGTCCCGCGCATGACCACGCTACTTCTCACCCATCCCGCTTGCCTGGAGCACGATACCGGCTTCGGTCATCCCGAGAGCGCCGACCGCTTGCGCGCCATCGACGATGCGCTTTCCGGCGATACCTTCAAGAATCTACAACGAGAGGAAGCGCCCCGCGCCGATCTCAGCCAGATCGAGCGCCTGCATCCGAAGGCCTATGTGGAGACGGTGCACGCCGAGATCCCGAAGCAGCATCACAACTGGCTCGATCCGGATACGGTCGTCTCGCCGGGAAGCTGGGAGGCGGCGTTGCGCGCTGCCGGCGCCATCATCCGCGCCGTCGATCAGGTGGCGGCGGGGCATGCGGACAATGCCTTCTGCGCCGTCCGCCCACCCGGCCATCATGCCGAGCCGTCACATGCCATGGGCTTCTGCCTATTCAACAACGTCGCCATCGGGGCGCTCCATGCGCGTGTCGCCCATGGCGCCAAGCGCGTGGCGATTGTCGACTTCGATGTCCATCACGGCAACGGCACCCAGGCGGCCTTCTGGACCGATAGGGACGTATTCTACGGCTCGACCCATCAGATGCCGCTCTTTCCCGGTACCGGCGCGCTCGACGAGACGGGCGTCGGCAACATCTTCAATGCGCCGCTCGCCCCCGGCGACGGCAGCGAAGAGTTTCGCGCGGCCTACGAGGATCGCATCCTGCCGGCGCTCGATACTTTTGCGCCGGACTTCCTCTTGGTCTCGGCCGGCTTCGATGCGCATCTGAAGGATCCTCTGGCCCAGCTCCGGCTCTTGGAGCCCGATTTCGCCTGGGTGACCGAGAAGCTGCTCCAAGCCGCGGCGAAGCATACCGGCGGCAAGCTCGTTTCCACGCTGGAAGGCGGCTATGACCTGGACGCGCTTGCCGCCTCGACTGCGGTCCATGTGCAGGCCCTGATGAGCGCCTCCTGAGGCTAGCCTCTTGATTGTGTCCGCCGGAAAGGGCTAAGCCAGGCCATGGCCGCTCCCACCGACAATGCTGACATCAAGTCCATGAGCTTCGAACAGGCTCTGAAGGAGCTTGAGACGATCGTCGACCGCTTGGAGAAGGGCGATGTCGAGCTGGAGGCCTCTATTCTGATCTATGAGCGGGGTGAGGCGCTGCGCGCCCATTGCGATGGGCTGCTGCGCCAGGCGGAAGCCCGCGTGGAGAAGATTTCCCTCAATCAGAACGGCGAGCCGACCGGCACCGAGCCCCTCGACGTCGAGGAATAGGTCAGCATCCGGTCTAGGCTCAGCGACAAACGCCTTGGGGGAGGGCGGTCTGTCCGCTATGGTCCAAAGTCTTGTTGCCGGGGCGCCTGAGGGCCACATAAGGTGCACAACGTGCTGATCCCCATAATTTTTTCCCCAAGATCCGCTAGGTAGGCCGAATGAGCGCTGAGACTTCCACGCCACTCTTGGACCGTGTCCGGACGCCGGAAGACGTGCGCGCGCTCGAAGACCATGAGCTGACGCAGCTCGCGGACGAGTTGCGCCAGGAGACGATCAGCGCCGTCTCCGTCACTGGCGGCCATCTTGGCGCCGGGCTCGGCGTGGTCGAGCTCACCGTGGCGCTGCACCACGTCTTCGACACGCCGCGCGATAGGCTCATCTGGGATGTCGGCCACCAGGCTTACCCGCACAAGATCCTCACCGGGCGCCGCGACCGCATTCGCACGCTCCGCCAAGGCGGCGGACTGTCGGGCTTCTGCAAGCGGGCCGAGAGCGAGTACGACCCGTTCGGCGCCGGCCACTCCTCGACCTCGATCTCCGCCGGCCTAGGCATGGCCGTGGCCCGCGATCTCTCCGGCGGCACGAACAATGTGATTGCCGTGATCGGCGACGGCGCAATGAGCGCCGGCATGGCCTACGAGGCGATGAACAACGCCGGCGCCATGGATTCGCGCCTGATCGTTATCCTCAACGACAACGACATGTCGATCGCGCCGCCTGTCGGCGCCATGAGCGCCCATCTCGCGCGCCTCATCTCCGGCGGCACCTACCGCAGCCTCCGCCGCTGGATGAAGCAGGCGGCTCACAAGCTGTTGCCCAGGAGCTGGGAGCGCCGCGCGGCCCGCGCCGAGGAGTTCACCCGCGGCTTCTGGACGGGTGGCACCTTGTTCGAGGAGCTGGGCTTCTACTATGTCGGCCCCATCGACGGGCACAATTTCGATCACCTGCTGCCGGTGCTGCGCAACGTGAAGAAGATGAAGAATGGGCCGATCCTGGTCCATGTCGTCACCCAGAAGGGCAAGGGCTACGGTCCGGCTGAGGAGTCCGCCGACAAGTTCCATGGTGTCGGCCGCTTCAACGTCGTCACCGGCACGCAGGAGAAGGCCGCGCCCGGCGGACCGCCGAGCTTTACCAAGGTCTTCGCGCAAGCTCTGATCGAGGAAGCCCGCGACGACGACAAGATCGTCGCCGTCACCGCGGCCATGCCGTCCGGCACCGGCCTCGACAAGTTCGCAGACGCTTTCCCGGACCGCTGCTTCGACGTTGGCATCGCCGAGCAGCACGCCGTGACCTTCGCCGCTGGGTTGGCCACGGGAGGCTATAAGCCCTTCGCGGCCATCTACTCGACCTTTCTCCAGCGCGCCTACGACCAGGTCGTGCACGACGTGGCGGTCCAGCATCTGCCGGTGCGCTTCGCCATCGACCGCGCCGGGCTCGTCGGCGCCGACGGACCGACCCATGCCGGCAGCTTCGACGTCGCTTATCTTTCTTGCCTGCCGGGTATGGTCGTCATGGCCGCGGCCGACGAGGCCGAGCTGATGCATATGGTGGCGACTGCCGCCGCAATTGACGATCGCCCGTCGGCTTTCCGCTATCCACGCGGGGAGGGGGCCGGCGTGGCCCTGCCGGAGCGCGGTACGCCCCTCGAGATCGGCAAGGGCCGCATCGTGCAAGAAGGCTCCGCCGTGGCGCTGCTTTCCTTCGGTGCCCGGCTGACCGAGTGCCTGGCGGCGGCAGATGAGCTTGCGGGCTATGGGCTTCCCACCACAGTGGCCGATGCGCGCTTCGCTAAGCCGCTCGACATGGACCTTATTCGCCAGCTTGCGAAGAATCACGAAGTGCTGATCACCGTCGAGGAAGGCTCAAGCGGTGGCTTCGGTGCGCAAGTGCTCCACGCACTCGCCGGCGAGGGGCTCCTTGATCGGGGCTTGAAGGTGCGGACACTGACCCTGCCCGATATCTTCATCGAGCAGAACAAGCCGCAAACGATGTACACAGAAGCGGGCCTCGATGCGCGCGGCATCGTGACGGCAGTGTTCGCGGCGCTGGGCAAAGACGCGCGCAGCCCCGGGACCGCCCGCCTCGCTTAGTCCAACGTGCAATCTTGGGTGAACTGGCTTACGGCGTCCGCGCGACCGGCATTAGGCAGCTCGGTGCTCGCCGTACCCACTTTGAGGGTCACTGGGCCGGTCGTGCGTAGCACGTCGAGAATTGGCTTCACCTTTGTGTCGCTCGACTCAGCAAACGTCGAGCCGCTCTCTTCGTCGCGCGTGGCCTCGCCCTCGACCTTCGCCGTCTGATCGCCGCCCGTAAGCGCGATGGTTAGCGGCGTGCCGGGCTTCGTGTCGTCGCTCAGTCCTGGCCGCACGTCCAGAACGGCGATACCCATGCCGTTGAAGCAGGAGAGCATGAACAGCGGAGCCTTGTCTGCGGTAAGCGGGCCGTAGGTCAGCGTGACGAAGCTACCATTCGTCTTCGCGCTCCAGACAGAGGTTCCCTCGGCCAGGCTTACCCCGGGTAGCGATGCAGCAAGCAGGGCTGCGGCAAGAAAGAAGCGGCTCTTCGGCATGGGGAACGCTCGCGAGGCTTCCGCGGCGGCGCCCGCCAAGAGGGCCGCGCGGCGGTTTCAAGGCGCTCTTGCTTAGTCCAGGGAGCAGGACTTGGCAAACGCCGTGGCCGCATTTGCATGCTGGGTCTTGGGGAGGGTGGTTAACCACCCTCCCCAATTCGCCCAAGCATTTCAGGATAGAGCCCGCGCGCGGCTCAAGGATGGTTGGCGTGTAGCGCCGTTTCGAGCGAAGGCTCCACGAGGCCCGGCAAGAAGCCGACGAAGCCCGGATCGAACTCGTGGTAGTTGCAGGTGATCTCGTCGCCAGCCGCGATGTCGGTTAGGGCGTAACCCTTGTCGAAGATGCGGAAGTCTGTGTTCGGCGCGAGGCTGTGGTTCATGTACTTGCCATTGTCCACGTCGATCACGCGGTAGCCCGGCATTTCCAGATGTGGATAGCTGTAGCGGGTGAGGTAGCTCTGCACGTGTGGAGGCAGGGCGCCGATCTCCGTTTGGTGGACGAAGATGTCGAATTTGGGATTGAGACTCCAGATCAGGCTTCCACGCGATACGGATTCGCCAGCGAAAACGCCGAGCCCTTCAATGGCGCTCGGTGCCACATAGGTACTGATCAGCAGCATCAGTGTGCTCCTAAGATCGTCTTATTGTGAGGGAGGGTTGAGGGAAGGGCGCCACAAGGCGCCCGGGACAGTCGCCGGGGATCATCGGACACCGCCAGGGGCTTCGCTCGTTGCGAGAGCGAGGACCCGCTTCCGTTTCGGGCGCCGCGGCGCTAGCGTGCGCCGCAACGCATCGATACGCCGTTGGAGGTAGGGCGAGAAATGACCGGCGTAGCGCTTCCACAACACGGGATCGCGCCAGTCGTCACCAGTCACCTTGCCCCGGCATAGGGGCGAGCCGCAGGCGCAGTCGAACTCGTCGTAAGGTGAGCCATCGCACATGGCGTAGTCGATGGTCACCTCCTCGCCGGGCAGGATGCGCCGCAAGGCGACGATGGCGATCTGGCCATCGAGCCCTGCGTTCGGCTCACAGGAGTGATTGATGAAGTCCGGGGGTTCGCTCTTGCCGATCGAGGCGAGGAACAGATCTTCCTCGACCTGGACGGTGTGTCTGCGGATCTCTTCCGGCAGATCATCGAGTTTGTCGCTGCCGACGATGCGGCCGCTCCACACGCCGATGAGCTCGCCGGGCTCAACCACGGCCCGGGCGATGACGGAATGACCGCCAGCTACGTCACGATTTCGGACTTCGCATTTGTCGGTAAGGTAAGCCGTCGACTCTTGGCTCACATGACCTCCGCGAGCACGCGCCGAGCGGGGCGCTTCGCAGTAATATGATGCGGTGCCGGCCGCTCCCGGCCTTCATCCGCGCGCGAGGATTCCCGACGCGGGCGCGAGCATATGAGAACCGCATTTGGCCAGCTACAAAAAAAGACGTCTCGACCAAAGATTGGTGGCGGAGGGGCTCGTCCCTTCCCGTGCCCGCGCCGCCGACCTCATTCGCCGGGGCTGTGTCACCGTGATGGGCGCGACGGTCCTGAAGCCGGGCGCCCTGGTCGCGGACGACGCCCCTATTGTCGTCGCGGCTGGTGCCGGCGATGGCGTCTCCCGGGGCGCACTCAAGCTCGAGGCGGCGCTTCACGACTTCGGCTTTGACCCGGTCGGCCGCGTGGCACTCGATATCGGCGCCTCGACCGGCGGCTTCACCGAGGTCCTGCTCGCGGAGGGTGCGGCCAAGGTCTATGCCGTCGACGTTGGGCGCGGCCAGCTGCATGAGCGCCTCCGCGCCGACCCGCGTGTGGTGTCGCTCGAGGCCACCGACGCGCGGAACCTGGACGCTGCCCTGATCCCGGAACCGGTCGGAACCATCGTCGCCGATGTGAGCTTCATCAGCCTGACCCAGGCGCTTCCCGCAGCGCTCAAGCGGGCTGCGCCCGGCTCGTGGCTCGTGGCCCTGGTCAAACCGCAATTCGAGGCTGGTCGCGAAGCCGTTGGCAAAGGCGGCATCGTCCGCAAGGCCGAAGACCGGGAGCGTGCCGTGGTCCGCGTCCGCGACTTCCTTGAGGGCGAAGGCTGGATCGTGCTTGGGGTGATCCCGTCGCCCATCGAGGGCGGCAGCGGCAATGTCGAGTTCCTGATCGGGGCCCGAAATGCCGTTTGAGGTGGAGATCGGCCGTCTCGGTGCCCAAGGGGATGGCGTGGCCGAAGGCCCTGACGGCCCGCTCTTTGTGCCCTTCGCCCTCCCTGGCGAACGGGTGTGCATCGAGACGAGCGCGGACGGCAAGCACGCCGCGCTCTCGCAGGTGATAAGGCAGAGCCCTGACCGCCGAGACCCCATCTGCCCGCATTTCGGGATATGCGGTGGCTGCGCGCTCCAGCATCTGGAGGAGGGGGCCTATCTCGCCTGGAAGCGTGATCTTGTGGTTCAAGCCCTGCGGTCCCGGGGCCTCGACGCCGAAGTCGAGCCGGTGCGGCCGGTCTCTCTCGGCAGTCGCCGTCGCGCCACCTTCGCCCTCGGCCGCGTCGACGGCACGGTTGCCCTCGGCTATCGCCGCGCCCGCTCCCACGACCTGATCGACATCGACGCCTGCCCCATCCTGTCGCCCGGCATCGTGACGCGCTTACCAAAGCTCAAGGCGTCACTCGGGCGCCTTCTCGGCGCCAAGCGCGAGGCGCGGGTGAGCATCACCGAGACCGAGACCGGCCTCGACATCGTCGTGGACGGCGTGCGGCCCAAAGAGGCTGCATTGGCCAAGCTGGCAAGCGAGGCAGCGAGGCTCGGCGTCGCACGCCTCACCGTCGACGGCGAAAGCCTGATGCCGGGCACCCCGCCCACTATCCGCTTCGGGCCTGCGCAGGTGAAGCTGCCGCCCGGCGCTTTCCTCCAGGCCTCGCCCGATGCGGAGGCCGTGATGACCGAGCTGGTGCGCGACGGTATTGGGCACGCCAAGCGCATCGCCGATCTGTTCGCGGGCCTTGGCACGTTCACATTCGCGCTCGCCGGATCGGCCGCCATCGATGCCTTCGAGGCTGATGAAGCGGCGCTCGCCGCGCTCAGCGAAGCAGTCCGGCATACGCCGAAGCTGAAACCGGTACGCGCCCTCTCACGCGACCTCTTCCGGGCGCCGCTTAGCCCGGTCGAGCTCGCAGCCTATGACGCCGCGGTGTTCGACCCGCCCCGCGCCGGCGCTGCGGCCCAAGCCGAGCAACTGGCTAGGTCCAAGGTGAAGACCCTGGTCGCGGTGTCCTGCAACCCCGGCACGCTCGCCCGCGATCTCCGCGTCCTGGTTGACGGCGGCTATCGCATCGCCCGCGTCGTGCCCGTCGACCAGTTCCTGTTCTCCGCCCATGTCGAGGTGGTCGTCCGCCTCGAGCGCTAGGCGCTGAGCAGCTTTTCGACAAAGGCCGGCACGATCTCTGTCGCCGGCCCGTAATGGGCTTCGGCAAACAGGCTCGCGCCTTCCGA
>Ga0307418_1000132_pt1 | contig 20911 bp, 18 predicted proteins | sample SalMarWE160220MG_2_FD_202160 | JGI IMG/M metagenome (GOLD analysis project Ga0307418, IMG submission 202160) | Salt marsh sediment microbial communities from the Plum Island Ecosystem LTER, Massachusetts, United States - WE1602-20 | ecosystem: Environmental > Aquatic > Marine > Intertidal zone >...
CGGGCTACAGCACCAGCCCCCGCACGGCGGCCTCGGAGCGCTCGCGGTCCCAGGGAAGGTACCCGGCCTCGACGAAGTAGAGCCCCCACGGCGCGACGTTGTGACCGGCACGCGTCCGGTCGCGAGCCGCCAGCAGCCCGGGCAGCTCCTCCGGGCGCAGCTTGCCCTTCCCGACCCACAGCAGCGTCCCCACCATGGTGCGCACCATGCCCCGCAGGAAGCCGTCGGCGGCCACGTGCAGGCGCAGCTCCCCGTCCGCCTCGCCCGCCTCGCCGATGCTGTCGCGCAGCTCGCACAGCAGCACGGTGCGCTCGCGGCTGCGGGTCTCGCGCGTCGCGAAGCTGGAGAAGTCGTGGGTGCCGACGAGGGCCTCGGCGGCGTCCTGCATGGCCGCCACGTCCAGCCGGCGGAAGACGCTCAGCACGCGGCGGCGCTGCAGCGCCACGCCGCGAGGGTCGTCGCGCCGGACGCGCAGGCGGTAGAGGTAGCGCCGGTAACGGCAGTCGAACTGAGCGTGGAAGTCCGGGTCGCTGGTGGCGACCCTCAGCACGCCCACGTCCCGCGGCAGGTGGGCGTTCAGCGCGAGCCGCAACTTGTCGTCGGGGATGTCGCTGCCGGTGTCGACGTGGGCGACCATCGCCAGGGCGTGGACGCCCGCGTCGGTGCGGCCGGCGGCCACGACGCTGCCGTGGCCGCCCGGGAGGCGCGCGAAGGCCGACTCCAACGCCCCCTGGACGGTGCGCTCGCCGCCCGCTTGACGTTGCCACCCCAGGAACTCGGTGCCGTCGTACTCCAGCGTCAGCCGCAGCCGGCGCACGGCGCTCACGCGCCGTGGCCGGGTGCGAGGCGCAGCGCGCGACCCAGCACGGGCACCAGCATGGTGCCCGTGAGCCCCACCAGCAGGTAGCGCGCGAAGGCGATCAGGGGGGCGTGACGGACCGCGTCCGGCACCACGGCGCCGCTGCCGAGCTGCACGGCGAAGACCAGTGCCAACCCGAGCAGGGACAGCAGCAGGCGCCCGAGCCACGGCCCGACGGTGGTGTGCCGGACGAGCTCCGGCCCTACCAGGAAGGCGGCCAGCGCTCCCAGCAGCGCGCCCGAGTCGGGCGTCGGCAGCAGCAGGTGGACGGCGAGCGGCACGCCGACCCCGGCCACCACCACGACCACGCGGGAGGCCTCGAGGCGCACGCGGTCGATGGTGGTGGCGATGACGAGCACCGCCGCGCCGATCAAGATGCCGCCGTAGACGTCGACGGGAAGGTGAACGCCGAGGTAGAGCCGTGACAGCGACACCAGCACGATCAGCAGCAGGGCCACCACGGTCAGCCAGGGGCGCCGCCCGTAGAGCGCCGCCAGGCCCCAGAACATGGTGCTCCCCTGAGCGTGGCCCGACGGGAAGCCGTTGCCCTTGGCGGTCGCCAGCGCTGCCTGGGAGCGAAGCACGCCCGGGTCCAGCTGGAAGGGGCGCTGGGTGTGCGCCAGCGCCTTGAGCTGCTCGTTGAGGTAGAAGCCGGCCAGGAAGTACACCGCCAGCCGCCGCCCCAGCCGTGCGTCGACGCCGATGTAGGCGACGAGGAGCAGCACCACGTAGGCCTGTTCGGATCCGAGGTAGGTGACGATGAGCGCCAGCCGGTCGAGCGGCGGGCTGGCGACGGACTGCAGCGCGTGGATGACCTCCATGACGCCTCCGGGCGCGGCGCGGGCCGCGGGCGCCGCGCGCCGGCGCGGGGCTGCGCCACGTCCGGGATTCTAACAGCCGCTCCGACGCGCCGGCACCAGCGGGCGGCGCCTCGCCAGCCCGCGCATTGCGGCCCGCCGGCCGGCGTGCGAGCATGGCGCCATGAACACGGGTACGTCCGAAGAGCTGTTCGCGCGCGCGCAGCGCGTCACGCCCGGCGGCGTCAACTCGCCCGTCCGCGCCTTCGGCTCGGTCGGCGGCACGCCCCGCTTCGCCCGCGCCGGCCGCGGCTGCACCATCACCGACGTCGACGGCAACGACTACGTCGACATGGTGGGATCGTGGGGGCCGCTGCTGCTCGGCCACGCCCACCCGGAGGTGCTGGCCGCGCTGCGGGAAGCGCTGCCGGCCGGCACCTCCTTCGGCGCTCCGACGGAGGCCGAGGTGATGCTCGCCGAGGCCGTGCTGGAGCGCGTGCCGCAGGCGGCTGCTGTCAGGCTCGTCAACTCGGGCACCGAGGCGACCATGAGCGCCATCCGCTTGGCGCGGGGCGCAACCGGCCGCGACCTCCTGGTCAAGTTCGCCGGCAACTACCACGGTCACGCCGACAGCCTGCTGGTGGCCGCGGGGTCGGGCGCGCTGACGACCGGAGTGCCGTCCAGCGCCGGGGTGCCGGCGGGAGCGGCGGCCGACACGCTGGTGGCGCGCTACAACGACGGCGAGGCTCTGGCGCGGCTGTTCCGGGAACACGGCGGGGCCATCGCCGCGGTCATCGTGGAGCCGGTGGCAGGCAACATGGGGGTGGTGCCGCCGGCGCCCGGCTTCCTGGAGGCGATAAGGGCGCTCACGCGCGAGCACGGCGCCGCGATGATCGTCGACGAGGTGATGACGGGCTTCCGGCTGGCCCGCGGCGGCGCCGTGGAGCGCTACGACCTCGAGCCCGACCTGGTGACCTGGGGCAAGGTGGTGGGCGGTGGCCTGCCGGTCGGCGCCTACGGCGGCAGGGAGGCCCTGATGCAGCAGGTGTCGCCGCTCGGGCCCGTGTACCAGGCGGGCACGCTGTCCGGCAACCCGCTGGCGATGGCGGCGGGCCTGGCGACGCTGCGCGCGATCGACGGGGCCGCCGACGTCTACCAGGTCCTGGAGGCCCGCGGGCGCCGGCTCGAGGACGGTCTCGTCGCAGCAGCGGCCGCCGCCGGGGTGCCGGTCCGGGTGAACCGCGTCGGCTCCATGCTGACGGTGTTCTTCACCCCCGGCCAGGACGCGAGGGTGCGCGACTTCGAGGGTGCCGCCGCCTGCGACGTGGGGGCCTTCGGGCGCTGGTTCCACGGGCTGCTCGCGCGCGGGGTGTGGTGGCCGCCGAGCCAGTTCGAGGCCGCCTTCCTCTCCTACGCACACGGTCCGGCGGACGTCGACGCCGTGGTGGAGGCCGCCGCCGCCGCCTTCGAGGACGTGGCGGCCGGAGCAGGCTGACGTGCCCCTGCCGCCCACCGGCGACACCATCGCCGCCATCGCGACCGCCCCCGGTAGGGCGGCGATCGGTGTGGTCAGGGTATCCGGGCCGGCAGCGTATGCCGTCGCCGATGCCGTGTTCCGGCCCGCGCGCGGCGCTCCGCCGAGCCGTCGCCCGGCCGGGCGCGCGCTCGTCGGCCGGGTGGTGAGCGCGGCGGCGGACGGCGGCGAGGAGCTCGTCGACGAGGCCGTGCTGCTCACCTTCCGGGAGCCCCGTTCGTACACCGGCCAGGACCTCGTCGAGATCCAGACGCACGGTGGGCCGGCGGTGCTGCGGGCCGTGCTCGACCTGTGCCTCCTGCATGGCGCTCGACCTGCCGGCCCGGGAGAGTACACCCTGCGCGCGTTCCTGGGAGGCCGGCTCGATCTGGCGCAGGCGGAGAGCGTCCTGGCGATGGTGGACGCGCAGTCGGACAGCGCCAGGCGCAGTGCGGCGCTGGGCCTCGGCCGCGCTCTTGGCGAGGCGCTCGATGCCATCCAAGACGATGTCACGCGGGCCTACGCGGCGCTGCAGGCGAGCCTCGACTACCCCGAGGAGGGGGTTCCCGAGGCCGAGCTCGACGCACCGCTCGGCCGGGCGCTAGCGCGGGTGGACCGGCTGCTGGCGACCGCGGAGGCGGGCCGGATCAGCCGGACGGGCGCGCGCCTGGCGCTGCTGGGCCGCCCCAACGCAGGCAAGTCCAGCCTGCTCAACGCCTTGCTCGGCTTCGAGCGATCCATCGTCAGCGCGGCGCCCGGCACGACGCGTGACTACCTGGAAGCGCCGCTATCGCTGGGCGGCGTGCCCATCACCGCGATCGACACCGCCGGCATCCGCGGCGCCGAGGATGCCGTCGAGGCGAGCGGCGTGGCTCTCTCGCGCCGCATCGCCGGGGCGGCCGACCTGTGCCTGGTGCTGCTCGATCGTTCGGAACCGCTCGACCACGAGGCGCAGGCGTTGATCCGGGAGCTGCCGCCGGGGCGGACCCTGGCGGTCGCCAGCAAGGCGGACCTGCCACCGGCCTGGTCGGAGCTTGGCGTCGAGCCCCCGCCGCTGGCGGTCTCGGCGGTCACCGGCGAGGGGCTCGAGGCGCTCAAGGGGGCCATCCGTGGGCGGCTGCTCGAGGGCGCCGAGAGCGGCGAGCTGTGGATCACCAACGAGCGTCAGGCGCACGCCCTGGAGTGCGCCCGCGAGCACCTCGCGGGCGCACTGGGAGCGCCGGCCGACGTCGCCTCGCTGGAGCTGCAGGACGCACTGCAGGCGCTCGCCCGCGTCACGGGACGCGGCGATATCGCCGAGGAGACGCTGGCCAGCGTCTTCGCCAACTTCTGCGTCGGAAAGTAGGGGACGTCGCGCCGCCTACGCCCAGGCGGCCTCGACCTCGCGGGCGGCGGCACGCACCGCGGCCGGGAAGCTCGCCATCACGCCCTCGAGGACGTTGCGCGCCGTGAACGCGATCATGCTGAGAAGCGCCCGCCCGCCCCACTTCTCGGGAGCGGGGAGCGCCAGGTGGATGGTGATGGAGAAGCGGTACTCGACGCGGCAGCCGGTCCCTGCGGGCAGCACTCCCGCGTCTCCGGACACCTCCGCCCAGCCCGGGCCGCTGGGCGTGAGGGGCAGCCCCCTGAGGCGGGCGCCCGCCTCCGTGAAGGTCAGCTCGGAACGGAACGGCAGCTCGCGCTGGCCGAAGAGCGCGGCGTTGACAGGCAGGGTCGCCGTGACCACGTCGGGCTCGCCGTGGATGACCTGCAGATCGGCCAGGAAGGTCGCCTGCGACAGCGACCTGGGAACGTCCCGGACGAACGCGCGCGCCGGCTCAGGCGGCAGCTCCAGGTCCAGAACGAAGCTCACCTCGTGCGTCAGATCCACGCCCTCACCTCTTACGCGGCACCGCGCGGCCTCGGGCCCACCCACTCGACCCGGACCGCGTTCTCCTCCACCGCCGCCGCGATCTCGCTGTCGCTGGCCGTACGCAGCCGCGGGAGGTCCTGGAAGAGCGTCGCGCTCGACGCCAGTCCCACCCTGACGGTGACCGGCCCCTCGTCGCTCACCCGACCGATGCGCCATAGCAGCTGGCTCGCCAGGTCACCGACCTGCTCGGCGCTGACGCCGGACTCCGAGAGCACCTCGGAGATGCGTTGCTGAACCTGGGCTTCGCTCATGCGCAGGCACCTACCTGCGACCAGCCTAACCCATTCCGCTGGCAGCGGCCATGTCACGCGGGTGGGGCCGTTGCCCGCATCCGCCCTGCTACCTTGGAGGTGTCCGCGTGGCGCCTGCAGGCGTGGCATGGACGGCGTGCAAGAGAGTGACGACGCCCCCGGCGAACGCCGCGCGATGCTCAGGAACTTCATTGTGGTCTCCGTTCACGTTAACCGGGGATGGCTAGAGTGACCGAGGAAGGGCGGGTTGTGCGGGCCCGCTCGAGACGCGACCACGCGTCCGATATCAACCGCGACCGAAGGCCGGCGACGGCCATTCGGAAGGAGGAGAACCTTGCTTCGCAAACGCCTCGTAGTTGGCATCACCACGCTCGCGGTCACCGCGGGTCTGATGCTCGCCGGCGCTCTACTGTTCCCCAGCGTGAACGCGCAATCGGCCGCCGGGTCGAGTCAGGCGACCACGTCCACGAGCCAGCCATCGGCGCTGCTGCAGGACGAGCAGAACACCGTCAACATCGTCAAGACCTACGGGCCCAGCGTGGTGGCCGTCAACGTGACCGTCAAGGGCCAGCGCGTCAACCCCTTCCAGGGACAGACCGTTCCACCCCAGTTCCAGCCGTTCATTCCGCAGCAGCAACAGACCCTGCAGGCGACCGGCTCCGGCTTCGTCATCGACCAGCAGGGCCAGATCATCACCAACTATCACGTGGTGAAGGACGCCCTCCAGCAGGGCAACGTGAAGATGCTGAGCGGCGCCAAGCTGACGGTGGTGTTCCCCAACAGCCAGAAGGAGCTTCCCGTCCACGTCGTGGGTGCCGACCCCGACTACGACCTGGCGCTCCTGCAGCTCGACAATCAGGGTGACCTGCCGAGCAACGCCAAGCCCATCCCGATGGGCAACGTCGACCACCTGCAGGTGGGGCAGAAGGTCATCGCCATCGGCAACCCGTTCGGCTTCCAGTCGACGGTGACGCAAGGCATCGTGTCGGCGATGGGGCGGCAGCTCCCCAGCATCGGCCAGGTGAAGGTGCCGATGATCCAGACCGACGCCGCCATCAACCCCGGCAACTCCGGCGGCCCCCTGATCGACTCCGCCGGCCAGGTCATCGGCCTGAACACCATGATCATCCCCGGCATGGCCGCGGGCGGCCAGGCCGGCAACATCGGCATCGGCTTCGCGGTTCCCGTCAGCCTCGTTCAGAAGACGCTTCCCGAGCTGAGGAAGGGCGGCCTCACCGGCGTCTACGCTCAGGCGCTCACCATCCAGGACAAGCCGCGCATCGGCGTCTCGGTCATCGGGGTGGACAACTTCCCGTCTGACGTGCGCAGCACCCTCAACATGCCCGACTACGGCGCCGTCGTGATGCAGGTGTCGCCGGGCGGCCCGGCCGCCAAGGCCGGCCTGAAGGGCCCCTCCTACCAGGCGACCGTCAACGGCCAGAACTACCCTGCCGGCGGCGACATCATCCTCAAGGCCGACGGGCAGAAGATCAGCACCGTCACCGACCTCCAGAAGCTCGTGCTCTCCAAGAAGGCGGGCGACACGGTGACGCTCGAGGTGTCGAACAACGGCAAGACGCGCACCGTCGAGGTCACCCTCGAGGTGGTCCAGCAGCAGAACCAGAACTCCGGATCCGGCAGCGGCGGCTCGGGCGGCTCCACGACCCCGTAGACGGGGCACCACCCTGAGTTCCGTGGCGGGCGGGCGCCAGGCAAGCGAGCCTGGCGCCCGCCCGTGACGGACGAGGTCACGCCCATCGCGCGGGCGAGGTCGCCCGGGCGTCGTCGGCGGGCCGTCCGGCGGCAACTCAGCGGCTGGCGCCGCCACCGCCGCGCAGCGCCCCTGCGAGGGGCACGAACGTCGTCTGTGGCGGCACGGACGTCCTCCTGAGGCCGTGCTAGGCTGGGGGACATGGAGGCCGCTCTGGACGAGGGACGCGTGGGACTGGTGCTCTCCGGCGGAGGCGCCCGGGGCTTCGCGCACATCGGTGTGCTGCGCGTACTGGAGCGCGAGGGCGCTCACTTCGACGTCATCGCGGGCACCTCCATGGGCGCCATCCTGGGCGCCCTCTACGCCAACGGGCAGCGTGCCGACGACCTCTATCGCCTGGCCGACACCACCAGCTGGCGCGAGGTCGTCGACCTCTCGCTGCAGACCGGGCTGTTCAAGGGCGACCGCCTGGAGTCGTTCCTGGCGGCTCACCTTCCGGCCACCTTCGAGCAGCTGAAGCTCCCCCTGGCGGTGACCACCACCGACATCGAGACCGGCGAGGGCGTGGTGCACATGGAAGGGGACCTGGTCCGAGCCGTTCGGGCGTCCAGCAGCTTCCCCGGCGCCTTCGAGCCCATCGAGCTGCACGGTCGCACGCTGGCCGACGGCGGCATCGTCAACAACCTGCCGGTGGCCGCCGCCACCCTCCTCGGCGCCACCCGCTCCATCGCCTCCGACGTCACCTCGCCGCGCCGCTCGGTGTACGCGGGCGCGTCCCACGACAGCGGCTGGTGGGAGCGTATGGTCCAGACGGTGCGGCTCGAGCGGCGCACCCCTATGGCGCAGATGCTGTTCCGCTCCAGCGACATCATGCAGGCGATCCTGGTGGACATCCAGTACGGCCTGCATCCAGCGGACCTGCGCATCCGGCTGGACATGCCGGAGGTGCGCGTGGAGTCCTTCCGCGACTTCCGCCTCATCGTCGACTACGGCGAGGAGACCGCCGAGCGGGCGCTGGAGGCGGTGGGCGGGTTGGACGGCATCTTCGGCACCCCGCGCACGGAGTCGCCCGAGCGCACCATCACCCAGTCGCGCCGCTCGCCTCAGCGCTTCCGCTGAGCCTCGTGACCGCGCCGCGCCGGCGAGCCGCCGCCGCGGCGGCCCCGACGCACGCCTGCCTCACGGTCGCGGCTCGGCTCAGCTCTCGGCCAGGCGCCCGTCGAGTCCGAGCAGCGGCGCCCGATCCTGCATCGCCTCCAGCACGAACGCGACGTGGTCCCACAGCTCCACGCCAAGCTCCTCGGCCCCGGCGCGCACATCGTCGCGGTTGACGCCCCGAGCGAAGGCCTTGTCCTTGAACTTCTTCTTCAGGCTCTTCACCGTCTGGTTGGCGATGTCCCTATCCGGGCGCACCAGCACCGCCGCCGTGATCAGTCCGGTGATCTCGTCGCAGGCGAACACCGTCTTGTCGAGCAGACTCTCGCGCGGCACGCCGGTGTAGTCGGCGTGCGCCAGGATGGCGGTGGTGACCTCCTCGGGGTAGCCGAGCTCGCGAAGCTTGCGCACACCCACCCAGGGGTGACCGCTGTCGTCGTGGTCGGGATTGGGGAAGCGCTCGTAGTCGAAGTCGTGCAAGATCGCAGCGACCGACCACAACGCCTCGTCCTCGCCGAAGTGCCGCGCGTAGGCAGCGACGGCCGCCTCGACGGCGTACATGTGCTTGCGGAGGCTGTCTGACGCGGTCCAGTCCTCCATCAGCGCCACGGCGTCGTCTCGTGTCGGGGTCATAGCGCAGTCTACCTACGCCGACGCCGGCGTGCCCACCGCGCCGGGCGCCCCGCCGCAGCGCCGGTATACTCGCCGCGTGCGCCGGACCGACATCATCCACGTCCCAGACGTACCCGCCGCGGCACTCGAGCTCTTCGAGCAGGCGATGGTGACGTCGGTGACGGCCTCGGGCCGGTTCGTCGTGGCTCTCTCGGGAGGCTCCACGCCGCTCCCCCTCTACCGCGCCCTGGCCGAGCGCGCCGAGCTGCCCTGGCGGCAGACCTGGGTGTTCTGGGGAGACGAGCGCTTCGTTCCGCGCGACCACCCCGACAGCAACGCGGGCACCGCCATCGCCGCCTTCCTGGCGGACGTCCCGGTACCCACGGAGCAGCTCTTCCCGTGGCCGCACCTCGACGGCCCCGAGGCCAGCGCGGCGGCCTACGCCCGCGACCTGGAGCGGGTGCTCGGCGAGCACGGCGGCTTCGACCTGACGCTCCTCGGCCTCGGCGCGGACGGCCACACCGCCAGCCTCTTCCCCGGTACCGGCGCCGCGCTCCGGGACGAGCCCACGCTGGTGGTGCGGCCGCCGGGGGAGCGCGTTCGCCTCAGCCTCGGCGCCGGGCTCCTGAGTCGCAGCCGGACCGTCGCCTTCCTCGTCGAGGGCGAGAACAAGCGCGCCGCCTTGGAGGCCACGCTGGCGGGCGACGGCGACCTCGACCGCTACCCCGCCCGCGCGATTCAGGCGCGTGACCGGCTGGTGGTCATCACCGACCTGGAGCTGCCCGGCGCCTGACCCGAGCGGGCCCGGCCCGGACCGCCGCGCGGCGCCCGCTACCCCCAGCGGATCGCGCCGGCGTCGAAGGGGGTCGCCAGCGCCGGGTGCACGGCGTAGGCACGTACCCCGTAGGCCAGGCGCCCGCTCACCTCGGGCGTGAAGCGCGCGTGATAGACGCTGCCGCCATCTGGGTACGCCTCGCCGCGCTCCATCTCGACGACGTGGATGTGGTGCTGCAAGGCGGCCTCCTCGCTGCTGTAGACGAGCTCCACCCGCACGTCGTCGTAGCGCAGCTCGCGCGCGTCGAGCACCGCGGTGACCTCCAGCTCCTCGCCGATGCGACGAACCCGGTCCGCCATCGGCATCCCCTGGAAGGAGACCTTCGGCCACAGCTCGGCCACCTGCTTGCGCCAGGCCGCCAGCTCGCTAGCGACGCGGTAGTTCCCCTCCTGCAGCGCCCGGCCACGCTCCGAGGCGGGCGCGTAGTAGCGCGTCACGTAGTCCTTGACCATGCGCTGCGCGTTGAAGCCCGGCGCCACGGTGGCGATCGCCTCCTTGACGCGGTCCAGCCACTGGTGCGGCACGCCCTCGGCATCGCGGTCGTAGTACAGCGGAACCACCTCGCGCTCGAGGATGGCGTAGAGCGCGTCGGCGTCCTCCGCGTCGGCGCGCTCCTCGTCCTCGAAGGCGCGTCCCCCGCCGATGGCCCAGCCGTTCTTGCCGTCGAACCCCTCCGGCCACCAGCCGTCCAGGATCGAGAGGTTGAGCACGCCGTTCATCGCTGCCTTCTGGCCGCTGGTCCCGGACGCCTCCAACGGCCGGCGCGGGTTGTTGAGCCACACGTCGACGCCGCGGGTGAGGGCTCGCCCGACGGCCATGTCGTAGTCCTCGACGAACAGGATGCGGCCGGCGAAGCCGGGGGCCTTGGAGAGGTTGTGGATGCGGGCGATCAGAGCCTGCCCCGGCTCGTCCGCCGGGTGCGCCTTGCCGGAGAACACCAGCTGCACCGGCCGCTCGGGGTCGGCCAGGATCCGCTCCAGGCGGCCCAGGTCGTGGAAGATCAACGTCGCCCGCTTGTAGGTCGCGAAGCGCCGCGCGAAGCCGATGGTGAGGGCGCCCGCGTCGAACAGCTTGCCGGTGTCCTTGAGAGCCGTGGGGCTCGCCTCCTGGCGGTCGAGCTGGCGCAGCACCCGCCGCCTCAGGAAGGCCACGCTCTGTTGCTTGACGGTGCGCCGGACCCGCCACAGCGCCACGTCGTCGAGCTTGTGGACGTCATCCCACATGGACAGATCGTCGAAGCGCTGCGGCCAGTCGGCGGGCAGCACGCTGCCGATCAGGTCCTGGACCTCGGGCGCCATCCAGCTGGACAGGTGCACCCCGTTGGTCACGTGGCCGATCGGTACCTCGGAGACCGGCACGTCGGGCCACAGGTCGCTCCAGATACGTCGGCTCGTCTCGCCGTGCAGCTCGGCCACGCCGTTCCGGCCCGACGAGAAGCGCAGCGCCAGGGCCGGCATGCTGAACACCGCGCCCCAACCGTGGTCGGCCCTGCCGAGAGCGTGGAACTCGCCTTCGCTCAGGCCCAGGCTGTCGCGGTAGGCCCCGAAGCTCTGGTTGATCAGATCGAAGGGGAAGGCATCGTTGCCCGCCGCCACGGGGGTGTGAACCGTGAACAGGGTGCTGGCGGTGACCGCCTCGCGCGCCTCGTCGAAGCCCAGGCCGGCCTCCACCAGCTCGCGGCAACGCTCCAGTACCATGAAGGCGCTGTGTCCTTCGTTCATGTGCCACGCCGTCGGCGCCACGCCCAGCGCCCGCAGCATCCGGACACCGCCGACGCCCAGGACGACCTCTTGCGCCACGCGAGTGCGCTGGTCGCCACCGTAGAGGCGCCTCAGCAGCTTGCGGTCCTCCGCCGTGTTGGCGGCGACGTCGACATCCAGCAGGTAGACGCGCGCCCGCCCGGCCCGTACCGTCCAGGCCCGCAGCGCCACCTCGCGGCCGAACACCTCGACCGTCGCCACCACCGGCTTGCCGCCGTCGTCCACCGCCAGCGTGAGCGGCAGATCTTCCGGGCTGTGACGCACGTAGACCGCCTCCTGCCGGCCGTCGGACGCCACCCGCTGGTGGAAGTAGCCTTCGGGATAGAACAGGCCCACAGCCACCAGCGGCACGCCCAGATCGGAGGCCGCCTTGGTGTGATCGCCGGCCAGCACCCCCAGGCCCCCGGAGTAGAGGGCCACCGCCTCGTGCCAGCCGTACTCGGCGCAGAAGTAGGCGTAGAGATCGGCCCCGTTGCCTCCGGTGCTCTGGAACCAGCTGGCCGTGGTGAGGTAGGCGTCGAAGCGCTCGAGCACCGCCTGGTACATGGCGAGGTAGTCGGCGTTGGCGGCGGCAGCGTCGAGCCGCTCCTGCCGGATGTCGCGGATGAGGGCGATGGGGTTGTGGTCGGACGCCTCCCACAGCTCGCGGTCGAGCCGGCGGAACAGGCGCCTGGAGTCCGGGTCCCAGGTCCAGAAGAGGTTGTGGGCGAGCTCCTCGAGCCGCTCGATGGGCTCGGGGATGCGCGGGAGTACGGTGACGTGTCCGATGATGGTCATAGCAAGGATCCTGACGTCGATCGAGCGAGGGGGTCCCGCCCTGCGGGCCTCGCGAGAATCGCGGCACAGTCTAGCACCCGCCGCTCCGGACCCGTCGTCGAGGGATCGGCGGCAACCGCGAGCCGCGTCGCCGTGACGAGCGCTGGCACTGCCTGGCGCCGCCCTGGCACACTGGAGCCGTGATCCCGGTGCGCAGACGGCTCGTCGCCCTGCTCGGCCCGATGCTGGTGCTTGCCGTGGCGGCCTGCGCCCACGGCCAGACGCTTGCCCTCGGGGTCTCGGGGGCTCTCAACGGCCCGGGGACGGGGGCGTCTCCGGCGGCCGCGCGGGTGTCCGTGCGGGTCCTGGGAGCGCGCGCGGGCGACGCGCGCGTGGACCTGGGGCTGGCGTTCGACGGCAGCGCTCAGCTCGACTTCGGGGTGCAGGCCAACACCACCTTCGGACCCCTCGGCAACCTCATCGGCGAGGGTGGCGTGTCGCTGCGAACCGACGCCCAGGCCCAGGGCGAGCTGGCCGTACGGGGCGTGCTCGGGCCGCTGGCGCTTGGCGTGCGTCTCTCCGCCTTCACCGGCGACCCGCAGCGCTTCGATCCGCTGGCGCTGGCCGGAGACGCCAGGCCCGACTTCGGCGGCGGCGGCCTGGGCGCCTCGCTCGACGTCAGTGGCCGGGCGAGCCGCGACGTGGTGCTGCAGGCGAGCCCCGAGGTCTACCTCGTCGCTGCCGGCACGGCCGCGCGGTTGAACGCTCGCGTCCGCTTCCTGCGCGCCATCGGTCGCAACGAGCTGTCCCTGCGGGCGCTGGGGTACGCCACGCCCCACCTGGCCGCCATCGACGCGGCGCTGGGCGTCGGCCTTACCGTCAAACGCCGCGAGGCGCCCGACCTCGATGGCGCCGTCTACCTCGGCTGGTCTCCCCGGGGGCCGTCCCCCGGCGCCACCGTCGGCCTCGGGCAGCAGCTCGGCCCGGTGAGCGCATCGCTTTCGCTCGAGGCCCAGCCGTTCCGGCTCGACGTCCCGCCCTACCGCGCCAGCCTGGGCCTCGACGTCGACCTGGGACCTGGCCAGGTTCACGTCCGGGGCGTCGCCGCCGCGGGCCCGGCGGGCCGCGCGGCCAGCCTGGGGATCAGCTACCAGTTGCCGGTGACCTTCCCGGAGTGAGCCCTCGGCGCCGGCGCGTTCGCGTCGCTCAGGGGCCGCGGGGCACCAGCTCGCCGCTCTTCAGGTCGAGCTCGAACACGCCGTGATTGGGGACGGCGCGCAGGTAGCTGCGGTCGCCGGCAGGTCCCCTGAGCTCGAAGGTGTGAAGCCCGGGCGTCAGTCCCTCGGCATACCCGCCTCTCTGCAACACGCCGTCGACCAGCACGATGTCGGTGCGGTGCTCCGCCCAGTAGACCAGCGGGTCGCCGGCCGGCTGCAGTGACACCGCCACACGTGTCACCCGGTAGTTGCGGACCAGAGCGCTGAAGCTCTCCGTCTTGAAGCCGTCACGGACCAGCTTCACGGTGTGACTGCCGGGAAGGGCCGAGAGCGTCAGCGGCGTCTCCCCCTCCCGCGCGCCGTCCAGGTACACCCGCGCTGTCGGCGTCGTCGAGATCTGGATGCTGCCGCCGGAGATCGCCGTCAGGATGACGTGCACGAAGCTGGTGTCGTCCGCGCGAAGGTCGACGCTGCGCGTCTCCGGCAAGAACCCCTCCTTGCGAACCTCCAGCTGGTAGCGGCCCGGCTTCAGCATCAGCACGTCGAGGGCCGAGGTCCGGCCCACCGCCACCCCGTCCAGCGACACCTCGGCGTGACCGGGCTCGCTGGAGACGAACAGCCCGGCACTGCCCGCAGGCAGGCTGACCGCCGCGCCGGTGAAGCCGGCGATCGCAGCCGCCAGCGTGCGCGCCGTTTCCGCCATGGCATCGGGCTGCAGCGGCCGGCTGATGAGATCGGTGTTGCGCTTGCTCTGGGCGTCCACCACGATCAGGTTGACGGTGTAGGGCTCCCCGACGCCCGCCGCGTTGCGCGCGATCTCCCCGGAGACGGCGTAGCGAGCGTTGTCAAGCTCGGCGATGAGGCGCGCGAACTCCGGCTCGAGGCTGCCGGCGATGCCAGGCGTCACCAGCTCGCCGGAGCTCACCTTCAGGCCCGTGGCAACGCCCACCGCCTGCCGCAGCACCGGCATGAACGAGGCGACCAGGTTGTCGGGGACGCCGCCGCGGGTGCCGAAGGTCGGCACCGAGATCTGTGCCAGCGCCGCCGACGCCCCGCCCAGCACGACCGCCAACACCAGCGCGCGCGCTGCCCTCGCTCCGAGTCGAGGGGCAACGCGCGCGCCCTCGGTGGGCGCTGCCCGGGCGGCAGGCCCGCGTCGCGTGAACAGGCCGGGCATCGCCTCAGTATAGCCCTGGGCATCGGACATTCCGCGGCCGTCACCCGCGGCGAGCGGGTGGTATCTTCGAAGGGCATGCGCTACCTGGTGCTGAGTGACGTGCACGCCAACGCTCAAGCTCTCGAGGCGGTGCTGCGCCACGCCGACTTCCGCGGGTACGACGCCGTGCTGTTCCTGGGCGACGCGGTCGGGTACTACCCCGATGCGGAGCGGGTGGTGTCGCTACTGCGCTCGCTGCAGCCGACGGTGGCGATCCTGGGGAATCACGACGCGGCGCTCCTGGGACTCGCCGGCGGCAGGGCCGGCGACCACCGTGAGGAGGGGCTGGTCACCGAGGTGCTGGCCAAGCAGCTGCCGGAGCTCAGCGACGACAGCCTGCAGTTCCTCGAGAACCTGAAGGAGCACGTGGTGGGGGACGGCTGGGAGGCGGCGCACGGTGCGCTGCGCTCCCCCTGGGAGTACCTCGCCACCATCGGCAGCGCCCAGGCGAACCTGCCCAGCCTGCAGCAGCAGCTGTGCCTGGTGGGCCACACCCACGTGCCCAAGATCTTCGCCGCGGTCGAGGGGCCCTCGGACGTCATGTGGCGCACCGTGCAGTTCCGGCACGAGCGCGCCCTCTACCGCATCCCTCCCAAGGCGCGCGTGTTCGCCAACCCCGGCTCGGTGGGCCAGCCCCGCGACAGCATCCCGCTGGCAGCCTACGCACTGTTCGACGACACCGCGCACACGCTCGAGATGTTCCGCGTCGAGTTCGATGTGGCTGCGGTGCAGCAGGCGGTGCGCGCCGCCGGCTACCCCGAGGTGCTGGCGTCGCGGCTCGCCGTCGGCCGGTGAGTCTCGCTCCAGAGATCGTCGGTCACGAGGCCGTACGGGTCGAGCTGAGGCGCCTGTTCGACTCGGACGGCCCTCACACGCTCCTGCTGGCCGGGCCCGAGGGGGTCGGCCGGCGCCCGGTCGCACGCTGGCTGGCGGCGCTGCTCAACTGCCAGGCGGAGCCGCCGTCTCGACCCTGCGGGCGCTGCTCGAGCTGCCGCGCGCTGGGCGCCGGCGAGCATCCCGACCTGCGCGAGGTGGCCCCCGGCCGTACCACCCGCTCCGGCCGCAGCCGCCGGCGGCGCGAGATCACCATCGACCAGCTCGTCAACAGAGCGCAGGGCGACCCCGATCCGCTGGGACCCTGGCTCGAGCGCCGGCCGCGCTTCCGGCGGCGCGTCGCCATCCTCGACCACGCCGAGAGCCTCACGCCCGCCGCGGCCAATGCCTTCCTCAAGATGCTGGAGGAGCCGCCCGCCTGGGCGCTGGTGGTCCTCATCGCCAGCGGCCCCGAGGCGCTGCTGCCGACGGTCGCCTCCCGCTGCGCCTGCGTGCGCCTGGGGGCGGTGGACGTGGACAGCTACCGCGATCTCGGGCCACACCCGGCGTTGCGGCTGGGGCTACCCGGGCCGCTCGAGCGGGCGCGCTCCGACCTCGAGGGGTTCAGCGAGGCGCGCGACGCGGTGGCGGGCCTGGTGGCGGCCCTGAACGGCGACCTGATCGACGCTCTGGAGGCCGCCGAGAGGGTGGCCAAGCTTGCCGAGGCCGCCGACGATGGCGCCGCTGACGACGACGGCGCCATCTCGCCGCTGACCCTGCTGCGGGAGACGCTGCGCGCCTGGCCTGCGCCGCGCTACGCCGCCGCAGTCGACGCGGTGGAGCGCTGCGAGGCGGCGCTGGCCGCCTACGCCAGCGCGCAGCTCGCCTTCACCACGCTGGTGCTCGACCTCCGCAGGCTCGCTCCCGGTTGAGCCGGGCGGCGCCATCAGTTGCGGACGCGCTGCACCTCGCCGGCCGGGTACTCCTCGACCGAACCCTCGTCGGTGCGAAGGTCCACCGTTCCCTTGAGCGGATTGAGCTTCACGATCCGGCCGCACGTCCCGCTCTCCTCGTGGCAGGCGCGCCCGCCCTTCTTCGGCATGCCCTTGAGGAGCTCCTTGTAGAGGTCGTGCTCGTACTGCAGGCAGCACATCAGCCGGCCGCAAGGCCCGCTGATCTTCTCGGGGTTCAAGGGCAGCTGCTGGTCGCGCGCCATGCGGATGCTCACCGCGCTGAAGCTCTGCAGCCAGGTCGAGCTGCACGAGGCGTCGCCGCACGCCCCCAGCGTGCCCAGCATGCGCGCCTGGTCGCGGGGGCCGACGTTGTTGAACTCGATGCGAGCGTTGGTGTGGTCGATGAGCTCCTGGGCGAGCACGCGTAGCGGGGGCCGCTCCTCCGAGGAGTAGCTCACCACCATCAGCTCCTCGTCCATGGTGAACTCCACCGCCACCACCTTCATGTCCGCACCGCTCTGACGTGCCCGCGCCCGCAGCAACCACTTGAGATCGTCGGCCCTCCGTGAGAGCGCCCGGTGGCGCTCGATGTCCTCGTCGAGGGCGTCGCGCACGTAGTGCCCGTGGGGCTTCTGGACGTCGCGCGGCTCCGTTCGCACGCGCGCCAGCTCCAACCCGCGCCGGGTGCTCACGACGCAGCGCGTCCCCACCGCGGGCGCCGTCGGTGGCGCCTCCATGTAGTGCAGCTTGGGCCCGTTATCGAACTTCACGCCGATGCACTCGGCCATGGTCGTCTCTCCCTCACGACCCGCCGGCTCGCCCTGCCACTCGAGGCCGTGCGAAGCCCTTCCGCCGCGGCCGGACGGGTGCCGCGCGTGCGCACTCCAGCCGACGAGAACACCGCATTCTACGTCAGGAAGAGCCTTGCCTGCGCCACCGGCGCGAACGAGCGGCGGTGCTCCGGGCATGGCCCGAAGCGTTGCAGCGCCGTCAGGTGGGCCGGCGCGCCGTAGCCCTTGTGCCCGTCGAAGCCGTACTCCGGATAGTCGCCGGCCATGGCGACCATGCGCGCGTCCCGCGCCGTCTTCGCGAGGATGCTGGCAGCCGCGGCCTGCAGGCTGCGGGCATCGGCGTGTGCCACGGCCAGCTCCGGCAAGCCGGCTCCGATGTGGAGGTAGTCGGTCACCAGCGCCGTGGGCCTGAGCGTCAGGCCGGCGACGGCGCGACGCGCCGCCAGCCGGGTCGCGCCGAGGATGTTCAGCTCGTCGATTTCGGCGGGGCTGGCCTCCGCCACGGACCACGCCAGCGCCACCTCCCGCACGACGGCCGCCAGTCTCTCACGTTTCTCCGGCCCGAGGGTCTTGGAGTCGCGGAAGGGGTGATCGCCCGGCGGCAGCACCACCGCGGCGGCGACCACGGGGCCCGCCAGCGCCCCGCGGCCGGCCTCGTCGATGCCGGCCAGCGGGCTGTAGCCGCGGGCCCAGAGGACGGCTTCCAGGTCCCAGCCGGCAGACGCCTGCGTCACGGCGGCGTCCGCCCTCAGCCGCCGGCGATGGCGACGCCGTCCTCGGCGGTGGCGATGACGTTGGCCGGGATGGTGAAGAAGAAGGTGCTGCCGCGTGCCACCTTCGACTCCACCCAGATGCGGCCGCCGTGCTTCTCCACGGCCAGCTTGCAGAAGGTCAGGCCCATGCCGGTGTCGTAGCGATCGTGCACGGTGTGGCGGGACTGCTCGAAGGCGTTGAACACCCGCTTCTGGTCGGCCTCCGGGATGCCCTCGCCGTCGTCGCGCACGCTCAGCACGAAGTCGTCGTCCTGACGCCAGGCTCGGAAGTCGATGTACCCGCCCCGCCGGGTGTGCTTGATGGCGTTCGCCATCAGGTTGGCCAGCACCCGCCGCAGGAGCTTGGGATCGGCCCGCAGCCGCTCGGCCTCGGGGCGCACCAGGAAGCCGAAGTTGCGATCGCGCGGGCCTCCGCTGACGTCGCCGAGCGACTCCTTCGCCAGCTCCGTGAGGCTGGGGATCTCCTGCGGCTCGAAGGGCATGTGGCCCTCCTTCATGCGCCGCACGTCGAGGATGTTAGCCGCCAGGTTGAGCAGGTGCTGCGACTCGCTCCTGGCCAGGCCGAGCAGCTCCTCGATGCCGGTCTCGCCGGGGTCCGCCTTGATCATCTCCAGGCTGTGGTCCAGGAGCCCCATGACGCTGGCGATGGGGCTCTTGAGGTCGTGAACCAGCATGTGGATGAGGTCGTCCTTGACGCGCTCGCTCTCCTTGTACGCCTGCTCGAAGCTGCGCGAGTGCTCCAGCGCCTCCCGCAAGGTGCGCTCCGTCTGGTGCCTCTCCAACAGGCGCCGCAGATGGGCTTTCACGACCTCCGGCCGCGTCGGCAACGAGAGGTAGGCGTCCACCCCGGAGTCGACCACGGCGGACTGCACCTGCGCCTCGTCCGGCCCCAGGTAGATGAAGGGGACGTCGCCGAGGGCCTTGCGCCGGCGCAGCAGGGCGACCAGGTCGAGCTGCGGGACCTTCTCGGCAAGCCCATGCTCCAGCACCAGCGCCTCGGGCACCGACGCCCGGGTGTGGTAGAGCAGCGCCTCGACGTCGGTGAAGATCGCAGCCTGTAGCCCGCTCTCTTCCACCACCCCGCGCAGACCCTCGCCGCGCTCCTCGGTGGTCATGGCGATCAGCACGAACGGTTGCCCGGGCGCGGTCATCGGCCGAATCATACCAGGGCGACCAACCGACACCAGGACGAATAATTCGCGCTTGGGCCAACGTCGCGGCGGCGAAGGTGTCGCCGGCATCGGACGCCGGACGGGGGGCTGCTAGCATGGTGCCGTGCTCCCCGCGGGCCTCCAGTTCGCCTTTCCCTGGGCTCTCCTGGCGCTGCCGCTCCTGCTGCTCTTCCCCCCCGGCCGCTGGCGCTGGGTGCGCCTGCTGGCGCTGGCGCTGTTGGTGGTGGCGTTGGCGGGACCCTCGCTGCCGCGGCAGAGCGGCCACGTTGCGGTGCTGGTCGACGTCTCCGACAGCCTGGGGACGGCCGGCCTGCAGGCCGCCAGGAAGCTGGTGCCGGCAGCGGGCCTGCGGCACGACAGCTACTACGTGGCCGGGGACACCGCCCGCGTTCCCGACCTCTCCGCGGAGGTACCGTCGGTCCTGCCGACCGGCGCGACCGACCTCGCCCGCGCGCTGCAGGTGGCGGCGGCGTCCGGCGCCGCCCGGGCCCTGCTGGTGAGCGACGGCGTGCAGTCGCAAGGGCACGTGCTCGATGCCCTGCCGACCATCCCGGTCGATACCGTCTACGTTCCGCCCAAGCCCGATGTGCGCCTCTCCCAGCTGCTGGCTCCCCAGACCGCCGCCCCCGGCGAGCGGGTGCAGGTCATCGCCGTCGTCGATGCCGACATGGCCGCCAACGTCACGCTACGGGCGCGGGTGGGGTCGCAGTCGCTGGCACCCGTCACGCGGAAGATCGCGAAGGGGCGGAACGCCATCCCCTTCAGCTTCGAGGCGCCCAGCGGCGTCGCCTCCGCCGCGGTGGATGCCAGCATCGCCGTCGACGTGCCGCAGCCCACCGCCGACGACCACCGCCGGACCGAGGTGGGCATCCGCGCGCACGCGCCGGTGCTGGTCATCGGCGACCCCGCCACCAGCAAGCTGCTCGCCGCCCAGGGCATCGAGGTGCGCCAGGGGACCGTAGCCGACGTGCAGGCGCCATTGAGTGCCGGCGCCGTGGTCGTCCGGGGCGGCGCCGCGCAGTTCACGCCCGGCCAGCTCGAGCTCCTCAAGCAGTACGTGGAGAACGGCGGCGGGCTGATGATGACGGGCGGACCCCACAGCTTCGGGCTGGGCGGCTGGTACCGCACGCCGGTGGAGGACGTGCTGCCGGTGACGACCGACGTGCGCACCCAGGTGTCCATTCCGCAGGTGGCAATGGTCATCGTGCTCGACCACTCGCAGTCGATGAGCGCGGGCAACCCCTCGAAGCTCGAGCTCGCCAAGCAAGGCGCGATCAAGGTGGTGGAGCTCGCCTACCAGGACGACCTCATCGGGCTGATCGCCTTCAGCGACCCCTCCAGCACCGACTGGGTGTTCCACCTGCGCAAGGCGACCGAGCGCGGCAAGAGGGAGATGGTCCACGGCATCCTGGGCATCACCACCGCCGGCGGGACGGTGCTCGGGCCCGCCTATCGCGACGCGCTGGCCGCACTGCAGGGCACCGACGCCGCTGTCAAACACGTCATCGTGCTCTCCGACGGCAAGCTCTACGACGGGCAGGGACCCTTCAGCAACGGGCCGCCGACCGACTTCGGCGCGCTCGCGAGCGCTGCCCGCATAAGCGGCATCACCACCTCGACCATCGCCATCGGCGATGCCGCCGACTTCCAGCGGTTGCAGGCCATCGCCCAGGCCGGCGGCGGCCGCTACTACAAGGCGCTCGACGTGTCGACGCTGCCGTCGATCTTCACCACCGAGGCGCTCACCGCCACGCGCCAGCTGCTGGTGCAGGATCCCACCACGCCGACGGCCCGCCCCAACGCGCTGGTGGACTT
>Ga0307418_1000133_pt1 | contig 20679 bp, 21 predicted proteins | sample SalMarWE160220MG_2_FD_202160 | JGI IMG/M metagenome (GOLD analysis project Ga0307418, IMG submission 202160) | Salt marsh sediment microbial communities from the Plum Island Ecosystem LTER, Massachusetts, United States - WE1602-20 | ecosystem: Environmental > Aquatic > Marine > Intertidal zone >...
CGAGGGCTATGGCATGGCGGCTGAGTAGGGAGTGTCGTGTGGACCGTGCGCTTACACGCCTCGGAGAGATGGCGATAAGCGGCGGATCCCTGTGCCCCGCCAGTATACAGGTCCGAGGCGGTCCGGAGCATCCGTTGGCCGCGGGGCGGCTGGGTCTCCGTCCCCCTCGTGCGGCCTGTCCGGTCAGTCCCCGCTTTACAAAAGGGGTGAACGCTTACTGTGCGGTTAGGTACGTGAGGGTCTCAACTCCAAACCTCGCGGGCTCGATTCCGAGCAGATCGAAGGCGCCCGGCTCGCCGCAGACGTTTCCTTCCAGTAGCATGACCAGCTGATCCCGCGTGATCGGGAACCAGGGTCGGCTGTCCAGCATGGAGGCTACCGCCTGGATCGCAATGGCGGGAGCGGGGAGCATCAGCTTGGTCCGGCCGACCGCCGCCGCGATGGTAGTCAGGATTTCTTTCCAGGTCAGGCGGTCCGGCCCGCACAGCTGGAATGTCCGACCGATGGTCTCCCGATCTCTGAGCGCATGCGCGAACGCCCGTGCGACGTCCCGCACATGCACCGGAGCGAGCCTGAAGCTCCCGGCGTTGAAGGGGCTCAGGCCCGCGTAAAAGAGAGGGGCCGGCAAGGGGCTGTCGATGATGTCGCGTCGCAGCTGGGTGCAGAGCTCCGTGCGCCCCCGCGGATCGCCAAAGATGACCGAGGGGCGGAAGATGGTCCAGTCCAAGCCCGTCGATCTCAACGCCTCCTCTGCCCGGTACTTCGTCGCTTGGTAGGCGGTCCCGTCCGGCCGCACACCGTTGGCGCTCATCAGGATGAAGCGGGAGACCCCTTGCTTCTCAGCGGCGCGCACCACGCGCTCCGCCGCACGGTGGTGAAGCTCCTCAAAGGTGATGCCGCGACCGGGAAGCTCCCGCAGGATTCCGACCAGGTAGATGGCCGCATCTGCCCCCTCGAGGCACCGCATGATTGCGGCCGAGTCGCTCAGGTCGCCTGGTACCGAGTCGCTGTGCTCGGAGTCAGAGACGCGCGGCTCGCTTCCTGGGCGAACCAGTAGCCGCGGCCGGTGACCGCCGACGATCAGCTCGTCGACGACATACGAGCCGACGAAGCCAGTCCCTCCGAATACGCTGACGATCAAATTAGGCATTGCCTCCGACAAGTCGGTGCTTCTCTAGCCCTCGTCGATTCCCTCACTGCTCGGGTTGTGTCCAATCGCATGGACCGGACCCTCCGCGCAGGAGGACTCAAAAATGTCGGCTTGGTCGCTGTTATCCCCGTACCTGTCTGGCATCCCTCCATCACGTCCCGGTCGCAACCTAGCGGTCAGCCCATTGATGGGAAGGGTAGGCCCGCCCAGGGCATTGTCAAGATTATTCGCCCATAGAGTTTTTCGATTAGCCTCCCGCTGCCCCCAAGGTGGCCTTCCTTGCCCTCCTGTGGGGAGGACGTGGGCTCCTCCCGTCGCGTAGCCCTGGCATCCCGATCCGCCCTATGGTTGCTTTGCGGGCGCGCACCTGGTGGCCGCGGAGGGTGCTTCAGGATCCGGAAGGTAGAGGCTATTGTCGCCATACGGAGAAGGGTGCTGGCGGATACCCCGCCCGGAGAAATGCAGGAAGGGATCATCAAGCGGCTCGCTAACTGTCGTTGGCAGCCAGCGGGGCCCGTTCGAATGTGCGGTGCCGTAACCTCCTCAGCTGCCGTTGGGCGGTACCAAAGGCTTGAGCGATCGCTTCCTGCCACTGCTTATTTGCTTCACGCACAACCACTTGTCGGCGCGCCCGCAGGGATACGGCGATCTCGCACCGCGTGCGGCGGCCGTGTACCTGGTCGAACTCCTCCATGATGCGGACCCGTAGTCCGAGGTGCTCCTCCGGGTGACGACCCCGTAATCTTGCTGCCGCTTCCAACACTTGGGTGCGAACGCGCTGGTCCAGCGCTAGGGTATCGCCGGTTATATCGATACGCGGAGGCGAGGTGGGTCGGGTGTTCATCAAGGGTCTATGGACTCCTATAGCGGCTGGCCGTCGAGGTTGCGCTCGGCGCTTGCTCCCTTTCTGCGCCCTTTGCATAGAGCGGAGCGACGCGCAAGCATTTATCCTCTCAGCAAGTCACGTTTTCCTGGACAGGGTTGGAGGTATGGCCGCCAACGCGGTTCCGGCCCGGACGGAGCATGGTATCGAGCCCGGGGCACAGGGCTCCCGGCCTGCGGCATCTCCAGGATTATGGCGTGCGGGTCGCCTCACGGGAGCGATTCTTCGGTCTTGGGAGCTCGCCGACATGGAAGCGCTGCTGCGGTGATCGAATGGCAGCGCCTTGGCCGAATACCGGGACGAGTACGTAGGACAGACCCATCCACAATAGGATCGGGCCATTAGAATGCAAGGAGGATGGACCGGCTGATTTGCCATAGAAACAGTATGGTATCAGGGCCGTTGCTTTGTGGCTGCGGTTTGTTCCGGTTTCCGTGAAAAAGACGGAGCTCGACGGGACGGCGGGGAGTTTGCGGGCGACCGGTGCCGAGCGGACGACGATGGATGAGGGTTGACCAAGCGATGTCCGGCGTGATGGCCCGTTGTGGCGAAGGTCTTTACCAAGCTGATTCAACCGGTGCAAGTCCACTCTGGCGGGTTTTGTCAAGATGCCCTGTGACTCCTTGTCGTATTTCCCCGCGTCGGCGCGGCTCCTTTTGCTCAAAGCAGGTACGGACGGGCGTTGACCTCTCCAGGGGTGTCCTCGAGCAGCTCCAGCCGCATGGCGTCTCTTGCGGGTGCCGCCGCCCCGACTGACGCCGCAAGCGCTCGCGAGGTTCTTTGAGGTAGCGATGGAGCAGTTCACGGAGGTCCTGCGGCCTTGCCTGAGGGGGATGCGGTCCACAAGCTCGCTGCCGCCTTTGCATTAGGCCTGGCGGCCACTTTGAGACGGCGGGTGAAGGTCGTCACAACTCTAGGGTGCAGCAGGTGCACTCCGACCGGATCTGGGCGACGATGGTCTTGTATCAGACCCGAGTGATCCCGCAGCGTCAAACCTGTGGGCAACCCGGCTCGCGCGGCGAGGGGTGCCGCAAGTGAAAATCCCTGATCGCCCTCAGTGGCAGCGATGGAAGCACGAAAGATCTGTGTACTCGGCGATTTCGCAACCGGCAAGACGAGCCTGGTTGCGCGCTTTGTGCACGAGAGATTTTTCGCAGCGTACCAGACGACCGTCGGTGTCAAGGTCGATGCCAAGGATGTCGTCCGGGCAGACGGGCGCCCACGCAGGCTGGCCATCTGGGACGTGGCGGGCACGGGAACCCCAACCGAACTCTTTCTCCGCTACCTCAGAGGGGCTTCGGGATATCTCCTGGTGGCCGATGCGACCCGCGCGGACACCCTTGAGCGGGCTCTCGAGATCCGGGCCGCGGTTGAATCGCAGCTGCCTGCTATCCCGGGCGTGTATCTGGTCAATAAGACGGACCTTGAGGAGAGGCAGGAGCTCGATGAGATGCGCGTTGCCCGCCTGGTCGGTGCCAGCGAGAGCTGGCTGCGCGCCAGCGCGCGCACCGGGGCGAATGTGGGAAGGGCCTTTGCCCTTCTGCTGGAGCGGATGGAGCGGGCGGCGTGAGTGACTCGTTTGTTACAGCCCGCCATCTGCGCAAGATCCTGGCTGATCAGCTCCGCCCCTGTTTCGTGGTGCTGGACCAGGGATTTTGCGTAGTGCAGATTAGTGGCGACGCTTCCGGCTACGGCTACGGGGAGCTCAGCCCCGGCATGGACTGCCGCGAGCAGATGCCTTTCCTGATCGGTCTGGCCCCGGGCGAGGCCATTCACCTGCCCATGGTGGAGATGGCCAGCGGCGCGGCCGCGGACGCACTCTTGGCCCCCGCAGGGTCGGCGCAGGGACTGTTGCTGACAGATGCCAGCCGGGAGCGGGCGGCGCGTCGTCTGGCGCAGCAGGAGGCGAACGAGACGCGACTTCTCTTGAGAGAGCAGCAGCAGCTCCTGGAGAGCCTGCGGGTGGCGCGGGACGATCTGGAGTCGAGGAACCAACGGGCGGCGGAGGCCAGCCTGATGAAGAGCCGATTTATCGCGGGTCTCTCCCACGAGTTTCGTACCCCCCTCGCCGCCATTCTCAGCCACGTGGCCATGCTGGCGGACGTCAAGCGTGATAGTGAATGGTCCTCCGGCGAGAGCGCCCGACTGATCGAGTCCAACGCGAACCACTTACTCTCCTTGGTCGAGACGGTGTTAGACCAGGCGAGCCTGGAGCTGGGGCAGCTGAGCCTGAATCCGGTCCCCCTGCGGCTCAGCGCCTTCTGCCGAGAGATGGAGGCCATGTTCGAGCATCTGGCAGCCGAGCAGGGCTTGGAGTTCCGATTCCACCGCAGGGGCGACCTTCAGGAATGGATCGAGATCGACGCCACCCGGCTGCGGCAGGTGGTCATCAATCTGATCGGCAACGCGATCAAGTACACGGACCGCGGATTCGTCGCCTTGATCCTTAGCTGGGAGCGAGGGCGTTTGGAGGTGGCGGTCAGCGATACCGGACCGGGGGTCTCCGAAGCGGCCCGTGAGCGCATCTTTCTCCCGTTTCAGCGGGCGGATCACGCGGGAAACAAGCGGGGCGCGGGGCTTGGTCTGGCCATCAGCGCCCAGCTGGTGGAGCTGATGGGCGGCAACCTGAAGCTGGAGGACCGCCCGGGCGGCGGGTCCGTATTCGGGTTCACGATCCCGGCGCCGAAGATTGATGTGGCCGCGCCGCTCGCAGCCTCCGTGGGCGGCCCCGAGCGGCGGATCCTCCTGGTGGACGACAGCGACGACATCCGTGGGCTTTACAGCCGCCTTCTGGGGAAGGCCGGTTTCACCGTGGATACGGCGGCCGACGAGCCCGAGGCATGGGGTCGGTTCGAGACCCAGCGCCCGGACATTGCGATCATCGATGTCTATCTCAAAGAGTGGGAGGGCACCGCCTTGGTCCGGCGGCTGCGGGCGAGAGGGTTTACGGGGGGTATCGTTAGCTGGTCGGCCTCGTCCCTCCGCGAGGACCAGCAGCGTGCGTTCGACGCCGGCGCTGATGCCTTCGTCCTCAAGCCGGTGGAGATCTCGGTCTTGTGCGCGACCCTGACCGATATCGCGCGTCGCCGCGCTGCCGCTGCCTGAGCCGTTCCATCGGATCGTCGCCGGGTTACGGGTAGCCAAGACGGCCGGTTCTTCATTCGAACAGGTTCTGGAAGGCACGTGCGAACTGCCGGTAGGCATCCCAGCCGTCCTTGTCCATGACCTGGTCGATCACCCAGCGGTTTTCCTCCTTCTTGCCCATGATGCACTGTATCTCATAGCCCAGGTGGCGAAGGAAGGGGTAGCTCGGCCCCTCGTCCGTGAGCTGGAGCTCGGCGTAATCATCGGACCGCGCGTTTAGGAGCTCGATGAAAGGGCGCCCGTAGTCACCTGGCCCGAGCAGGTCCTGGCTGTTGTCCTGCACGTGCTCGATCACCTTGCGGGCCAGGGTGGTGATCAGGGTGCGACGATCCTCATCGCCCAGGATGCCGTGGGCCAGACGGTCCGCGATCTGGATAAGAAAGACGAGGTACTCCTGGATCACGGCCAGGCGCTGCGAGTCCGTCTCATACACGAAGCGCTCGCAGTGCAGGTTGATCGCCTTCTCCATCGCCACCCGCCAAGCGATGAAGGCCAACGCACTGGCGATTTCCGGCAGCGAGCGCTCCGCCTCGTCGTTCCACCAGCGGCTCTTGATTCTGATTGCCACGCAATACACCTCTAGGTCTGGCCCGCGCCCAAGCGGACGTGAATCGGGCCCTGTCAAAACTCAGCAGTATACTAGGAAATCTGCGATGATTAGCGATGGTGCCTGGGGCAACCGGTGCGAACGATGAATGATCGCGCGATTCGAGACCTGGCGCGGGCGGTGCAGCACAACTGCCATATCTCCGACGCGCGCCACGGGGCCGATTACTCCCTCTGCGTCTACCTGATGAAGATGCGGGAGTACTATCGGTGGGAGAAGGGCCTGCCATACGGCGCGGCCCTTGCCAAGGACCAGGTCGGAAACTGGCTGCAGAGCCGGGAGCAGCTCTGGGAGGAGCTGGCGGACGCGGATCTCGCCCCCATCGAGATCGAGGACGAGCGCTTTGATCCCTTCGACTCCGACGGCATCAACCGGCGGATCGAGGCCCATGGTCTCGTCTACAGCGGTGGCTTGGGGAACCAGGGCAAGCCTCACTTCTTTCTGGGTGATCTGGAGCAGCGGCGACGCACGGGGGATTACAGCGTCTTCGTCGTGGCCGGCGAATATGCTCGGGACCTCACCGCTCCGCCGGCCATGACCCTCGGCCAGAGCATCTTCCTGCGACGGGAGTCTCTCCGCCGCCTCCTGTGGGAGAAGCTGGAGAGTTGGCGCTGGACGCGCGCGGACAACGCCCTCGGCAGAGCCTTCGCCTGCTATGACTTTGAGAATGCCCTCGAGCAGTCGCTGGACGCCATGACCGACCGGGAGATCGCCGCCGTGCTGCTCCACGAGGAGGGGGAGTACGAGGCAGGGATACGCCTCGGTGAGCGGTGGAACGAGATGTTGATGGATGTCGTGTACACGCCGGCCGAGCTTTTCGCCCGTGCCGTGCGGGACCATTTGGCCGACTGCCTGATCACCTTGCCGGCGCTTGCGGCGGAGAGCGATGATGCCTCCCTGCACTTTTACATGGGAAACCTGACCCACCTGCGCAAGGACATCTTTCCGCGTCTGCAGCAGGCCTATGAGGGGTGGCTGCGCTCCGGCGACAGGGAGCCGATCGCCGCGGCCGCACTTGCCGGCCGTTCCCACTGGGAGCAGCTCGCCCGCGGAATGATGGACCTACATCGGGACATGCCCCGGGAGGCGGCCCGCCGGATCCAGGCGTTGGCGGAGGACAGCCACTTGTGAGGGCTGTGCCCATTCGTAAGCTCCGGAGGAATCGACTCGCATGACAACGGCTGCGGAACGACTGGTCCGGCCCTTACCGACGATCCGCGAAGTGAAGGCCGGCAGCTTCATCTTCGAGCGCCCCTTGGCGCTTCCGCCTGCCTTCTGCGATGCGGTCGTCGAACGCTTCGAGGCCAATCCCGCCCAGCAGTACGAGGGCAGGATCGGCCAGATTCAGGCGAAGGACCGAGCGGTCAAAAAGACCACGGACCTGGTGGTCAGCAACAAGGAAGAGTGGCGGGATGTGGACGAGATGTTCTTCCGGTCTCTGGCCGCCGCCCTGCGTGAGTTCCGGGAGACCTTCCCTTACTTCAAGGGCCCGTTCAAGGACGTGGGCTACCAGGTGCAACGCTACCTGCCAGGGGAGTTCTACCATTGGCACATTGACGGGGGGAGCCACGAATTCAGCCAGCGGCAGCTGGTCGCCCTCTGGTACCTGAACGACGTGGAGGGCGCCGGCGGCGAGACCGAGTTCTTGTATCAGCAAGTCAGTATCCGGCCGCGTAAGGGCGCCTTGGTCCTCTTTCCGCCCTTCTGGACCCACGAGCACCGGGCAGTGGAGCTGAGAGCCGGGGTGAAGTACATCGCCACGACCTGGGTCGTCTTCCGTTAGGGGTCGGCCTTGGGCGGTGGCGGGAAGCGGGCAGCGCCAATTGGATAGGGCAAGACCCCAACTCCTGGCGATCGTTGAGCTCGGGGGCTACCCCAACCTGATGCCGCTCTACAAGCGGCTCGGCTTCGAGGCCGAGCTGGTGAGCTCCCAGCGGAAGGCCCAGGCTTTTCTTAAGCGGCGTATTCCGGACGTCATCGTGGCCGAGTATAACTTCCAGTCCGACTTCCGGGACCGGACCAGCAACCTGGAGACCCTGATGGCGCGGTTGCAGCGGCACCCGTCCGTCAAGGTGATCTGTCTCTACCAGAGCGAGTACCGGCACAAATTCGAGGACCTCACCTCCCGCTTTCCGGTCTTCGAGGCCATCCCGTTTCCGGTGGAGCTTGCTCGGGTAGAGGCGGCCCTGCGACGGGCGCTCACAGGGGGCACGCCCGCCTGATCCGGCCTCCGATGCAGGGGGAGAACCCGCGAGTCCCCGAAAGCAGCCCTTAGGAACCCGCCAGGATCGCCCTGCAGGCCGCCGGCATGATCGGCTCCGGATGCGGGCCGGCCTTTCTCTTCGAAGGTGTCCTGGCTTCCGGGGTGAACCACCAGGCGAGATCGCGGCCGCAGCCGTCGCCGGGGGGCACCGGAGCCTGAGCATCGCAGTCGGGGCTGCCCTTAGGGCAGTGGATGCGGACGTGGAAATGGGCCTCGTGGCCCCACCAGGGCCGGATCTTGTGGAGCCAGGAATGGCTTCCGGTCGCCGACTCGCAGAGGGCCTTCTTGATCACCGGATTTACAAAGATGCGATCGACCCTGGGGTCCTCCGCGGCGGTCTTGAGCAGCAGGCGTTGATCCGCACCCCAGGCCGGGCTGAGGTGCGGGCCGCCCCTGGACACCATGCTCGGGGGGTCGCGCCCCTCCGGATCGTCCCGAATGGCCGTTCTTGCAGACGGGGCGAGGCTGAACCAGATGTCCACATCCAGCCCGTTCTGGTGACTGCGGTGGGAGGACGACATGAGGCCGCCCCTCGGTTGGCTGAGGTCCCCCACCATCATGAGCTCCCTCGTGTGCCGCGCGAGGACGGCACCCAGGTGTCGGACAAAGGCCAGCAGCTCAGGATGGCCGTAGTATCGGTTGCGCTCGCGCCGGATACTGACGTAGCCCGGTCCCTGCGGCGGCAAGGGGACGGCACCGCCGAGGCACCCGTTGGCCGCACTGCCGATTGCATCGGAGGGTCCCGGTGATGGAAAGCGCACTCTTGACCAGGGACCCGCCTGGCAGAGGGGGAGGACAAGGGCCAGACCGGCCGCAAGCGAGAAAAGCCGTCGAACCCTGGTCGCGCCGGGGCGCCTCAGCTTGTCCGCCGGCAATCCGCTCGTCACCAGGGCGTCGCAGCGATCGCCTCGGCGCCCCGACCTGCGCCTGCCGGTGCCTGCTTGTCCTGCCTCTGCCGAAGTGCCCGCATTCGCCATTGCCGTCCCCCCGATTCTCGCAGTGACTGCATCATATACAAGCGCCTGCAGTCTATCACCGGCCCTGGTCGGTCCGAGGTCGCTGCGCGAGGGTTTCTCGGGGGTCAGGAGCCGCCCGAGATTCCGTCGCTGGGGAGTGTGCCGATAGGCGATTGATGCGTCCGCTCGGGACTTCGGTCTAAACTACGCGGCCTGCGCGGGATGCCATGTTAGCGGGGCTGGAGGCAGCACTCTAGTGGGGGCCCTTTCTGTGCTTCAACATTTGCCTTTGCAGGCACTGGTAGCCCTTTTTGTCGGCGCCCTCGTGCTGATTGTGCCCCGAGTGCTCAATTATGCAATTGGTGCTTACCTGCTGTTCGTTGGTGCTATGGGCATGCTGCCCGTTCTTCATCGGCACGGCGTGAGTCCTCAGGCGGTGCTGGCTCTGATTGCCGGAATCCTGGTGTTGGTGAGGCCCAACATCCTAAACTATGTGATTGGCGCTTACCTGATCCTGGTCGGACTACTTGAATTGGGTGTGCTGCGCATTTGAATCGAGCATGAGCCGGCGCAGCGGCGTCGTGCCCGGGCTGGGAGACCCTGAAATCTCTTGTCCCTTTAGTCTCTCTAACAACGGACGGCTCGCCGTCGAGCAAAGCCTCCATGACAGACACTGAAGATTTCGCCGCGCTGCTCGGCGAGTTTGAAAGGCAGGCAGCACATCGACCTCACGGCCTTCCGAAAGTGGGTGAGAAGGTACGGGGACGCATCCTTTCGATTGGAGCCGATCATGCCTTCGTGGATCTGGGGGCCAAGTCGGAGGGAACCATTGAGCTGGCGGGGCTGACGGATTCAGAGGGGCGTCTGACCGTCGAGGTCGGCGACGAGATCGAAGCGGTTGTCACCGGCGTCGACGAGGACACAGGCACCCTCGTCCTCGGAGACCAGCATGGCCGCCAGCTCCGCGGACTGCCCGAGGTGGAGCACGCCTACCAGCACCAGCTGCCGGTGGAAGGCCATGTGACAGGTGCGACCAAAGGGGGGCTGGAGTTGCAGATAGCCGGAATCCGCGCCTTCTGTCCCGCCGCCCAGCTGGACCTGCGCTACGTCGAAGACATGCAAAGCTTTGTCGGCCAGCGGCTGGCGTTTCGCATCACCAAGCTTGAGGGCGGCAAGCGCCCGAATTTGGTGGTCTCGCGCCGTGCCTTGCTCGAAGAGGAGCAACGCGCCCGCGCGGCGGAGACCCGCGCACGCCTCGAGGTCGGGGCCATCCTGAACGGCAGCGTGACCTCCTTGCAGGACTATGGGGCCTTTGTCGACCTGGGGGGCGTGGAAGGGATGATCCATATCAGCGAGCTTGCCTTCAGGCATGTGAAGCACCCCTCTGAGATCCTCACCGTCGGCCAGCAGGTTGAGGTGGCCGTGCTGCGCATCGACCGGACGGACAACCCGCGGCATCCCGAGAAGATCGCGCTGTCCCTGCGTGCCCTGGCCCACGATCCTTGGCAGGACGCGGGGGACCGCTTCCCGGCCGGGGCCCAGGTCAAGGGAACCATCGTCCGTCTGCAGCCCTTCGGGGCGTTCGTGGAGCTGGAACCGGGTGTGGAAGGGCTGATCCACGTCAGTGAGCTCGGCGCAGGACGCCGGGTTAGTCATCCTCGGGAAGTACTGAGCGAAGGCCAGGACGTCACGGCGACCGTCCTCAGCGTGGACTCGGAGAAGCGGCGCATTGCCCTGTCGCTGGCGCCGGCAGGTCACCCGGTCGAAGGGCGCGAGGAGCAGGGCTCGGCGCAGTACCGGAAGCCGGCAGAAGGGTTTGGGACCTTAGGTGATCTGCTGCGGGAGAGCATGGCGAAGAAGCAGCAGTCCTGATGCCACCTCTGCAGACCGCGCCCGGGAAGGGCCTTTCCCGTTTTCCCTCGCCTATGGCCTCGGACGGCGCGGACGGCGCTGATTCGATCGCATACGCTCCGCCCGTCGCCGAATAACTCAGTGCTTCCCAAGGCTCGACCAGAACAACAGAGCAATCACGATAGACATCAAGACAAGAAGGTTTCAGGGAAGAGGAGCAGACAATGCGAGCTTGGATTTACGACAAAGTATTCCTATGCCTGACTGCGGGGTGGTACCGAGAAGTCTTACGGCGGCTGCCGAGGGGGGCCCGCATCCTGGACGTGGGGATCGGCACCGGTAGTGCCCTCGCCAAGAATGCGCGGCTGGTCAACGAGCGCGATCTTCGCGTCGTGGGCATCGACGTGGACGGGGGCTATCTGCGCAGCTGCCGGCGACACGTGGCCGATGCCGGGCTTTCCCGCAGTGTGACCGCGCGGCTGGAGTCGGTATATGACCATCGCGGTGGCCCTTACGAGGCGGTCTACTTCAGCGGCAGCTTCATGCTGCTCTCCGACCCCCTGGGTGCGCTTCGTCACGTGGCGGATCTCCTCTCCCCCGCGGGCCGGATCTACTTCACGCAGACCATCAACACCAAGCGCGCGCCCTTCCTCGAAAGGCTCAAGCCCGCGCTGCACCGGCTGACCAGCATCCATTTTGGACAGGTGACCTACGAGCACGATTTCGTGGATGCCATCCGTGGGGCCGGCCTTCAGCTGGATGGCTGGCACACCCTCGGGCGCACGGGCAGCCTGGTGTTTTGCCTAGCAGCAGCCCGCCGTCCAGCCGGGCCCGTCACGACGGAACGGTGGCCCATGCCCCCGCCGCTGCCACGGGAGCACGAGCTTGGGAGGGGCCAGCAGCCCGCATCGGCTTCCTTCAGCGGATAATCCCGCTCTACGCCTTGGTCGCCGCCGCTGGCGGGCCTCGGGTGCTTCCCCTACTTCTCGTCCAGCCGCTCCAGTGTCGCGACCGCTAGCTTGTGGGCACGCGGGAGGCTGGTTGTCTTCACCACAACGGTGAGCTCGCCGCGGCGGAGCACGTGGAGGGTAATCGATTGCTCTGTTCGGTTCTCGACCGCAAAGGCCTCCGTCCCGATTCCGGTCACCCGCGTGCCGCTCACGTTCTGTCCCATGCTCCGCTGCGACTGGAGTGCCTCCTCCAGGCCACCGAACGTGTAGGCCGGATGGAGGTCGATGAAGATGTTCTCCCCGCCAGCAGGCCCCCGTAGGCGGTAGTCGCAGCCTTGCGCATAGATGCCATGATCCCGGCGAATCCCGCCGCCGACCGCCTGCTCCCCGAGAAGCCGTGCAACCAGCTCGCTCGGCATCAGGACGCACACATTGATTGGTGCCAGATTCCTTCCCTTCCCGCTTTGCTCGGCGGAGGAGACGGCCGACCCGGGTCGATGTCTGAGCGAGTCGGCGGTGGGCGAGTCTGCCGGCTTCTTCGCGCCTCCGTCACAACCGGCGATGATGGCCGCCGCGAGCCAGACGACGGCCGTTGCATACATCTTCATGGCGTTACCTCCGGTGCGGGCCATGTGCGAGATTCTCCCATCCCCTCGGTCAGGCGCAAGGGGTGCCGGGGATATCCACGGGGCAAGCTGGTGCTCCCTGCAAAGCGGTTGCCTTTGGTTTGTTTCGACCAGTGTGGGCGTGCCCACGGTGAATACCCCCCCGCCCGCGAGCACCAGGGGTCTGCTCGGCGCTTCCTTCGAGGTTGGCATCCGGAGTGCTTCAGATTTGAAAGCGGACCAGTGAGCCTATTATCGAGACACCAGCGGTAATCTCCAGGTCAAGAGGTTTCGGAAGCATTCGACCGCGGTTGCAGCCCGACGGCCGGGGACGCGATACGCGAGACTCTACGGAAATTAACATGCGGCATTCCCTATCCGTCGGACTCCTGCTGGTCTGCCTGTCATTTATTGGTATCGCCCTCGCTCCGCCGGCCTTGGCCGGGGGGGGCGGCGGTGCGCCGCATCAGACGGCGGCCTCGACCGCGTTGGCCCCAAGCGCATCGGCGCCGAAGCAGGCCGGTGAGCATCACGCCTTCGCCTTCATCCTGCTGGAGCTGACGATTCTGATCGGGATGGTAATCGCCGGTCGCTGGCTCGCAGACCGGTTTCACCAGCCGGCGGTGCTGGGCGAGCTCCTGATCGGTGTCGCCCTAGGCAACATCGGCTACTGGCTCGGGCTGCCTTTCTTCTCCTTCGTGATGGACTACGGTATCGCCAGTCCCCTCTTCGAGCAGGTCTGGCGCAGTGGCGCCTCGGTTGTGGACGCGGCCAGTCACGTCTTTGGGCCGAAGGAGCTTGTTCCGGGGGGGAAGGGCTACGAGGTAGTCCACCTGATGACCGGATCCGGCGGGCTTACCAACGTCAACATTGGGGTGAGCCTGTGGCTGTTCTCGAGCCTCGGGATCGTCCTTCTGCTGTTCAATGTTGGCCTGGAAACCGGGTTGCAACAGCTGCGGCAGGTGGGTCGCAAGGCGTCGGTAGTCGCGGTCGTCGGTGTCGCCGCGACCTTTTTCCTGGGGCTCGCGGTCACCTTTCCCCTGTTGGGAGACTACCCCCCCCAGGCTCGGGTGTTTCTGGCGGCCACCCTTTGCGCCACCAGCATCAGTATCTCCACCCGTGTGTTGAAGGATCTGGATAAACACCACACCCCGGAGGCGCGGATTGTCTTGGGGGCCAGTGTGTTCAACGACCTGCTTGGCCTGGTGCTGCTGGCCGTCTGTATCGAGCTCGTTCTCGAGGGGCATATCGCTTACGGGGAGACCGCCTGGATTGTCTTCTTGAGCAGCGCTTTTCTGGGTGCCATCGTGGTGCTCGGAGACCGCCTCGGCAACCGCATCTCGGACCTCCTGAACGCCTTGAAAGCGAATGAAACCCGGTTTCTTTTGCCCCTGGCCTTTGCCTTTCTGATGGGTTGGATTGCCAGCGAGATCGGGCTCAGCGGAACGGTTGGCGGCTTTGCGGCCGGGCTTGTGCTCAGCGACGAGTCCCTTAGGGCCAGGATGAAGGAGCTCCTGATGCCGTTGATCACCATCTTCACGCCTATCTTTTTCCTGCTGATCGGCATGCAGGTGAATCTTCAGACCTTCCTGCACTGGCAAACGCCCGTGCTGACCATTGCGCTGCTGCTGGTCGCCATCGGCGGGAAGCTGTTGGCTGGACTGAGCGCCGGCCCAAGTGTGGATCGCCTGAGCGTGGGGATGGGCATGCTGCCCCGGGGGGAGGTCGCGCTGATCTTTGCGAGTATGGGGAAGGGGCTCGGCGTGCTGGACAGCAGCGTCTACGCGGCCTTGATCATCGTCATCATCACGATGGCCTTCGCGTCGGCCGTGGCACTCAGGTGGTCCTTTGCCCGAAACGCCCCGACGGGGGGATAGAATGCACAGGCAGCGATCGGTGACCATCAAACAGGCACGGCGGACACCGCCCCTCGGAGGGCAGCTCTGCCCCGGTGCCGGCGCATCAGAAGAGCTGCCGCGTGCGCGCAGCCCTCTCTTACCAAGGCATTATGGGGAAACTTCGAGCGGCCGAGCAGATCGCAGCACTGCTGATCGTGGGTGCTGTAACAGTCCAGGCCGCACCGGCCGCGGGGACAACAAAGGACCAGGGAGTCGCCGCCGGGCCTTACGCCGTGCCCTTTCTCCCGCCACTGCGCAGGATCGCCCCGGGCCTTGATGTCTTCATTCACTTGGACATGGAGACTGTTCTGGCTGTATCCGGCGGTCTCAGCAGTGGCGGGGTCCCGACGGGTGTGCTGCAGGTCGGTGCCAAGCTCGACACCACACAGGCCAACCTATGGTCCGGCGGACTATGGGAGCTGAGCTTGATGGAAATCCAGACCGGGGGAGATCTTGCGAAGGCGATCGGCGCCGTTCAGATCCCGAGTAACATCTGGGCACCGGATGCCTTTCGCCTCTATCAGCTGAGCTATCGACAAGCGATCGGTCCCGCCAAGCTTCGCTTCGGAGTGATGGATCTCAACTACTATTTCGACACCACCGCGGTGGCCGGGCAGCTGATGAACGCCTCGTTCGGGATCTCTCCGACCCTTACCTCCAACGCGCCGATCGCCACCTTCCCCGACCCCGGCCTGGGCGTCATGGGTGACATCGCATGGGGTGACGGCTGGTCTGCGCTCGCCGGCCTCTGGCAAGGCAACCCCCAAGACCGAAACCTCTCCGCGGCCCTGCGGGGCGGCGCCCTTTATCTGGGAGAGATTCGGCGCCGCTGGGGCAACCAGGACGACGACAAGCCCGGCGGTGTTGTCAAGCTCGGGCTCTGGCATTTTGCGTCTGCAGGCCCGGATGAAGGAGCGAGCACCGGTGGTGCCTATGGCGTTGGGGAGGCACGCTGGGAGGCCGGCGGCACCCGAGGGCTCGCCGCATTCCTGCAGCTCGGGGCAAGTCCCGGGGAGGTCAATCCCGTGCCTTACTACCTCGGCATGGGCGCGCGTATCAAGGGCCTGGTCCCAGGCCGGGAGGAGGACACCCTGAATTTCGGAGTCGCTCGGGCCTGGCTACGGGACCTACAGCCGGAGACCGTGTGGGAGCTCAACTATTCGCTCCGGCTCTACAGGGGAATCTATGTGCAGCCCGACCTGCAGTGGGTGATGAACCCCGGTGGCGTCAATCCGGATGCCCTTGTGGCGGGCCTTCGGGTTCACCTCGAGATGTAGGGAGAGCCGCTGATTCGGTCGGCGGCCCCCGGATGGAGGGGTGACATGTCAGGCAAGCTGTATCGAGTCGGGCGCTCCGTCGGCCTTAACCGCAACGTCGTTGTGCTGTCCATCGCTCGCCTGGCAGATGGAGTGGGCAACAGCATCCTGTTTGTCATCATCCCGCTTTACGTCTATCAGCTGCCGGACAAGTCGTTCGCGCTCCCATTGCCCCTCCTGGTGGGGGTGCTGATCTCCGCATACGGCTTCGCGGTCGGTCTGCTGCAGCCGTTCAGGGGCGCCCTGGCGGATCGCTTCGGTCGGTACAAGCTCAGCATTGTCGTCGGTGGTTCGTCTTCGTCGGCCTCGTGTTCCTCGGTGTCACCACCGCGCTCTTGGGGGAGGTGCAGACTCTGTTCCAGGTTGTGGTTGCCAGGCTGGCGATGTCGCTCACTGCGTGCCTGCGTTCCGCCGCTCATGGGGTCCGCCCCTATCCGACGACCTGCTAGCCCGTCATCGCCGGCCCCGGTAATTCACCTCCCAATGTCAGCAGATTATCGAGTACTATATTACGGACGATGGAAGATTGAGGCGTTCGCGAGATCACGGAGGAGATTGGCAGGGACCTCGTTCAGACCCGCAATCACGGCGCCGCGGCCAAACATCTGCAGTCCTACATGGCGGCAATCACCATCCCATGGCTCGACGCGGTGTATTTGCAACCCGGCCCCGCCCGCCGACACCCGTCCGAGGTCCGTCCGCCATTCGCCGGGGCCATCGACCAAGACTCCGCGTCAAGCCGCTCCCTCGACAGGTCTCGGCGACGATTGCCAAGAACCCTCGACATCCGACAGGAGCCCGGTAAGCGTGGCCGCCATTCCGCCCATCGTCGGATGAAGACCCAAGACCGCCGTTGACTCGACGGCTCGACGTCCCCTTGGACGGTCGGGCAGGCCATAGTGCGCCCAGGCTCCGCGAGGCAATGCCCATGACGAAGAACACAAGACCTCTTTCCGCCCTCGCTGCCATTCTGATGTTATTCGCTGCCTTGCCGGCGTGGGCCAAGGACGCCTATGGACCGGTCCACCACGGCGAGAGCCTGTGGCGCATCGCGGGCCGGGTCTACCGGCATCAGGGTGTCAGCCGGGATCAGGTCATGCTCGCCTTGCTGAGGGCGAACCCCGGTGCCTTTGGGGTCTCGTGCAACGCCAACTCGCCGTTGCACACGGGCGCGGTGCTCAAGCTGCCTCCTCTGGCGGAGGTCAAGGCCCTGAGTCGGGCAGAAGCCCGCCGCGAATTCCAACGGCAGGAGCGTGAATGGAAGGAGCACCGACGGACGGGGCGGCTCTTGGTCTGTCCGCCGGTGACCAAGCCCGCGGCACCGCCGCCCAAACCAGCCGCCCCGCCGAAGCCGGTGCCGCCACCTCCCAAGCCTGCGGCTCCGCCGAAACCGGCCCCGCCGGCGGCCAAACCTGTGGCTCCACCGAAGCCGAGTCCGCCAGCGGCCAAACCGGCGGCTCCCCCGCCTCAGGCCAAGCCACCGGCGCCGAAGCCCACGGTTCCCCCTCCGACACCGCCACCACCCCCGGCGGCACCGCCGCATGCGGCCCCACCGCCGCAAGTGGCCCCGCCGCCGTCGAAACCGGCCGCGGCGATGGCCCGCGCCAGCGCCATGCCCTGGTGGAGCTGGCCTCTGATGCTGTTCGTGGTCTGTTTCTTCCTCGGGATCGTCGCCGTGCCCGCAGGTGTCGGCGGTGGCGTACTGTTCGTGCCGATCGTTGGAGGCTTCTTTCCTTTCCACCTGGATTTCGTCCGGGGCGGCGGTCTCATGGTTGCGCTGGCCAGTGCACTTGCGGCCAGTCCGGGCCTGTTGCGGTTGGGTCTGGCGAGCTTGCGCCTGGCCTTGCCGTTGTCGGTGCTTGTGGCGATCAGCCAGATTGCGGGCGCGATGGTTGGATTGCTCCTGCCGGCCGCCATCGCGCAGACCGCATTGGGGATCATCATCCTCGGCATCGTGGTGCTGATGTGGACCTCCAAGAAGTCGGATGTCCCGGACGTGCGGAGGGCCGATCCTCTGTCCGCGGCGTTGCGGATCAACGGTATATTCCACGATACCGCCCACGGCCAGGACATCGAGTGGATAGTGCACCGGACCCCCTTGGCGCTGCTGGCATTCATCTTCATCGGTGTGCTGGCCGGGATGTTCGGCCTGGGGGCGGGGTGGGCTAATGTGCCGAGCCTCAACCTGCTGATGGGTGTGCCGGTCAAGGTGGCGGCAGGCAGCAGCAGCCTGATCCTATCGATGACCTCCTCCGCCGCGTGGGTCTACATCAACGAGGGGGCTGTCCTCCCCATCATCGTCGTCCCGTCCATCATCGGCATGATGATGGGGGCCATGATCGGGGTGCGGTTGCTGCGGGTCGTAAAGGCGTCCGCCATCCGGCGGATGGTTATCTTCATGCTGCTTCTTGCTGGCGCTCGAGCCCTGCTCAAGGGACTTGGGATAGGGCTGTAACCCCGAGGAGGAAACCGAGATGAACGATCCCCACAAGTATGCGTCTGAAGAACAGCTCATATACGCCAAGGTGCTCAGTATCGGCGTAAAAATTGGATTCGTGCTGCTGGTTGTGACCTTTGGGCTCTACATGGGCGGGGTGCTCAAGCCTCTGGTACCGGTACACCAGCTGCCCCAGTATTGGCACCTGCCGGTGGATCAGTATGTCAAGGCCACGGGTACACCGACCGGATGGGACTGGGTAAAGATGATCGCAAAGGGCGATATGCTGAACCTTGTCGGCATCGTCGTCCTCGCGGGCCTCTCTATCGTGAGCACGCTGGCGGTCCTGCCCATCTTCGCCCGCCGGGGCGAGAAGGCGCTTCTGATCATCTCCGTCCTGCTCATCATCGTGCTGGTGGTATCCGCCTCGAGTATCCTGCACTGACCGCCCCGGAGCCCTCCATGGCCTGCCCCTTCAGCCGTATCCTCCTCGCAACGGAAGGCAGCGAGTTCGACGTTGGTGCCGAGCGCGTCGGCATTGACTTGGCTGCCAGCTGCGGGTTGCCCTTGTTGGGAGTACTGCCCCTGGTGACCAACGATGTCTACGAAAGCTTTGCCCCTGAACGCGAGGAACGGGCGGAGGAGGAGGCCGTGGCAAAGCTTGGCAAGCTCCGAGAAGCGGCCGGGGCACGGGGGGTGGAGCTAAGGGGCACGATCCGGTTGGGGGAAGAACCCTACCGGGAGATCGTGGACGAGGCGAGCGAGCGGAATGCGGATCTGATCGTCCTGCGCCGCCGCGGGAAACACAGCTATTTTGCCAACCTGCTCTTGGGTGAGATGGTGCATACGGTCACGGGACACACCCATTGTGATGTTCTGAGCGTGCCGAGGGCGTCCCAACTGTGGTCCCGGTCGATCGTACTGGCCACCGACGGGTCGCCCCACAGTGAGCGTGCCACCAAGGTCGCGGCCGCCCTGTCGCTGCGGCACGGATTGCCCTTGACCGTGGTCTCTGTGGCCGAGCAGCACATAGGTCATGCGCACGATGCAGATGCCGCGGACGCCAACGTGGAGCGAGCGCTCGCGGTTGTCCGTGCCACCGGCCGTGAAGCGTCTGTTCCCGCGCATGGGGAGGGCGGGAGTCTGTGCGTCGTTGATCATCCGGGCAACGCCCGCCAGCGCTCACGGTTTGCGGCGCACGAAATCCTTCAGCCGCTTCCGCTTTCGCTCCTGCCTGGGGGTTAGGCGATTGCGGCGGCCGCGGAAGGGATTCGCACCTGTGCGGAGCTCAATCCGCAAGGGGGTCCCGTAGAGATTGAGCGCTTCCCGAAACCGGCGCATCAAGAACCTGCGGTAGGCGTCCGGGACCTCCTCGGTCTGGTTGCCGTGTATGACGATGAGAGGCGGGTTCCGCCCCCCTTGGTGCGCGTAGCGCAGCTTGATCCGCCGTCCCCGCACCAGCGGCGGCTGGTGCTCCCGGACGGCGGCTTCGAGGATGCTGTTGAGCTCGGGTGTGCTGAGGTCTCGGGTCGCATTCGCGAAGACCAGATCCACCTCGTCGAGCAGGAGACCGATCCCACTGCCGTGCAATGCAGAGACGAAATGGACGGCCGCGAAGTCCAGAAATCCAAGCTTGCGCGCGACTGAACGGCGAATCTCATGTCGCTGCTCCTGCGGCAGACCGTCCCATTTGTTGACGGCCACGACCAAGGCCCTGCCGCTTTCGACGATGTGCCCAGCGAGCGTCGCATCCTGCTCGCCGATGCCCTCCCGGGCGTCCAGGACGAGGATGACGACGTTGGATCCTTCGATCGCCTGCAGCGTCTTGATGACGCTGAACTTTTCCACCACATCCCGGACGCGGGAACGGCGGCGGACGCCCGCGGTATCGATAAGGGTATAGGCCTGCTCTCCGCGGCGGAACGGCACCCAGATGCTATCCCGCGTGGTGCCCGGGCTGTCAAAGGTAACGAGCCGCTCGTCCCCCAGCAGCCGATTGATCAGCGTCGATTTTCCCGCATTGGGCCGTCCGACCACGGCAATCTCGATGCCGGCAGCCGGGACAGCCGGCTCGCCGATAACCGGCTCGGGCCGGGGCAGACAGGCAAAGACCTCCTCAATGAGGGAGGCGACTCCCCGGCCGTGGGCCGCGGCGATGGGGAAGGGGTTGCCCAGTCCCAGGACATGGAACTCCGCCGTGGCCACCGCCGGGTCCAGGTGGTCAGTCTTGTTGACGACCAAAGTCAGGGGCTTGCCTGTTCGGCGCAGACGCCCTGCGATCTCTGCATCGTCTCCGGTGCAGCCGTCGCGGGCGTCCACCAGAAAGAGGAGATGGTCAGCCTCTTCGATGGCGCGGGCTACCTGGCGCTCCATCAGGGCCTCGACCCCCTGGGCCGTCCCGCTCAAACCGCCGGTGTCCACGAGGATATAGGGGGTGGGACCGATGCGGCCGACCCCGTACCGGCGGTCCCGCGTGAGGCCGGGTACGTCCGCAACGAGAGCATCCCGGGTCCTGGTCAGCTGGTTGAACAGGGTAGACTTGCCGACATTCGGTCGGCCGACCAGGGTGACGACGGGGAGCACGGCCGGTCAACCGCTGTCCGGCGGCTGTGGGGTCGC
>Ga0307418_1000137_pt1 | contig 20401 bp, 17 predicted proteins | sample SalMarWE160220MG_2_FD_202160 | JGI IMG/M metagenome (GOLD analysis project Ga0307418, IMG submission 202160) | Salt marsh sediment microbial communities from the Plum Island Ecosystem LTER, Massachusetts, United States - WE1602-20 | ecosystem: Environmental > Aquatic > Marine > Intertidal zone >...
GAGGAGTTCCTCGCCGCGGATCTGGGCATCTCCGGTGGCAACTTCCTGGTGGCGGAGACCGGCACCCTCGCCCTCATCGAGAACGAGGGCAACATCCGCCTGAGCACGTCGGCGCCGCCGGTGCACGTCGCCTTCGTGGGCATCGAGAAGCTGCTGCCCCGCATGTCGGACCTGTCTGGATTCCTGCAGATCACCGCCCGGGCCGCCACGGGACAGCCCATCGGCAACTACGTGTCGCTGATCTCCGGCCCGCGGCGTGCCGGGGAGATCGACGGCCCCGAGACGGTCCACGTCGTGCTGGTGGACAACGGCCGCACCCGCCTGCTGGGCGAGGACGTCGCCTGGGAGGCGCTGCGCTGTGTGCGCTGCGGGGCGTGCCTGAACATCTGCCCGGTGTATCGGCAGACGGGCGGTCATCCGTACGGCTTCACCTACTCCGGGCCCATCGGGGCCATCCTCGCCCCGGGGCTGCTGGGCCTCGAGGAGGCCATGCCGCTCCCCTTCGCCTCCAGCTTGTGCGGCGCCTGCGCCGACGTGTGCCCCGTGCGGATCCCCATCCCCGACATCCTGCTGCACTGGCGCGAGCGGGCGGTGGAGGCAGGCCTCGTGCCCGCCAGCGAGCGTCTGGGGATGCGCGCCTACGCCGCTCTCGCCGAGCGGCCGCGAGCGTTCGCGGCGGCCGGTGCCGGCTTGCGATTCGTGCCCTGGGCGCTGGGCGGGCGCGCCCTTCCGGTCCTGGGGGGGTGGAGCGGCGAGCGCGCGCCACCCGAGCTCAGCCCCAGACCCTTCCACCGACTCTGGAAGGAAGGCATCGAGTGAGCGCCCGGGACCGGATCCTCGAGCGGGTGCGTGCGGTCCTCCCCTCCCGGGAGGATGCCGCGCACCCGGGCCCGTTCCTGGGATGGCGGGCGGGGCCCCTCGCCTCCGACGTGCCCGGGTGGTTCAGCGAGATGTTCACGAAGGCGGGGGGGGAGGTCGTCAGGGTGGGCAGCCCGGGCCTGGCCTCGGCGTGGCTGGCGGACTTCGCGGCGGGCTTCGGCACGGCGTCCGTGGGGGCGACGCTGCCTGCGGACCTCATCCCCCAGCTTGCCATCGCGCCGCCCGAGGTGGCCGAGCTCGGCGTGTCCATGGGACGGGGAGCGGTGGCGGAGACGGGCTCGCTGATCCTCGACGCCCGGGACGGTCGTCGCACGCAGCTGCTCCCTCCCACCCACGTGGTGCTCGTCCGTGTCGAAGACGTGCATGCGACCCTCGCCGACGCCCTGGATCACGTGTCCCACGACCTGCCTTCGGCCGTGGGCCTCCACTCCGGCCCGAGCAAGTCGGCGGACATCGGACAGATCACGGTGACGGGAGTCCACGGCCCGGGACGCGTCCTCGCGCTCATCGTCGGATGAGGCGCGGACCGACGGGCCCGCGCCCTCGTCCCATGCCCCCGCCGTACCACGCCACGGGGGAGGAGGCATGACAGCCACGGCTCGACCCGGAGAGCTCCGCCGGGTCATGCGCATCCGGGACGGCCTCGCCGTCACCGTGGGCATCGTCATCGGTGCGGGCATCCTGCGCACGCCCGGGCTCATCGCGGGATACCTCGGCAGCGCATGGCCGATCCTTGCGGTGTGGGTGGCCGGAAGCGTGGTGGCCGGGCTGAGCACGCTGGTGCTGGCGGAGATGGCCTCCGCACTCCCCGAGGCGGGCGGGAAGTACGTCTATGCCCGGGAGGCATGGGGCCCCGTCATGGGCTTCGTGGCCGGGTGGTCCGAGCTGCTGGTAACCCGCGGCTTCTCCGGAGCGTCCAAGGCGGTGGTCATCGCCGAGTACGTGAGGCTCCTGGCGGGGCGGGGCAACGTGTCCATCCTGGCGGGTGCGGTGGTGCTGGGCTTCTTCTTCCTGCACACGCGGGGCCTGAAGGCGAGCACGGTCTTCCAGAACGTGACCACCGCGGTGAAGGTGCTGGTCATCCTGGTCATCGCCGCCGCCGGGATCTGGGCGGGCGACATGGCGGGCTTCAAGGGGGGCGAGATCGCCACCACGGGATCGCGGCTCGGCGGGCTCGCCCTGGCGTACCTTGCGGTGTCGTTCGCGTGTTACGGGTGGGAGGACGCGGCGAAGATGGCCGAGGAGGTCCGCGATCCCGGGCGCGCGCTCCCGCGGATCCTGGTGGGGGGCGCCGTCGCCGTGGGCGTCCTATACCTGCTCATGAACGTGTCGTTCCTCGCGGCGCTCACCCCGGCCCAGATGGCGGGCTCGAAGCTCGTGGCCAGCGACGCCATCGCCGGGGTCTTCGGCCACGCCGCGGGCACCGTGGTGGTCTGGGCGAGCCTGCTCATCCTCGTCAGCAGCCTCAACGTGAACTTCCTGGGGATGCCCAGGGTGGCGTACGGGCTCGCCCGCAACGGCCTGGCCATCCGGTCCTTCAAGCACGTGGACCCCCGCGGCACGCCCAGCAAGGCCCTCTGGTTCATCTCCGCGTGGATCGGCGTGCTGGCGGTGACCGGGAGCTTCGCCAAGCTCATCGACTACATGATGATGGTGGCCATCCCCGTGGATTGCATGGTGCTCCTCGGCTACTTCCGCCTGCGCATGACCCGTCCCGAGATGGAGAGACCGTTCCGCGTGCCCGGCCACCCGTGGGTGGCCGGGCTCACCATCGTGCTCTACCTGGCCATCGTCGCCATCCTGGTGGGAACGCAGCCGCACCTGGCCCTGGGCGGGGGCGCCATGATCGCCGCCATGGTCGCGGCAGGCGTCATCGTCGCGCGACGGCGAGCCGCGCCGGCTTTACCGCCGGGCGCGTAGCGGAATGTCCCCGATGTCGCGTGGCCGCTCGAATGCGGTCGCGACATCGGAGATCACCCACCGAGGAGGCCACCTGCCGGGGCGCTTGCCGCAGCACCCCGGACGCTGTCAGCTCTCGTACTTCACCGAGCAGCCGTACGGGCGTGACGTGGTCACGCTCACGGGCTTCCCGGCGAACAGCTCGGTGAGGGCCTGGTCCACGAGCTGTGTCGCGCGCTGCAGGTCCCCGACGCGAGCCGACGGCACGTCGTCGATCCCGCCCATGTAGCGCAGCACCCCCTGGGGATCGATGACGAACATGTGCGGTGTCGTACGCGCATCGTACAGATGGCCGACGGTCCCGTCGGGATCCAACAGCACCGCCGTGGCACGGCTCCCCTCCTTGGCCGAGCGCGCGTCCATCGCGGCGGGCTCGAAGTAACCCTGCTTGCCGGGAGCCGACGAGACGACGGCCAGCCAGATCACTCCCTGATCCGTCCACTTCTTCTGCTGCCCGGGGATGTTGCCGCTGCTGTAGTGCTTGCGCACGTAGGGGCAGTCGTAGTTGAGCCACTCCAGCACCACCCACTTGCCGCTGTACTGCTCCAGCGCGTGCTCCTTCCCGTACGTGTCGGGAAGGGTGAAGGCCGGCGCGGCCTGACCGATCTCGGGTCCGGCACGGCCGGGCTCGGTTCTGGCCACCGAGGACGGGGTCGCGATGAGCATCGTACCCGCCGCCAGGGGGACCCACGCGAACGACCTGAGCGTAGTCATCTTCAGAGACCTCCGTTGGATCGGCCGGCATCCGCCAGCGACGACCCGGACGCTCCCATGGCGTCCAGGGCGTCCAGCACGATGCCGGTCGTGAGCATTGCGGGCAGCAGCTTCGGCTCCGCCGCGGGATCGGGGGGATACAGCACGTACAGGGGGACGCCGCTACGTCCGAAGGACTCCAGCGCGCGCGTGATGTCGGGCTCCCGCCTCGTCCAGTCGGCCTTCACGAGCACCACGCCCCGAGCGCGAAAGGCGTCCAGCACCGCGGCGTCGGACAGGACCAGACGCTCGTTCACCTGACAGGAGATGCACCACGCGGCGGTGAAGTCGACGAATACCGGTCGGCCCATCCGACGTTGCGCCTCCACCAGCCCCTCCTCGAACGGCCGCCACGCTCCTGCGGTGACCTCCGACACGCTCGCGGCGGCGGGCTCGGAGCGCACGCCGTGCCACGCCGCGGCGCCCGCGGCCACGAGGGCGAGGCTGGCCACCGCCCGCGACGTCACCAGGGCCCGGCGCGTGGAGGTACCCGCCGGCCACCGGCCCACCGCCCACGCCGCGAAGCCCACGAGAACCAGACAAGCGAGCAGGGCGCCTGCGCCGTCCATGCCGGTCTGCAGACCGAAGACCCAGACCAGCCACGCGCTCACGGCGAACATGGGAAACGCCAGCGCCTGCTTGAGCGTCTCCATCCACGCACCTGGCCGTGGCACCCGTCTCAGCAGCCCCGGCCAGGAGGACAACACCACGTACGGCACGGCCATTCCCATACCCAGCATGCCGAAGATGCCCAGCGCTTCCGCGCTCGGCCGCACCAGGGCCGCGCCCACCGCCACACCCATGAAGGGCGCCGTGCACGGGGTGGCCACGACCGCGGCGAGCACACCGGTGAGGAACGAGCCCCGGTAGCGGGGGTCGCTCCCGCCCACGCCGGCCAGGCGGGTCAGCGACGCTCCCGGCTCCACCACGCCCGCGAAGCCCAGTCCGATGACGAAGAGCAGAACACACAGGGCCGCCACCACGGCAGGGCTCTGGAGCTGGAAGCCCCACCCCACCTCCGCCCCCGCCGCCCGTACTGCGAGCAGTGTAGTCGCCAGAACAAGAAAAGAGAGAATCACTCCCGCTGCGAACGCCACGCCGTGGAGTCGGGTGCGGCGCGCCTCTCCGCCCGCGTGGTGGACGAAGCCGAGGATCTTCAGCGACAGCACCGGGAAGACACACGGCATCAGGTTGAGGAGCAGGCCCCCGGCGAAGGCGAAGACGAGCACGATGGCCAGAGCCTGGTGGGACGCGGCGGGCGTGGCCGCCGCCTTCTGCACCGGCACCGCCAGGGCCAGCGCCGCCCGCGTGCCGGCCTCGTCGAAGCCGCCGCCGTCGGTGCGCTCCAGCACGCCGTCCAGCGCACCCGGATCCGTGTTGTAGGCCGAGCGCGTCAGCGCCAGATGGAGGCTCCCGTCCCGCCATGCGGGTGCCTGGGGCACCGCGTGCTCCAAAGCCGTCGCGTCATCGACGAAGAAGTAGAAGGAGGCCGACCGTTCGTCCCATCCCCGGGGCGGGTGGACCACGAGGTCGTATCCGGCGGGCGTGGGAATGGCCGACGCCTGCCACGCGCTGGACTCCATGGGAAGCCGCGCCCGGGTTGCGGCGAACGCGTCCGCTCGTGCGGGGTCCGGCGTCCCGCCGTCGGCCGTCACCGGCACGTCGAGGGTCCGCGTCACTTCCGCCGGCAGGCAGATCTCCCGGCAGACCAGGAACTCCGCCGAGAGCCCGAGGCGCGCGCTCGTGCCGGGCCGGGCGTCCGGAGGCACCGCGATGTCGGTGAGGAGCATCAGCCGCCCGGTGTGCGCGTAGCTCATGAGCGGAGGGGTGGGTATCCGCTCAGGTGACGGCCACTGCACGGGACCGGCGTGATAGCCGGCCGGGAGGCTCCACTCCAGGATCGCCGGCGTCCCCGAGTCCCCGGGGTTCCGCCAGTAGGTGTGCCAGCCCTCGTCCAGGTCGATGGCCAGGGCCACCGTGAAGGTGGAGCCCGGTCGGACGGACCGGACCTCCGAGACCAGGCGCGCCTCGCTGTGAGGCGTGGTGTCGGCCGGCGCGGAGAGGGCCTCGCTGCGACCCGGGATCCCGCCGGGACGGGAGAGCGCCAGCAGGAGCGACGGCGCTGCGAGCCACCACCCCGAGTGGAGCGTCCGATACCGCCGTGGCCCTTCCGTCCGCTTCTGCATCACGCCAGGCAACACCGGCCGGTGCCGCCATGGGGCAGGTGAGCCGCGTGGCCGGGACGCGGCTGGGCCGGCGCAAGTGAGTAGAGGTAAAGACAGGGACACTTCCCCGAATCGGGATGTTGAACGAGTAGCCCCCTCCAGCCGTAGCGCCTACGCTCCGCACCGGCAGGCAGCGAGGTCGGCGCCCTTGCCCCCTGTCACCGGCGACGGGGTGCTGCGACCTTTCGGGCCATGACCGCCCCGGCCTCATCTGTTCTCGACGCCGTCGTCTCGACGCTGGCCGATGCCGGCGTCACCCACGTGCTGGGCGTGCCCGACAACACCTCGGGACTCCTCTTCCACGCCCTCGCGGCCGCGGCGCGGCCCCGCGTGATCATCGTGACCCGGGAGGGCGAGGCCTTCGCCATGGCGTCGGGCCTGTGGCTCGGGGGCGCGGCCCCTCTGGTGCTCATCCAGAACACGGGGCTCCTGGAGTCCGGGGACGCGCTGCGGGGCACCGCCGCCCGCATGGGGGTGCCCCTCCCCATCGTCGTCACCGGCCGTGGATATCCGAAGATGGAGCGCCACGGCATCGACCGGAGCACGCCGCGCACGCGTGACCTCCTGGTGCGCGCGGACGTGGATTCGGTGGCGCTCCTCACCGAGCCCACGCTGGATGCCTGGGCCGTCCCCTGGTCCATGTGCCGCCCCGGGGACGACGTCTGCGAGGCCATTCGCCACGCCGTGAGCGCGGCGTACGAGCAGGAACGTCCCGTGGCGCTCGTTCTCACGGCACCTCTGGCGTGACGTCGGCGGCGATGCTCACGCGCGCTGAGCTCCTGGAGCCCCTGGTCCGGCACCGCACCGACCAGGTCATGGTCACCACCATGAGCGTCACGCGGCCGTGGGGTCGCCTGTCGGACTCGGACCTGGACTTCGGCTCGGCGGATTCTGCCATGGGGCACACCGCCGACCTGGCGCTGGGAATCGCGCTGGCCCGCCCCGAGCGCACCGTGGTGTGCTTGAACGGCGACGGCAGCATGCTCATGACGTTGGGCACACTGGCCACGGCGGTGAGCACGGGCGCCACCAACTTCGTGCTCTTCGTCGTGGAGAACGGCAGCTACGAGATCACGGGTCACCAGCCCATCCCCGGGGCGGGACGCGTGGACTTCGCCGCCCTCGCCCGGGCCGCCGGCTTTCCCCGCGTCTTCCGCTTCGACGACGCGAGGGCATACGCCGCGGCGGTCCCGGACATCCTGACCACGCCGGGACCCACGTTCGTGCACGTGCTCGTGGAGCGCGGCTCCGAGGGCCCCATCAGCCGAACCGAGGCCGAGGAGGCACGCTACCTGCGCTCGTCCCTGGCCGATTGGTCCAGGACCATGCGCCGGGCGCTGACGGCGTAGGCGCTCTCTTTTCGCCGCTTACGTGACCTTCCGGGTCCGCGTCGCGCCCGACGCGGGGAACGTCCGTTTAACGATCCCCCCTCCACCCAACTCAATACGTTCGGGGTCGGGATGCCACGGAGGCGTTCTGGGACCGCGGCACGAATCGAACGAGGAGATACGACAATGAAGCGGACGGTGGGAGGTGCGGCGATTCTCGCCGCGGCGATGGCCCTGACTCCGCTCCAGATGGCGGCCCAACAGGGACGGATGGGCTGGGGGCGGGGCATGGGGATGCGTATGGGCGTCATGGCGCCGGCGCGGGCCGACAGTCTGAGGGGGCCTGGTGCCGAGGGGGTTCTCCGCCTGAAGACGCAACTCGCCCTCACGGAGGACCAGGTCAAGCGCCTGGATCAGATCCGCGAGGAGGTGGTGAAGCAGCGCACCGCGCACATGGCGCAGATGATGGAGCTGCGCTCCAAGGTCCGGGCCGGTGAGATGAAGCCGGAGGACATGCGCAAGGCCATGGAGGCCCAACGGGACGCCACGGCCCAGGCGCGCACGCAGCGGCTTCAGCGCGTGCGGGCCGTGCTCAACGACACCCAGGAGCAGAAGATCGAGCAGATGCAGGCCCGTGCTCGGGCCTTCATGATGGGTCGGCGCAGCGCGATGCGCCGCGGCTGGATGGGCAGGATGGGTGGTGGACGAGGGTGGATGAGGGGCGGACGGGGATTCGCGCCCCGGATGCAGGCCGGGATGTGGGGTCGTGGTGGCTTCGGTCCGGGCATGGGCCGGGGCATGGGCCCGGGTGCGGGTCAAGGACCGGCGGCCGGGCAGATGCGTGGCCGGCTGCCCCTCCGGCGCGGCCCGGGTGGCGGCGGGGGCTTCGGCCCTCCCGGCGGCGTGACTCCGCCCGACACCGTGCCCTCCGTGGGTGGTTGACGATAGAGGAGACACCCGCTCGCTCGAGAGAGCCAACCCCCCTGCGGGTGTCCCCGGCCCCGCCCGGCAGCTGCCGGGCGGGGCCTCCTCTCGCCCCTCTCCGGCGCCACCCCGACGTCTGCCGGCGGGCCCACCCGCGGACCAGCCACCCCGTGCGTGCCCTGGGGCGGCGTCAGGCGGCCCCGGCCAGCACCTCTCTCGTCGCCCGGTACCCCTCCTCCACGAAGTGCTCCACGCCGGTGAAGTCGAAGGTCCCGTACCCATCGAGGCGGGGCCGCACATACCAGAGCGGCGGCCCGTTCCAGTGCTCCAGGAGATCCCTGCGCCGGCGATAGGTCATGATGGAGAAGATGCGCGCGTGCACGGCCAGCAGTCCCTGCCTCAGGATCCCGTCCACCTCTTCCTTCTCGCCCACACCCACGTCGATGCCGACGACGCCGGTGGCCCCGAGCTGCACGGCGCGCTCCAGGGCCAGCGCCTCTTGCGCTCCACCGTCCACGAAGACGCGCCCGTCCAGCATCGCGGGAGGATAGAACACCGGAAGCGCCGACGACGCGTAGGTAGCATCGACGAGAGACACGTCGGTGCGGGCGTCGGTGCCGAACCACTCGGTACGCCCCGTCTCGAGGTCCACCGCGTTGATCTGCAGCGGAAGCTCCAACGCATCCCAGCCTGCGGAGGGCAGAAGCCCGGCGTAGTAGTCCCGGAGGACATCCCCCCGGAACACGCTCATCTGACGGATGCCGTTGATCCACGCCACCCGGCGGTTCACCCTGATGATGTCTTCCCGGCGGAGCTTTCGAGCCTCGCGATGGATGCCCCCCCACGTCTCACCCGCAGCCATGAGGGCGCCGATGAGGGCACCGATGCTGGTCCCGATGATGCCGACCGGCTTCACGCCGGCCTCGTTCAGGGCCCTCCAGGCCCCGATATGGGCGAGGCCTTTCAGCCCCCCGCCGCCCAGCACCAACCAGGGTCTCGGTCCCAGGGATCCGCCATGGAGACGGGGGGTACCGGGAAGCCCCTCCTCGGGTGTCGCGGCGAATGCCGACTCCGCTGAAGCGTGTGCTCTTTCGTCCACTTGACCCCCGTCGAGGCCCTGCCTAGGTTCATGAAACCGAGAATCATTCTTGATAACTGCCTGCCTCCCCAGACCACCCGTCGCAGAGACCCATGAGTGACGCTCCCATTCTGAAGATCGCAGGCCTCCGCGCCAAGGTTGCGGAGGATGAGCTCGAGATCCTGAAGGGCGTCGACCTGGCCCTGGGCAAGGGCGAGATCCACGCCATCATGGGCCCGAACGGCTCCGGTAAGAGCACGCTGGCCAAGGTGCTCGCGGGGCACCCTGGATACGAGGTCACCGCCGGCACCGTGGAGTTCCACGGCAAGGACCTCCTCGGCCTCGAGCCCGACGAGCGCTCCCGGGCGGGGATCTTCCTCGCGTTCCAGTATCCCGTGGACATCCCCGGCGTCTCCATCGCCAACTTCATGCGTACCGCGGTGCAGGCTCACCTGCCCGAGGGCGAAGAGCTGGACCTCTTCGACTTCCAGGACATGCTCCTGGAGCGCATGGAGATGCTGGAGATGGAGCCCGCCTTCGCCGAGCGCCACGTCAACGACGGGTTCTCCGGCGGCGAGAAGAAGCGCAACGAGATCCTGCAGATGGCGGTACTGAAGCCCAGCCTCGCCCTCATGGACGAGACCGACTCAGGCCTGGACATCGACGCCCTGAAGATCGTGTCGGGCGGCGTGAACAAGCTGGCGGAGGAGAACCCCGACATGGCGATCCTCGTCATCACGCACTACCAGCGCCTCCTGGGCTACATCAAGCCCCACCACGTCCACGTTATGGTGGAGGGGCGCATCGTGCAGTCCGGCGGTCCGGAGATCGCGTTGGAGCTGGAAGAGGAAGGCTACAAGAGTTGGCAGGCGCACGAGCTGTCGGCCGGCGCCTGAAGACCTGAGGGAGACTTCCCATGCCGCAGAACGAAGTCATCAAGGGCCTGAACCTCGACGACTACAAGTACGACTTCGTCACCGAGGGCAAGCCTGTCTTCCGCGCCGAGAAAGGGTTGAACGAGGAGGTCGTCCGCCAGATCTCCGCGCACAAGGGCGAGCCCGACTGGATGCTGAAGTTCCGCCTGAAGGCGCTGAAGATTTACAACAAGAAGCCCATGCCGACGTGGGGTGGCGACCTTTCCGGCCTTGAGGAGGTCCTCGACGAGATCTACTTCTATGTGCGCCCCCAGGACCGCATGGGCCACACGTGGGAGGAGGTCCCGCAGGGGATCAAGGACACCTTCGAGAAGCTCGGAATCCCCGAGGCCGAGCGTAAGATCCTCGCCGGCGTCGGCGCCCAGTACGAGTCGGAGATGGTGTACCACTCGCTGAAGGAGGAGTGGACGAAGAAGGGTGTCATCTTCGACTCCATCGAGGACGGGCTGAAGAACCACCCGGAGCTCTTCCGCGAGCACTTTGCCACCATCATCCCGCCGCAGGACAACAAGTTCGCGGCCATGAACTCCGCGGTGTGGTCCGGCGGATCCTTCGTCTACATCCCCAAGGGCGTGAAGCTGGAGACGCCGCTGCAGGCGTACTTCCGGGTGAACCAGGAGCGCATGGGGCAGTTCGAGCGCACGCTCATCATCGTCGACGAGGGCGCCAACGCCCACTACATCGAGGGATGCACGGCGCCGGTCTACTCCACCGAGTCGTTCCACTCCGGCGTCATCGAGATCGTCGTCAAGAAGAACGCGCGCTTCCGCTACACGACCATCCAGAACTGGTCGAACAACATGTACAACCTCGTCACCCAGCGGGCGATGGTGCACGAGGGCGGCACCATGGAGTGGCTGGACGGGAACCTGGGCTCCAAGCTCACCATGAAGTACCCGTCCTGCTACCTGGTGGGCGAGCACGCCCACGGCGAGATCCTGTCCATCGCGTACGCCGGCGACGGCCAGCACCAGGACACCGGCGGCAAGGTGGTCCACGTGGCGCCGCATACCACGTCGTCCATCGTGTCCAAGTCCATCTCGAAGGGGCACGGGCGCTCGTCCTACCGCGGACTGCTCAAGGTGTACGAGGGCGCGCACCACGCGCGCTCCAACGTCGAGTGCGACGCGCTCCTCATCAGCGACACGTCGCGCACGGACACCTATCCGTACATCGAGATCGAGGAGAACGACGCCAATGTGGGGCACGAGGCGTCGGTGTCGAAGATCGGCGAGGAGCAGCTCTTCTACCTGAAGAGCCGGGGGATCTCCGAGGGTGAGGCCATGGCCATGATCATCCGGGGATTCATCGAGCCCATCGCCAAGGAGCTCCCCCTCGAGTACGCCGTCGAGCTGAACCGGCTCATCGAACTGGAGATGGAGGGCTCGGTCGGATGATCGGAGAGTTGATGGAAGGCGTCACCGAAGCCCTCAACGGAGCGGCGGTCGGCAGGGTCTCCACCCGGGAGCCCAACTGGCTACGCGAGCGCCGCGACCATGCCTGGGACGTGTACGAGCGCACCCCAATGCCTACGACGAAGCTCGAGGAGTGGCGCTACACGGACCTGAAGAAGAAGCTCGACCTCGGCGCGCTCAAGCTGTCGGAGGCACCGCCCGCGCCGGACCGGGCCGAGGCGTGGCCGCTGCGGCTCCGGGAGGCCATGGCGCTGGACCGCGAGGCGTCTGGACGCATCGTCCTCTTCGACGGCCACACGGTGCACACCGAGCTCGATCCCGAGCTGGAGGCCAAGGGCGTCGTGCTCTGCTCGCTCCACGAGGCGGTGGAAAGCCACACGGAGCTGGTGAAGGAATACCTCGCCACCCAGGCCGTGCCGCCGGAGGAGGGGAAGTTTGCCGCGCTGAACGCGGCGCTCTGGAACGACGGCATCTTCCTGCACGTGCCCCGGGGCGTGCACCTGGACTGCCCCGTGCGCATCACGCGCTGGTTCACCGAATCCGGCGCCGCCTACTTCTCCCGGACGCTCATCGTGGCGGACACGGCGAGCCGGGTGTCGTACGTGGACGAGTTCCTCTCCGACGACTTCGAGGCGCAGACGCTGACCTCCTCGGCGGTGGAGGTCATCGCCCGGGACGGCGCCCAGGTGCAGTACGTGGCCGTGCAGCGCCTGGGCCGTGGCGCGTTCTATCAGTCGGTGCAGCGCACCCTGGCCGGGCGCGACTCCACCCTGGACACGCTGAACGTCGCGCTGGGCGCCACCACCACGCGCGTGGACCTGAACGCGCGGCTGCTGGGTCCCGGCGCCAACTCCGACATGCTCGGCCTCTACTTCGGGGACGACAACCAGCACTTCGACTTCAATACCAGCCAGGACCACGTCTCGGACAATGCCGGCAGCGACCTCCTCTACAAGGGCGCGCTGGACGGGCACAGCCGTGCCGTGTTCCGCGGCATCATCCGGGTGCACAAGGGCGCGCAGAAGACCGACGCGTACCAGACGAACCGGAACCTGCTGCTGTCGCCCCACGCCCGGGCGGACTCGCTGCCCAACCTCGAGATCGAGGCCGACGATGTGAAGTGCTCCCACGGCGCCACCGTCGGGCAGCTCGACGAGGAAGCCAAGTTCTACCTCATGAGCCGCGGGCTGCCACGCATCGCCGCCGAGCGCCTGGTGGTGCTCGGGTTCCTGGGAGAGGTGCTGTCGCGGCTGCCTCTGGGCGGCGTGGGTCACAAGGTGACGCGTGTCATCGAGGAGAAGCTGGGGCACGATGTGTGAGGGGCTCCGTCGGGGGACGGGTCCCGCGCCGGCGACCGCTCAGCCCCACAGCGCGGTGACGGTCCTGCCGTGGGGATCAGGGCTTCGCTTAGCGGCCCGGGGCCGACCATATCCCCGGGCCGATGTCGCCTCTGCGGGACCCGTCCCCCGAGGGAGCCCCCACCATGGCTGAGTGGATCAAGGTGGCCGCCCTGGCCGACTGCCCCGTCGGCCAGCTCAAGTCCGTGCCCGCGGGGGGCGAGCAGCTCGTGCTGGCGAATGTGGACGGGAACGTCTACGCTCTCCTCGACCGGTGCTCTCACGAGGAGTACCCGTTGTCGGACGGCGACCTCGAGGACACCGATTTGGTATGCATGTACCACGGCGCGCGCTTCGACGTGCGTACCGGCAAGAACAAGGCCCTCCCCGCCATCCGGCCGGTCCGATCGTTTCCGGTCGAGATCCGCGAAGGAGACGTCTACGTAGAGGTATGAGCAGCTTCGACCCGGTCGCCATCCGCCGGGACTTCCCGACCCTGGACCAGCAGGTGAACGGCAAGCCGCTGGTCTATCTGGACAACGCCGCCACCTCCCAGAAGCCCCGGGCCGTCCTGGACGTGGTGAACGCGTACTACCTTCACGACAACGCCAACGTGCACCGGGGCATCCACGAGCTGTCGCGCAGGGCCACGGAGGCCTACGAGGAGGCGCGGGCCAAGGTCGCCGGATGGATCAACGCTGCGGACTCCTCCGAGGTGGTGTGGACCCGGGGCACCACCGAGGCCATCAACCTGGTGGCCGGCTCGTGGGGCATGGACAACATCCATGCCGGCGACGAGATCGTGGTCACGGTGCTGGAGCACCACTCGAACCTCGTGCCCTGGCAGCTTCTGGCCCGGCGCACGGGCGCCAAGCTCCGCTATATAGAGATCGACGACCAGGGACGCCTCGATCTCGGACCTCTGCCGGATCTCCTCAACGAGCGCACGAAACTCGTGGCGGTGAGCCACATCTCCAACTCGCTGGGCACCGTCAACCCCGTGCGCGAGATCGCCGAGGCCGCGAAGAAGGTCGGCGCTCTGGTGTTGGTGGACGGCGCCCAGGGAGCGGTGCACGCCCGTGTGGACGTCCAGGCCCTGGGCGTCGACTTCTACGCATTCAGCGGCCACAAGATGTGTGGCCCCACGGGGATCGGCGCGCTGTGGGCCCGGCGCGAGCTCCTGGAGTCCATGGAGCCGTACCAGGGCGGCGGCGAGATGATCGAGTTCGTCGAGCGCGACATGAGCACCTGGGCCGAGGTGCCCCACAAGTTCGAGGCGGGCACGCCCAACATCGCCGGCGCCATCGGCTTCGGGGCCGCGGTGGACTATCTGGCCACGCTCCCCGCCGACGAGGTGGCCGCCCACGAGCGCACGCTCATGGCCTACGCCATGGAACGGCTCGGTGCCATCCCGGGGCTCCGCATCTACGGGCCCGAGTCGGTGGAGGAGCGCTCCGCAGTCGTGTCGTTCACCATGGGTGACGCGCACCCCCACGACATCTCGACGATTCTCGACTCCGAGGGCATCGCCATCCGTGCCGGACACCACTGCGCGCAGCTCGTCATGAAGCGTTACGGCGTGTCGGCGACGGCACGGGCGTCCTTCTACCTCTACAATACCGAGGAGGAGGTCGACCGCCTGGCCGACTCGCTGGAGGTGGTGAAAGGGATCTTCGGGTAGGGGCGACAGGGCCCGACACGCCGCGAATCGCCGCCCGAGGCGTGGACAGGGCCACTGGGCGGCCCGAGGTGCGCCGGGCTCTCGCCACGCGCGACCCCGTGGCGAAGCTGGGAAAGATGGGACAGCGCGCGCTGGAACGGACGGAACTCTAGAAAGGCCAGCGATGCACCGTATACGCCGTGGTCCGTGGGTCGTGGGGATCGTCGCGTTGTGCAGTGTTCTCCTCTGCTGGTGGATGGCGGAAACCACCGCCGTGCACGGAGATCTCGTCTACTTCGAAGCGTTCTACCGCGACTTCTTCGTCCTCCATCACCCGATCTCGCTGTTTCATTTCACCGAAGCGACGTTCATCTTCCCCGACTTCCTGGCGATGACCGTCATTCGCTCGGCCGTGCGCAACGGCCTGTGGGCGATCCTGGTCTACGAGCTTCTGTTCGTCCTCTCTCTGGCGCTGATCCTGGGGAAGCTCTTCCGGGACTTCTGGGTCGCGCGGCTCGTGACGTTCACGTCCCGGGAGCGCATTCAGGTCAACCAGGTCAAGCTCAACACGTCCCTGTACAACTGGGAGAGCTCACCTCTGTGGTATCGGGAAGACCTCTATGGGAGGAGAATCGACCGGACCACGTTCTTCATCCCATCGCGCCCCGACGAAAGGGAGGCGGCCCTGGCGCACTGGGGGCGTCCCACCGGCTCGTTCGAATGTCCATCGCGGTGGGGTGACCTCGACGTGATGCTCTATCCGAACGGCATCGACGCGGCACCGGAAGATCGGTCGCGTCCGAACTGACAGAGGCTCCGGTGGGCCCCCGCTTTCCGCCCGTTCCCGCACCTACTCCACCGCGGTCATCGGCTCCGCCGCCGGCTCTGTGAACTCGGGCGCCTGCGCGTGCAGCACGAAGGCGGGCAGCATCGTGTTGACCACGGTGTAGATCGCGAGCGCACCCACAAGCCAGTCCGGCGCCGCGTATCTGGTGTGCAGAATGCTGCTGATCACGAGCGTGAACACCAGCGTGGGCACCAGCGCGATGCCGATGCGGCGGCTCCTGGAAAAGGGCTCGTCCAGCGCCATCCGGCGATGCACGGTGACGGCGCCCACGCGCAGGGGGGTTATCACCACCAGCAGCGCGCCCGCCACCGCCGCGGCCGTCCACTGCAGCTGCTCGTGCTCCACATGCGTGCCGGCCGCGAAGAAGTAGAACGGAATGAACACCGAGCCGAAGGCCTCGAGCGCATCCACCATCTTTTCCGACGACATGGCGGGGAGCCGAACACGGAAGCGCTGCGCGGCGACGCCGACGAGGAACGCCCCGACCAGGTAGTACACACCCAGCCTCAACGTGGCGTAGGCGCAAACGACGGCGACCATCAAGAGGAAGGCGAACTCCGAGCGCGGAGCGAAGGGCGCGATGCGCGTGGCGAACACGCGGAAGGCGAACGGGATGAACGCGACGAGGAGAATCATCGTAGCCGTCGCCAGCGCGAAGCGCTCCCACGACGTGGTCTGCACGATGAAGAACAGGGCCGCCAACGCAACCAGCTCCGAGCCCACCGCTTTCGTCTTCACCGTGAAGTGCTCGCTCTCGGAGAGCCCGAACGCATGATGCGACGACAGGATGAACCCGGTGGACGGAGTGACCAAGGCCAGCGAGATCAGGGCGGCGGCGCGCCACTGGAAATGGAGGATGCCGGCCACCGCGACGGCGACGATCACCATCAGGGCCGACCAGATCATGATGTGCTGCGTGAATGTCCGCAGGTCGCGGCGCAGCTCGCGGGCGTCGATCTCGAGACCGGCGAAGAGAAAGAGCGCCGTGATCCCGAATGTCGACAGGAGCTCGACCGTCTGATTCTCTCGCCCGAAGCCGAGAGCCGCGGCCGCGAAGCCGAGCAGCAGGCAGGTGACCGCGTCGGGGATCCGGTACCGCTGCAACACCTTGGGCACCACGAACAACGCGAACAACAGCGCGACGTACGTGAGGTTGGCCGGGGCCGAGAGGAGCCCCTCCGGGACGGCTTGGGCTGGTACCATGTAAGATGTTAACCCGCTTCCGTCGAGCCCAACCAGGGGGTTCGACGGTCAAGCGGCCGGCAGCCGCGGCGGCCCCGGACGTTGACGCCCCGGAGCACGGCATCCACACTGCCGGTGTGGCCACACTCTCTCCCCGCCCGCGGCGCAGCCGGAGCCCTCGGAGCCTTCCGGGGGCGGCCCACGGCGCCCTCATCGCGGCGGCTCTGCCCGTCCTCTTCGCGGCGTGCGGACCCCGGGCGGCGGAGAGCCCTTCGGCGCACCCGGGTGTCCCCACCGCCCGCGCGCTGTCGCTCCGCACCGAGGGACGGTTCATCGTGGACGGTGCCGGCCGCCGCGTCCGTCTGCTGGGGGTCAGCTGGTACGGCGCCGAGTCGGAGGACTTCGCGGTCGGGGGGCTTCAGCTCCAGCCGCTCGACACCATCGCCGGGGAGATCGGCCGATTAGGCTTCAACGCGGTGCGTCTGCCCTTCTCCAACGAGCTGGTCGAGCGCGATCCCGTCGTTCCCTCCCGCGCGCTCACCGCCAACCCCGACCTCCTGGGCCGCCACGCGTTGGAGGTCCTGGACCAGGTCGTCGCCGCGCTCACCCGCCGGAGCATCATGGTCATCCTCGACGACCACAACAGCGACGCGGAGTGGTGCTGCGGGCGGGACGGGAACGAGCTCTGGTACAACGAGCGCTACCCGGAGTCGAGCTGGATCGCCGACTGGAAGGCGATGGCCGCGCGCTACCGCGACGACCCCCGCGTGATCGGAGCCGACCTGCGCAACGAGCCGCGCATCCGCGCGACCTGGGGCGGGCCGCCGGCCACCGACTGGCACGCCGCGGCCGAGCGGGGAGGCAACGCAGTCCTGAGCGTGAACCCGCGCCTCCTGGTCTTCGTGGAGGGGATAGGGTATGCGGCGGACCTCTCGGACGTCGACACCCTGCCGGTGATCCTGGACGTGCCCGGGCGCGTGGTCTACGAGGCGCACGACTACGCCTGGTTCGAGCCCCACGCGAGCTACGACGAGTGGGTGGGCGAGATCACGCCACGCTGGGGCTATCTGGTGACCGGTCCCCGGCCGCGGCCGCTCTGGATCGGCGAGTTCGGCACCTGTTACACCCGACCCGCCTGCCTCCGGAGCGACGACCCGGCAGCGTACGGCTCCTGGTTCGAGGATCTCACCCGCTACATCACCACCCACGAGGTCGACTGGGCATACTGGGCGGTGAACGGCACGCAGAGCACCGGCGCGAGACGCACCTTCGGTGCGGTGGAGGGATACGGCGTCCTCGACTCCACCTGGGCCGGGGCCTCCGACGAGTCGCACATGGCGGCGCTCCGGCGCATCATGGGCGGGGCCAACCGAGAAGCACCACATTCGATGCGCACCCCACCCCGTTCCCCGACCTGAGCGTGCACAGGCTCCACCCCACCCCTTCGACCCCCGAGCCCCCGTCGCGGAGCGGTTCGCTTCTCCGGCGCCGGCTGACGCACTCCACGGCGGTGTGGCTGGCCGTCCTCGCCTCGGTGGTCGTCTACATCCCCTCCCTCCCCAACGGCTTCGCCCTGGACGACATCGGGGACATCGTGGACAATGCCGCAGTGCACGGCGTGAGCCATGTCGGAGAGATCGTCTCCTCCCCGTACCGGACCGACGTGCCCGCGGGAGGGTCCCCCTGGCGTCCCCTCACCTCCCTGAGCTTCGCGCTGAGCTGGAGCATGGGGAACGGCTCTCCTCTGCCCTTCCACGTCTTCAACGTGGCGCTCCACGCAGCGGACACGGCGCTCGTGGTGCTCCTGCTGGCTGCCCTCGGGGCCGCCCCCCTCCCGTCCCTGGTCGGGGGCCTCCTCTTCGCCGTGCACCCCGCCCACGTGGAGGCGGTGGCGAACGACGTGGGGCGGGGAGACGCGCTCATGGCCCTCTTCGTGCTGCTCGGGGTCCTGGCGTATCTCGGCACACCTCGACGCCGGTGGATGCGGATCGCGGCTGTGGCGTCCTGCTACGCGCTGGCCCTGGCGACGAAGGAGAACGGGGTGGTCCTCCCCGCCCTCCTCGTGGCCGTGGCCCTCCTCGCTCCCAGGGCGGCGGACGGAGCCTCTCCGGACCGCTCCCCCGTCGCGAGCTCGGCGGCGGGCCCCGTCCCCACGGTGGCAGCTTCCGCGGAACCGAGCGCCCGCTCCCTCCCGAGCCTCCTCGCCGACTGGCCCCTGTTCGCCGTCCTGGCCGCGGTCCTCCTCGGCTACCTGTTCCTCCGCCACCACATCCTGGGGGTCCTCGTCCACCGGGACGCGGCACCTTATATCGTGGCCCTTCCCGCCGTGACGCGTATCGAGACGGCGGTGGCCAACTTCACGGAGGTGGCCCGCCTTCTTCTCTGGCCCGCGGACCTGGTGGCGGACTACGGGCCCGCCGTCATCGTGCCGGCGACCCTGACCTCCGTCCGCTTCTGGGCCGGCGTGGCGGTGGCGCTGGGGTTCGGGGCGCTGGCCGCGGTGGACGCGAAGCGCGGACGTTGGATCGCCCTGGGGGTGGTGTGGGTGGCGCTTTCCGTCGCGGTGGTCAGCGACCTGGCCTTTCCCGTCGGCATCTGGGTGTCGGAGCGGACCCTGTATCTGCCCTCGGTGGGCGTGGCATTCCTGGCCGTGGGTGCCTGGGGATGGCTGAAGGCCGGCGCTTCACGCCGGGCGCGAAGACCGGTGCTGGGGGTCGCGGCCCTCCTGGTCCTCCTGGGAGGCGTCCGCAGCTGGTCCCGGAGCGCCACGTGGGCCAGCAACGACACGGTGTTCCGCACGCTGGCGCGGGACCACCCCGAATCCTACCGCGCCCAGTGGTGGATGGGGCGTCAGCTCGTCGACGCCGGACGGCTCGACGCCGGGCTGACGTGGCTCCGGCGTGCCACCGAGACCAGCCCCAACGACCTCCAGCTCCGCCTGGGCTACGTCAGGGGCCTCCTTCTGGCCGGACGCTCCAAGGAAGCCTACGACGAGGTATCCGGCGTGCCGCCGCTCGATCCTGCCCGGGACGTCTATCTCACCCAGAGCCTCATCCAGCTCGGCCGTCGGGACGAAGCCCGCGCCGCGGTGCGCGCGGGTCTCGCGCGCTTCCCCGCCGACGCCCGACTGGCAGGGCAGGCCCGGGAGCTTGGGGTACCGGTTCCCCAAGGAGGTCACCGACCGCGCTGACGGGGATCAGCCGCCGGGCATCCCCCACTTCCGGAACCAGGCCAGAACGTACACGGTCTTCTCGACGAGGTTGCTCGGCTTGAGGGAGATCTCGTGCCCGGAGTCCGGGACCTTCACCATCACCGTGGGGACCTTGCGGATCTTCAGCGCCCCATAGAACTGCTCCGCCTCGTCGGTGGGCGTGCGATAGTCCTCCTCGCCCGTGATCAGCATGGTCGGGGTCTTCACGTTGCCGGCGTAGCTGATGGGCGAGCGCGCCATGTACTTCTGGAGGTTGTCCCAGGGCAGGCCCGGCATCCAGTACTTGTAGAAGAACGGGATCATGTCGGCGTTGAGGACGAAGCTGTACCAGTTGATCACCGGCTTCTGCACCACGGCGGCCTTGAAGCGGTCCGTGTGGCCCACGATCCAGGCGGTGAGCACACCGCCGCCGCTGCCCCCGGTTACGTAGAGCTGGCTCGGGTCCACGTATCCCTTGGCCACCACGGCGTCCACGCCGGACATCAGGTCGTCGAAGTCGTGGTCCGGGTAGTCGCGGTCGATGAGGTTTCCGAACTCCGCACCGTAGCTGGTGCTCCCCCGCGGGTTCAGATAGAGGACGACGTTGCCGGGAGCCGCGTAGAGCTGGTCCTCGGCGGCGAATCGGTCACCGTAGTTGGCGAAGGGACCGCCGTGGATCTCGAGGATGA
>Ga0307418_1000139_pt1 | contig 20362 bp, 20 predicted proteins | sample SalMarWE160220MG_2_FD_202160 | JGI IMG/M metagenome (GOLD analysis project Ga0307418, IMG submission 202160) | Salt marsh sediment microbial communities from the Plum Island Ecosystem LTER, Massachusetts, United States - WE1602-20 | ecosystem: Environmental > Aquatic > Marine > Intertidal zone >...
GCTGCTCGATGCCTCGCTGATGGCCGTAGAGACGGGCAAGCTTTATGGCTGCTTCGTTTGCCTCGGCGCCGGAGTTGCAGAAGAAGACGCGATCCATACCGCTCAGTGCGTTCAGCGTCTCTCCCAGCATTTCCTGTGCAGCAATGCGGTACAGGTTGGACGTGTGAAGCAGGGTGCTAGCCTGCTCGCATACCGCCCGATGCACCGCGGGATGGGCGTGCCCCAGCCCGCAAACTGCGATCCCGGAAACGGCGTCGAGGTAGCGACGGCCATCCGTGTCCCACAACCATACGCCTTCGCCGCGCACGAAGGTGACGGGCAAGCGCTTGTACGTGGCCATGAGGGGCTCGCTCATATACCGCCCGGATTCCTTTGGGAAAAATAAAAGGCGGTTCCTCGCGGACGGGAAACCGCCTCCAGCGGATCATTCAACGCTTTGAAGTATAAACGGGTCCGGCGAAATTGAACAAGCGGGTTTGCAGGCCGAGCTAGGCTCGGCATGAGGCGTAGACGCTTGGGATCTGTTGACGAGGGACTGTGCGGGCGGCGATCTGCGCGGACGACAAGGTACCTGTCCCCCCGGTCTTCGCGTTTCGCCGCGACTTCACTTTCGGCGAGAGTTGCGTATACTCCGCCGTTTGCGTGCGGCGGTGATCGCTTGCCTATTCACTGGACTGGGACCGGAGCATGGTATCGATACGTTTGTCCCGGGGTGGTGCGAAGAAACGCCCCTTCTATCAGATCGTAGTCGCCGATGTGCGGGCCAAGCGCGACGGCCGCTATGTCGAGCGGGTCGGGTTTTTCAACCCCATTGCGGTGGGCGGCGAGGTGCGGTTGCGGCTAGACCAGGCGCGGGTAGAGCACTGGCTCTCCCGGGGCGCTAAGCCGACGGAGCGTGTCGCCCAGCTGATCAAGGAGGCTGCGGCGCAGCAGGCCTGAGTCCTGTTAGCGCATGGCCCCGCAGAAGCCCCATGGAGCGGCGTGCGGGCCGGCCGGGCCGTGTGCCGAGGGGCGGATGGTGGTGCTTGGGCGCGTTGCGGGGGTACATGGGCTGCACGGATGGGTGAAGGTCTTGTCCGACACCGAGCCCCGCGAGAATATTCTGACCTATTCGCCCTGGTATTTGGGGACCCCCGCCCAACCGCGGGAGGTCTTGGGCGGCCGGCGCCAGGGGAAGGGGCTCGTGGCGCGCCTGGCGGGCTGCAGTGATCGAGACCGGGCGGCCGGCTTGGTTGGTATGGAGATCGCCGTGCGGCGCGATCAGCTGCCGCCTGCGACCGCCGACGAGTTCTACTGGACCGACCTTGAGGGCCTGCGTGTGGAGACGGAGTCGGGTGAGACCCTGGGTCTGGTACATCACCTGTTCTCGACCGGGGCAAACGATGTGCTGGTGGTCAGGGGCTCGCGTGAGCGACTGGTGCCCTTTCTCTGGGGCACGGTTGTGGACGACGTGGACTTCGAGCAGGGCTTGATCAGGGTGCGCTGGGATCCGGACTTTTGACCGTGCGGTTCGACGTCGTCACCCTGTTCCCCGAGCTGTTCGCTGCCCTTCAGGGGCACGGGATCATGGGCCGGGCGCTTTCCAGCGGGATTGCGGAGCTGCACCTATGGAACCCGCGCGACTATACGCAGGATGTGCACCGGACGGTAGACGACCGACCCTATGGAGGCGGTCCCGGTATGGTCTTGAAGGTGGAGCCCCTGAAGGCAGCAATCGAGGATGCGCGGGCTGCTGCTCCCCAGAGCCCGGTGGCCTATCTGACCCCGCAAGGCTGGACCTTGGACCAGCGGGCCATGCTGGAGATTGCGGCCCGGCCGGGCTGGATCCTCATCGCCGGTCGGTACGAGGGGATAGACGAGCGCCTGATCGAGCGCTTCGTCGACGAGGAGTGGTCCATCGGTGACTATGTGCTGAGCGGCGGGGAGCTACCCGCCATGGTCGTCATCGATGCGGTCACCCGCTTGTTGCCAGGGGCGCTGGGGCATGCGGAGTCGGCGGCGCAGGACTCCTATATGGCGGGCCTGCTGGACTTCCCCCAGTACACGCGACCCGAAGCAATCGACGGCATGCGAGTGCCGGAGGTGCTGGTGAGCGGTAATCACGAGGCCATCGAGCGCTGGCGTCTGCAACAGGCCCTAGGCAGGACCTGGCTTCGCCGCCCCGATCTGCTGGAAGTCCGCGGCCTGGCGGCGGATGAGCAGGCATTGCTGGACGAGTTTATCCAGGTGCATCAAGACGCTGGATGAGAACAGGAGCGAAAGGATCATGAACGTCATCGAGGAGCTCGAAAAAGAGCAGATGGGCCGTGAGGTCCCCGACTTCTCCCCCGGGGACACAGTGGTGGTGCAGGTCAAGGTCAAGGAAGGCAATCGGGAGCGCCTGCAGGCCTTTGAGGGGGTAGTCATCGCGAAGCGCAATCGAGGTCTGAACTCGGCCTTCACGGTGCGCAAGGTGTCCCATGGCGAAGGGGTCGAACGGGTATTTCAGACCTTCAGCCCAAGTGTGGCCGCCATCGAGGTCAAGCGTAAGGGAGACGTTCGCCGCGCCAAGCTCTATTACTTGCGCGGCCGTACCGGCAAAGCGGCCCGCATCAAAGAGAAGATCTGATTGCGGCTGAACCGTCCCCGCTTGGATGGCCCCGCCTTTCCTGTCCTATTCTCGGCAGTTGCCGGGTATTGGCCAGCGGTCCGCCAGCGTCGATCCGGTGAGGCATTGTTCTGACGAGCGGCCGATTCGGCGTCCGTCTTGAGCAAGACCTTCTACTGGCATGACTACGAGACTTGGGGCGCTGACCCTCGCAAGGATCATCCCGCCCAGTTTGCGGGTGTTCGCACGGACGAGGATCTGACACCGCTCGGCGAGCCCTTGGTCCTCTATTGTCGGCCCGCTGATGACCTCCTGCCGCAGCCTGAAGCCTGCCTGGTCACTGGGATCTCGCCCCAATTGGCGGCCCGTGACGGGGTCGTCGAGGCCCAATTCGCTGCCGCCATCGAGCGAGAGCTCGCTGCCGCCGGAACCTGCGGGGCCGGCTATAACAATATTCGCTTCGACGACGAGGTAACACGCTGCCTTCTTTACCGCAATTTCCACGATCCTTACGCCCGGGAGTGGAAGAACGGTAACTCCCGCTGGGACCTTATCGATACCATCCGCTTGGCGCATGCCCTGCGCCCCGAGGGGATCGTGTGGCCGAAGCGGGCGGACGGTTCTGCGTCCTTTCGCCTCGAAGACCTGACCGCGGCGAATGGCATTGAGCACAGCGGCGCGCACGACGCGCTGGCCGACGTCCGCGCCACAATTCTGCTGGCCAAGCGCTTGCGGGAGCAGCAGCCGCGATTGTTTGCCTACGCCCTGACCCTGAGGGACAAGCACCGGGTAGAGGCGCTGTTCGCGCCCGGCGAGCCGTTGCTTCATGTCTCCGCGCGATACCCCGCCGGCCAAGGATGTATTGCCCCGGTCCTGGCTATCGCCCGTCACCCGATGAACGCGAACGGGGTCATCTGTTTCGATCTGCGTAAAGACCCTGAACCGCTTCTGACGCTGGACGTGGACGAGATACATAGGCGTCTGTTCACACCAGTCGCCGAGTTGGGCGACGGCGTGCAGCGTATGCCCCTTAAGACGGTCCACACCAACCGTTCTCCTATCCTGGCCCCGATGAGCACCCTGACCGAGGATGCTGGCGAGCGCTGGGGAATCAACCTGGATACGGTAAAGCGCCATGCCGGTCTCCTGCGGACCTCCTCCGGCCTTGCGGAAAAGGTGCAGGAGGTGCAGAGGCTTGCGGTATTTGCGCCCGACGCGGACCCGGACCTCATGCTCTATTCGGGGGGGTTCTTTTCGGATGCCGACCGGAGGGCAATGGACCGCGTGCGAGGCCTTGCCCCAGAGGATCTAGCGCGTGAGCCCTTCGTATTCCAAGATCGCCGCTTGCCTGAGATGCTTTTCCGATACCGGGCCCGGAACTGGCCCGAGAGCCTGAGCGACGAGGAGCGGCAGCAATGGGACGCTTTTCGCTTCGAGCGCCTTACCAATCCCGAGGCCGGCGGGAGCATCACCATCGATGTTTACGCGGAGCGGCTTTCGGAGCTTCGAGCAGCCTCGGGTGATGCCCCGGAAAGGCTGCGTCTGCTGGATGCGTTATCCCGGTGGGGGGAGCACGTCATGGACGCCTCCGGCTGAGGCCGGAGGCAGCGCCTATGTCGGCCTGAGAACCTTCTGTCGCTGCGGGCACCCGGCGGCAGCCAGAACACCGGTCCCCGCAATCTAGGGCTTGCGGACCTCAGCGCCCACATCCAGCCGCGTCGGGTCATCCAGCTGGAGAATGAAATCAACTTCATTTCCTGCCCTAGGCGGATGTTTCGGGTGGACCAGGCAATCTGGCGGCTGCGTTGAGTCAGCTTGCCTCGTCCAGCCACTTGCGCAGGGCTCCGATGAGGGCCTCCGCTTGGGCGCGGCTCGAGATATTGAACTTGGACTGTTGGCGGAGCTCGCCACCCCGCTTTTGGTAGCGACGGATACTGTACTTTTCCGGCCCAAACTGTTGCTTGGCGGGCTCCCACTCCCGATATCGGAAGAGCAAGGTGGCCCACGCGCCCTTCGACAGGATCGCCTTGTCCAGCTCCCGGACGATTTCTGTACCGCCTTCGCTATAGGCGACTGTGAGATCTTCTACTTTCTCGGCCATCTGTGCCTCGCTGCGGTCTTCTATTGCTCGCTCCCTATCGCCGGCCCGAAGTTGAAAGCTACGGATAGCCGTTGGTCAGGGCTGCGGTTCGTCTCCACCCGGTGCGGTAGGTTTGGCGGGAAGAAGAGGAACATGCCTGCCTTGGGCGTCACGACCACCGTCAGGTGCCCGTCCAGCAGGACCAAGTCGCCTGAACTCTGGGGAGCACAGACATAGTAGACCCCGGAAAGCAGCTCGTCGTCTTCGTCGTGCGTGTGCTCGGTGGTTGACTGCCCGGGGCCCTGCGCGTTCAGCCAGAACCCGCTGCGTAAACGCCTGTTGCCCACGCCCAAGATCTCGCGGGCGCAGCTTTCGGCGTGGGCAAGCACTTGCACCAGCTCGGGAATACGGGTCCGCCCCAGGTAGAGGTTCTCGTAGCGTCCCCCAAAGAAGTGGGTGCGGCGGGTGAAATCGGCCTCATGCAGCCCGGCAAATGCCTTCAGGATGGCGTGGTTGATCAGTGCGGCGTCGGGCAGGGTGCTGCCGTGGATGGACGCGCTGGCCCAGAGACCCAGACCACCGCCGGACGTGGTGCCCACGGGCTCCCGAGCTGACGGATGCGGCGCTTTGCCCCTAGACCCGGCGCTCACCGGGCCGTCTCGCCCTTAGCCTCGGGAATCGCGCCTGGCCAGGGCTGGATGGGGACCACGGAGATGCTGTTCTTCGGTGAGCCTTCGATGATGCGGTCGCTGTAGGTCAGGTAGACGAGGACATTGCGGCGGGCATCGAAGAAGCGGACCACCTGCATGCTCTTGAACAGCAGAGATGTGCGCTTCTTGAATACCTCCGTGCCGTCCGTCTTCCCTGTGCGAACATCCTCCGGCAAGCGGATAGGGCCGACCTGGCGGCAGGCGATCGAGGCGTCCGATGTATCCTCTGCAACCCCGACGGCCCCCGAGATGCCGCCGGTCTTGGCCCGGCTCAGATAGCAGGCGACGCCGTGGACGTCCTCGTCGTCGAATGCCTCCACCACGATCTTGTCGTTGGGACCGAGCCACTTGAATCGGGTGCTGACGGAGCCGATCTGGTCGGCCGCGACTGTGATGGTCCCGCAGATGAGGGCAAGGCCGGACAATAATTGCTTGAACATCGGTGGTGCGTTCCAGGGAAGGCGCAGGTGGGTCAGGCCTTAGCTGCCGAACAGGCGCTGAAACTCCTGACGACTACGGGTCAGACAGTCCTCTATCGAGACGCCGAGGAACCAGTTTCCCGTGATGGCGAGTCGGGTGCCGGCCAATGCCGCGTCGATGCGACGGACGCGCCCCTGATGCCCCACCCGTAGGACCGGCAGGCGGTTTATGGCCCGTGTGTGTCCCACGGCGCTGCTGGGTGTGATGCCGATTGTCTGGCAGGCGCGCTCGATCTGTGCCGCCGCCGGCAGGCCACCGGGGCGGAAATGAAAGGCGAAGCCGCGGTAACGAGGGTCATCCAGGTAGTCCCGCGAGACCATCGAATAGAACGAATCATCCACCGCGATCAATCCCGCCAACGGAGGGAGATGCTTCAGACTGTCGCGGGCAACGCAGAGTGCCAACGACTCGACCTCTGCCACCGCGATGCCGGACAGGGCCGCCCCGACCTCTGGCAGCTCCGCCGAGATGAGTGCCGAGGCAGCATCCGGCGGCACGGCCAACGTCAGATAACTGGTCGACAGCTCGTTGCCATCTTCCATCAGGACCCGGAATCCGTCCCCATCCCGCCGCACCGAGGAGATGCGTTGTCCGATGCGGACATCGAGACCCTGCTGGCCGGCGATCCCGGCGGTGATCTCCGACAGCCCGCCCGGAAAGGTGAAGCTCCGCACCACCTTTTTGCGTCTCGGTTTGCGGCGGAAAAGCAGCTCCGCCGGAAACTCGTCCGGGTCCTGGCAGATGACAGCCCGGAACGCGGGTCCGAATAGGTCCCTGTAGTTCCTCCTGCCTAGGCCGCTTCCGTAGTAGTCGATTACCCGCTGGCCGGACTTGCGCGCTCTAAACAGATGCGGCAGGGAGACGGCCATCTCGACGGGGTGCAGGGCGGACAATACGGAACGGCGTTTGCCGCGCGACCACAATGAATAACGTAGGTTTGGCTTGGGCCGGAGCCGTTCCATCATTCCCAGATCGCGCAGGATGTCGAGCAGGTGGCCGTAGCTGTTGAAGCAGGTGTGACTCCCCGTCTCGGTCCAGAAGCCGTCGGCGGCCGGAAACACCTGGCTGTTGATGCAGCCGCCGATCCGATCCGCCTGCTCAAGGATAAGCGTAGGGATGCCGCTGCGCGCGGTCAGATGGGCTATTCCCAGACCGCTAACGCCAGCCCCTACAACGACATGCTGGAAATCTCGATTCACGTGAACCGGGCCACCCTGGTCCTGCGTCCTTGTAGCCCTTGCGACCGGCTAGTACTCGACGATTCTGAGGTGACCGATGTCCGGAATCGCCTGAGGGGGCGGTGGGGACTCGCAGTCGGCCAGTGTCCAGTCGTTACCGGGCACGAGGCTCAGATGGCTGATATCGACCTTTCGCGGCCTGACCACCTGCGGCGTCTCGAGCGGCGTTTCATCCCCGAGCGGGGCAAGCTGAAGGCCGGCGTCTCTCACGGTGGGCGGCCCGTCTCGGTTCATCTCTGCCTCGGGCGCGGCGGGAGCAGAAGCCTCAGGTCCTGTCCCAAGCTCCCCAAAGTTCGGGACGGGCTCCGCTCTGATAAATGCGCCGGCCTCGCGAAACGCATCACGGTAGCGGGCTACCGATGCGCTATCCACGCCCCGCTTGATGGTAACGGGGCGGTCACCGAATAACCGCTCGGCTGCCTCGTCAGAGAGCTTGAAGAGCACCTGTATACGCCGACGCGCCTCGGCGCGTTCCGTTCCAGGCGCCAGCTCGCCGGCAAAAACGATATTGTAGGTTGTATCCGTCATGGTCGCTCGCCCCAGATCAGGCTGTCTGGTCGACTGTCCGCGCCCGTAGGCGCGACTTAGATGGGCTTGGAGAGGGTAAAGGCCCCCCGAATGTCTCCCAGCTTATAGCCTGTGGCCCGATCATTTGGATATAAATTGTGGAGGGCTGATGCGACCTCCGGTGTGACGGACGTCCCGTGACAGGTAAGACAAAGTGGACCGGTGGGAATCGCCTTCATGAAACGATAGCGTTTCTTCCCGTCCGTCGTGACAATCTCAGCATAGGCCATGTCCTGAACATTTTCGCCCGCGGTCTTGCGGGCCTCGAACTTGCGGAGCACCTCCTCCTCCCAGGCGTCTGGGGCATCCAGCTTGGGATTGCGTAGTTTGAGGCTCGTTCGCCCGACATCCCACCCGGTCTTTTCCGACAGGTCGCTGGCGATGCCCGGCGCCTTGTGCCGGCAGACCGCGATGGCATTGACCGGGCCACCCGCCGTGATGGCCTTCTGCAGCTCGCCTTGAAGCCGGGCGGCGAACTCGTTGACGATCCGTTTCGCCTCAGCTGCATTAGGGTCTGCTGGGGGCTGAGTAGCGAATGCCGCAGCCAGGGTAAGGGCAGACAGGGCGGTCAGCGCAGGAATCAGGTGCTTGGTCACGGCTCTTCGGTCTCCTTTGAGCTGGTTGCGAGAACCGGCGTTTCTCGAAGTCGAAGATCGGTCCCGCCCCCTCGCTCGCGAGCAGGTCGACGCCTTCAATCCCGAGGCCAAACACCAATGATACGAGCCGATCGCGTCTTCCCGTAAGACCCTCCCCAAGAGTAGTGTCCCGAGCATCAGCGCGGGCAGGGAGAAATGGATGCCTCCCTGCTGAGCCGGGTTTGCGCCGGGGCCCGCATTGCGAATCCAGACACCGAGCCCTGGCAGTAGGGCGGCGACCGCGTAGGACCCTACTATCGCCCAGGCGAAGCGGCGATGGATCGCTTCGACGATTGTCGTAACCTGATTACTTGGTGCTTCCATATGCCTGCTTCCATGCGATCGCGGCTAGGCCGCGGTGACGGCCCGATCCCCGCCGGACAACTGGTCGACATACCATCCGGCCAGCTGGGGTGACGACCCATTAATCGGCTCTCCGGGGAAACGTCCCGAAGGACGAGAGCGCGCGGCCAGCTCCGCCGCCGGTCGGGATAGCTCCGTCGGCGGGCGGATTTGACTAGGCCGATTGCTTTCCGGCGAGAGGGGCTAGGCATCGGCCAAACGCCATTGGCCTGGCTCCAGTCGATAGCGCTGACAACGATTGAGGGGCTGCTCGGGGTACTCTTGAATCAGCACTATAACGGCCTCGTGGCGGCCCATGACGGATGGACGAACCTCGATCGTCCGTCCCGAGAGGTCCCACCCCGGGGACCTCAATGTAGTCTCCGACTCTTAGCGTGTTTAGGTTTGAGGGTTTCACTGCTTTACCTCGCTTGGCCACATTCCGGGCCTGAACTGCTTCCTCATCTTCATAGGCACCACGGGGTAGCTGTACCGCGGGGCCATGATCTGCTGCACCGGAGGGACGCGCTGTGGCCAGCATCGCACCAACCGGAAAGTCTTTCCCAATGCTGAACCAGCAGGTTTAGTGCCAGCAGGTCCAGCATTCCGCGTCCGATCCGCTAGTATGGTCGGGGAATGTCGGGCGGATGCTCGAAAGAGAGCTCAAATAGCCGAGGCGCCGCCTCTCCAGCGCCTTGCTGCGACGTGGCGTTGGGGTGCGTTCCGTGTTGGGAATGTCACAGTTTGTCGCTTTGTTCCCAACTTTGTTCCCGAGCTTCCGTTGCGGAGGCTAGGGAATCGGCTTCCCGTCTATATTAGCAGATTCAAGCCGCGGTTCGATGACAGGCTGTCGCACAAGGCGGCAGACTCTGCGGGGCAGGAGCATACAGGGTCGCATAAGTCCACGGGGGGCTTTCGCAACATTCTTATGATCATGTAGTCCCAGCGCAACGCCTGGGCAAAGCTTCTAGGGCTCTCCAGTCGGTTGGAGGAGGCGCTGCAATGCGTCGACGCGTCCGCCTTTCTATCCGAAGCGCGACGAGATATGGCCTTCTGCGATTGGCAATGCTGAGCCCAGGCTCCCGTCTGTCCGGCACATCTGAATGACGTGACGTCGGACCCCGGCGTCGAGAAGCTGCCTTCTGAGCCGTCCCAAGTAATTCTTCGAGTCCAGCCCGGGCATGGGCGTCGTCCTGACCTGCAGCCGGATATCGGAGTTCAACAACAGATGCAGACTCTCCCACGCCTGCTCGCCGGATCCTGAGACCCCGGTGATCGCCGGATAGTCCCCCGGCAGCGCCTTGATGTCCAGACCGACCCAGTCGAGGTGGGGAAGCCCGCGGCGAAGCCGCTCAGGGTAGGGGCCGGCCGTGTGCAGGCCGACCTTATATCCCATGGCCTTGGCTTCGGCCATGGCGAAGGGAAGAGCGGACTGCAGGGTCGGCTCTCCGCCGCTGAAGACGACGGCGTCGAGGAGCTGGCGGCGCCGCTGAAGGAATGTGAGGACGTCCGACCATGTGATTCGGCCATTGGCTCGCGCGGAAAGCAGGTGCCCATTGTGGCAGTAACGGCACCGCCATGGGCAGCCTTGGCAGAAGACGATGGCTGCGAGCTCGCCGGGATAGTCGACGGTGGTGATGGGCGTAAGGCCGCCAATCCGAAGGTCGTTTGCTCGGCTCGATTCCGGGGCAGGGGCTGCAGGTGCTTCACCACGGCCTGCACCGCGCCCAGTCGGGGGGGCGTAGGCCGTGGCTGGAAAGGGAGCGTCGATCATTTGGCTCGAAGGCTGATGCATCCGTCGCGACGCTCGACATAGTACTGACGCTCACGGTGCTCGGAGCGCTTGCCCGCGTTGAAGGCTGAGACCGGGCGGTGATAGCCCATGACGCGGGTCCACACTTCGCACTTGGTCCGCTCTTCGTTTCGCAGCTCGATTCCGCCGATGTCTGTCATCTTGCTGGTCCTCTTGTTTGCCCCTGTACTTGAAGATCGTTCAGGCTGTACCTTGCCCCTGAGTTACGAAGCATGCCGAGGATTTCCACTGTGTCATTGCCGTGGGCTTTGTGGCGGATGGGGCCGCCCGTATCGATAGATCGCCAGGCAATGCCTCTGTTCCTGCCTTTCCGGACTCAGCATCCGTAAGCCTGTAGCTTTTCTTGGGCAACCCGCTTCTTGGCGATGAGCTCCTGGTCGCACTTGGGACAGTACTCGTGCTCCCCCGGGATATAGCCGTGATTCGGACAGATGGAGAAGACCGGGGTGACCGTGATGTAGGGCAGACGGAAGTTGGTCAAGGCCCGGCGCACCAGACGCTTGCAGGCGTCGATGCTCGATATGTGCTCGCTCATGTACAGATGGAGGACAGTGCCGCCGGTGTACTTGCTCTGCAGCTCTTCCTGCCTCTCCAGGGCCTCGAAGGGGTCGTCGGTGAAACCCACCGGCAGCTGGGAGCTGTTGGTGTAATAGGGGGCGTCCGGGGTGCCCGCCTGGATGATGTCTGGGTAGCGCTTGCGGTCCTCGCGGGCGAAGCGATAGGTGGTGCCTTCTGCCGGGGTGGCTTCCAGGTTGTACATGTGCCCGGTCTGCTCCTGGAGCTTGACCATGCGGGCACGTACCCGGTCCAGGAAGCGGGCTGCAAACCTGTGACCCCACTCCGTCGCAATGTCTTCCGCGTCGCCGGTGAAGTTGCGGATCATCTCGTTGATCCCGTTCACGCCGATGGTGGAAAAGTGATTGCGCAGGGTGCCCAGGAAGCGCTTGGTATAGGGGAAGAGGCCGGCGTCCATGTGCCGCTGGATCACCTTGCGCTTGATCTCCAGGCTGTTGCGCGCGATCTCGAGCACTGAGTCGAGACGCCCGTACAGGGCTTCCTCGTCGCCCCGGTGCAGGTGGCCAAGGCGGGCGCAGTTGATGGTGACCACGCCCAGGGACCCCGTCTGCTCCGCCGAGCCGAACAGCCCGTTGCCGCGCTTCATGAGCTCGCGTAGATCCAGCTGCAGCCGGCAGCACATGGAGCGCACCATATTGGGCTTGAGCTCTGAGTTGACGAAGTTCTGGAAATAGGGGAGCCCGTATTTGGCGGTCATGGCGAACAGGGCGTCCGCATTTTCGCTCTCCCAGGGGAAGTCCGGCGTGATGTTGTAGGTCGGGATGGGGAAGGTAAAGATCCGCCCCTTCGCGTCCCCCCGGGACATCACCTCAATGTAGGCGCGGTTGATCAAGTCCATCTCCGCCTGCAGCTCGCCATAAGTAAAGGGCTGCTCCTCGCCGCCGATGAGCGGAACCTGCTCGCGCAGGTCCTCCGGACAGACCCAGTCGAAGGTCAGGTTGGTAAAGGGCGTCTGCGAGCCCCATCTTGAAGGGACGTTCAGGTTGTAGATCAGCTCTTGGATGTACTGTCGGACCTGCTCGAAGTTGAGGCCGTCCTTGCGCACGTAAGGCGCCATGTAGGTGTCGAAGCTCGAGAAGGCCTGGGCGCCTGCCCACTCGTTCTGTAGCGTGCCGAGGAAGTTGACGATCTGGCCGACGGCGGAGGACATGTGCCGGGGTGGGGCGGCCTCGACCCGGCCGGGGACGCCGTTGAGTCCCTCGTTCAGCAGGGTGCGGAGCGACCAGCCGGCGCAGTAGCCGGAGAGCATGTCGAGGTCGTGTATATGGATGTCTCCATCCCTGTGGGCCTGGCCAATCTCCGGCGGGTACACGTGGGACAGCCAATAGTTGGCGATCATCTTGCCGGAGGCGTTGAGGATCAGGCCCCCCAACGAATAGCCCTGATTGGCATTGGCGGCCACCCGCCAGTCGGAGCGGTCCAGGTACTCGTCGATGGAGGCCGCTACATCCACCAGGGTGCGGTGGTCCTGGCGAAGCTTGGCGTGCTGCTCGCGGTAGACGATGTAGGAGCGGGCGGTCTCGAAGTGGTTGGCCGCGATGAGGGTCTGCTCCACCACGTCCTGGATACTTTCGATGTCCGGCATGCGGCCACCCTGGTAACGGTGGGTCAGGACCTTGACGACCTGGGCGGTGAGGAGCGCAGCCTCCAGCTCGCCGAGCTCCTCCGTGGCCTGACCGGCGCGCAAGATAGCCGACTCGATCTTCTGGCCGTCAAAGCTCACTTCGGTCCCGTCGCGCTTGAGGACACGGGTGGGAAGGGCGGCAAGGCGGGGCACGCTGTGCATGATTTCTCCTCGATCTCCGGCGGTAATACACAAGATATTGTGTCTGAGATTACATGAAGCACTAGATGTCGTTCTTTGATCTCGATCAACAAAGCGAGGCTCAAGCTGATTCGGCTCGCCGGACGTGGTCGGGGGCGAGTCCCTCGGCCCGCCCGGCAATTGACACTAACCCCTTGAATGCTGGAAGATCCAACCCCTTTTTACTATCCTCAAACGCATGCCCAGGAAGCTTCACATCCAAACCTTTGGATGCCAGATGAACGTGTACGACTCGGCACGGATGGCTGAGGTGCTGCGGGAGTCGCATGGGCTTGAGCTGACGGCCAGGGCCGAGGATGCGGATGTCTTGCTGCTCAACACCTGCTCGATCCGGGAGAAGGCGCAGGAGAAAGTGTTCTCCCAGCTCGGCCGCTGGCGGCCGCTGAAGGAGCATCGGCGGGGGGTCGTCATCGGTGTCGGTGGTTGTGTGGCGAGCCAGGAAGGGGACGCCATCCGGGAGCGGGCACCCTACGTGGATCTGGTCTTCGGTCCCCAAACCCTGCACCGGCTGCCGCAGATGCTGGAGGAGCTCGAGGCGCAAAGGCGCCCCCAGGTCGACGTGTCATTTCCGGCAATCGAGAAGTTCGACTTTCTCCCTTCGCCCCGGGCCGATGGGCCATCGGCCTTCGTGACCATCATGGAAGGCTGCTCGAAGTACTGCACTTACTGCGTCGTTCCGTACACGAGAGGCGAGGAGGTGAGTCGTCCCTTCGATGACCTGATCGCCGAGATCGCGGATCTGGCGGAACAGGGGGTCCGGGAGGTCAACCTGCTGGGCCAGAACGTGAATGCTTATCGGGGTCTCATGCATGACGGGACGACCGCTGATCTTGCGCTCCTTATTCGTTACGCCGCGGCGATCGACGGCATCGACCGCATTCGGTTCACGACCTCCCACCCGGTGGAATTCACAGATACCTTGATCGAAATCTTTGCCGAGGTGCCGGAGCTCGTCAGCCATCTGCATCTGCCCGTCCAAAGCGGGTCTGACCGGATCCTAGCGGCGATGAAGCGGGGGCATACCGCACTGGAGTACAAGGCCAAGCTCCACAGGCTGCGCCGTGCCCGGCCGGATATCAGCATCTCCTCGGACTTCATTGTCGGCTTCCCGGGGGAGTCGGACGCCGAATTCGCAGCGACCCTTGCTCTGGTGGAGGAGGTCGGATTCGACGCGAGCTTCAGCTTCATTTACAGTCGCCGGCCGGGTACGCCGGCCGCCGACTATCCGGACGACGTGCCCCAGGCGGTGAAGCAGGAACGGCTGGCCCGCCTGCAGCAGAGGTTGACCCATCAGGCACAAGTGATCAGCCGGCGCATGGTCGGCACCGTGCAGCGGGTCCTGGTGGATGGGCCTTCCCGGAAAGACCCGAAGGAGCTGTCTGGCCGCACGGAGAACAATCGAGTGGTCAACTTTCCGGGATCCACGGACCTGGTTGGCGATTTCGCCGATGTGAGAATCACCGCCGCCCTGCCGAACTCCCTGCGTGGGGAGCAGGCTGACGCAAGGCTCCCACGTACCGCTTGAATCCCGCCGTCGCCTTGTCGATCCATCCCGAAACGCTCGATCTGGAACTGGAGCCGGAGGACAACGCGCGTCTGGCGAATCTGTGTGGCCAGCTGGACCAACATCTTCGACAGATCGAGCGACGGCTGGGCATCGAGATCAACAATCGGGGCGCGATGTTCCGCCTCATCGGCGACCGGGAGGCGGTCAGGGCGGGAGAGCAGCTGCTGCGGGATCTCTATGCCGTGGCGGAGATCGAGGTCCTGACCCCGGAGCGCATCCATCTGCATCTTCAGGAGTCCGGGGTGGATGCCCTGCTGGACGAGGTGGCAGAGCGCCTGCCGGAGGTGGCGATCAAGACCCGGCGAGGGCTGGTGCGCGCCCGTGGGCCCAATCAGCAGGAATATCTTCACTCTATCCTCAGCAATGACATCAACTTCGGGGTCGGACCGGCGGGTACGGGCAAGACGTACCTGGCAGTTGCCAGTGCGGTGGAGTCTCTGGAGACCGAGCGGGTGCGGCGCATGGTGCTGGTGCGTCCCGCGGTGGAGGCGGGCGAGCGCCTTGGCTTCCTGCCGGGGGATCTGGCGCAGAAGATCGACCCCTATCTGCGGCCGCTCTATGACGCCCTTTACGAGATGCTGGGCTTCGAGAAGGTGAACAAGCTCATCGAGCGCAACGTCATCGAGGTGGCTCCCTTGGCCTACATGCGGGGCCGCACCCTCAACGACGCCTTCATCATACTGGACGAGGCGCAGAACACGACGCCGGAGCAGATGAAGATGTTCCTCACGCGCATCGGCTTCGGTTCCACCGCCGTGGTCACCGGAGATGTGACTCAGGTCGACCTGCCCCGGGGCCAGCCCTCCGGACTGCGCGGGGCGATCGAGATTCTGCGCCACGTGGAGGGCATCAGCTTCACCTTCTTCAACGCCCGGGACGTGGTGCGTCACGCGGTGGTGCAGCGGATCGTGAGCGCCTATGACGCCTACGATCGCAAGCAGGCGGATACCGAGCGGACCGGACGTTAGGTGGACCAAGAGCCAACAACCCCTTCAGAAACGGCGTCCACATCCTTCGCAGGAGCGTGCGCGGCCTAGTGACCATCCCATCAGCCATTGACCTGGACCTGGACCTGCAGGATGCCTATGGCGGTGAAGGAACGCCGGTCGAGGCCGAATTTTCGCGTTGGGCTGAAGCGGTGCTGGAGGGCCGGCGCGAGCATGCCGAGCTGACGATTCGGGTGGTGGGCGAGGCGGAGTCGGCCGAGCTCAACGGCCGTTATCGCCGTCGCCACGGTGCAACGAACGTGCTCTCGTTTCCCTTCGAGCCGCTCCCGGGCCTGTCCCCGACGGATCTCCTGGGCGATCTGGTAATCTGCGCCCCATTGGTCGCCCGCGAGGCGACGGAGCAGGGCAAGGAAGCCCGTGCCCACTGGGCCCACCTGGTCGTGCACGGGGTGCTGCACCTGCTCGGCTACGATCACCAGAGCGAGGAAGATGCAGCTGAGATGGAGGCTGCAGAAACCTGCATGCTCGGCGAGTTAGGATTTCCCCCACCCTACGAGGACCAATAGCACGTCATGACGAGCGATCGATCTAGTGGCGGTTCGCGTCCGAAGACCTGGCTGGAGCGACTTTGCCAGCTGCTCGGAGGCGAACCGCAAGATAAGGAGCAGCTTGTCGAGCTCCTGAAGGACGCAAGAAGCCGCGCACTGCTCGATACCGATGCCCTCAGCATGATCGAGGGCGTGCTTCAGGTCTCGGACCTCCGGGTCCGGGACATTATGATCCCCCGCGCCGACATGGTCTCCATCCGGCGTGACGATTCCCTCGAGAAGATCCTGCATATCGCCGTGGAGTCCGCCCACTCCCGCTTTCCCGTGACCGGCGAAGACAAGGGCGAGGTTGTGGGGATACTCCTTGCGAAGGATCTGCTGGCCTTCTGTCTCGAGACCGGCGGGAGAGCCTTCAACATTCGGGATCTGCTGCGCTCCGCCGTCTTCGTGCCGGAGAGCAAACGGCTCAATGTGCTGCTCAAGGAGTTCCGCTCCAGCCGCAACCACATGGCCATTGTGGCGGACGAGTACGGGAATGCGGCCGGCCTCGTGACCATCGAGGACGTGCTGGAGCAGATCGTCGGCGAGATCGAGGACGAGCACGACTTCGACGAGGGTGCCCCCATCTTCAAGCGCAGCAAGAAGGACTACACCGCCAAGGCCCACACCGCTATCGACGAGTTCAACGCTTATTTCGGCAGCGATTTTTCCGATGAGGAGTTCGACACCATCGGCGGCTTGGTGGTTAACGCCTTCGGATACCTGCCGAAGCGGGGGGAGCGGGTAGACATTGGCCGCCTCCGCTTCACCGTCCTGCGTGCGGACAGTCGGCGTGTCCACCTACTCACGGTTCAGCCTTTGTCGGCGGACGAGGCCCCGGGGCGGGCGGCGAGCGGTGCCGTCGACTGAGCCTGCATTAGATTCCGCAAGCGCGGGCCATGTATCAAAGTCTTGCGCAGCCAACCGCCCCCCGGGCCGTGGCGCCAAGCCTTGGGGACGGGGAGAGGGGCGTTTCCCTGGCGGGCTTCGGGCCCCGGCGGACTTGTCTGCCGGGGCGGCGGGAATGTCCTGCGGTCAGCGCGCGTCCATCATGCGCTCGATGATGGGCTGAAGGATGATCTCCATAGCGAAACCCATCTTCCCGCCGGGGACGGCCATGTCGTTTCGGCGGGTCATGAAAGAGTCGTGAATCATGCTCAGCAGATAGGGAAAGTTGATCTCCAGCTTCTTGGGATCCTTGAACCGGATGATCACGAAGCTCTCGTCGGGCGTGGGGATGTCACGCGCGATAAAGGGATTGGAGGTATCGACCGTGGGCACGCGCTGGAAGTTGATGTCGGTCAGGGAGAACTGCGGCACGATCGACGTGATGTAGTCCGGCATCCGCCGCATGATGGTGTCGACGATGGCCTCGGCCGAGTACCCGCGCTCCAGGTTGTCCCGGTGGATCTTCTGGATCCACTCGAGGTTAATGATCGGCACGACGCCAACCCCCAGGTCCACGTACTGCGCCACGTTGTTCTCTTCAGTGACCACGAGGCCGTGCAGACCCTCGTAGAAAAGAACATCGGTCCCGTCGGGCACATCCTCCCACGGCGTAAACTGCCCGGGTCGCAGATCGGTTCCGAGGCGTGCGTTGTGCGCCGCCGCTTCCTCATCGCTGTGGAGGTAATAGCGCTTCTTGCCGGTGCCGGTGTCTCCATACGTTCGGAACAGCTCCTCCAGCATATCGAAGCGGTTCGCCTCGGCGCCGAAGTGGCTCAAGTTGCGATGGTCCTCATGGGCCTTGGCCATCTCCGTCTTCATTTCGGCCCGGTCGTAGCGGTGGAAGCTGTCGCCCTCGATGATGGCCGCGCTGATGCCGTCGCGGTAGAAAATGTGCTCGAACGCGCGCTTCACCGTGGTGGTTCCCGCCCCTGAGGAGCCGGTGACGGCAACGACTGGATGCTTCTTCGACATGGAGATCTCCCCTTCTGTCCAGGTTGGATGGCGGCGTCGGAAATTTGGACCGCGAGGGGCCGAGCGACGGACCATTCAGGTTGGTCCCGCTTACGGGTGGAGCGGTGCCCTCGAGGCTCGACCGGCGGCTCCCCTTAACCTTCGGCCTCCCGTTGCGGGATAGCCGGCGGGAACGGCCTGTGGTCGCCCTGAACACCAACATCCGCACGCGGAACTCTTAAAGTGTCGTCTAATATATCACGAACACAGGTGACTTAGACGCCTTGGGGGGGACGGTAGGCGAGGGTTCGCTGCACGGCCCCGGCTCGGGGTTTGCCTACGACGAGCGTAACGCACCAGGGGAGTGGCATCTCGCGATGATGAACGGTGGCATAGGCTGGCGCTGGACAGACACGAGCCTGATGCAAGCCATACGGGCGAACCCGGAGCTCCAGTCCGCGCTGGTGCGGATTGGATTCTGGCTGTTTGCGGTCTCCTATGTGGGTTTAGGGGCCTTCACCGGCTACTATCTGGTCGACCGCGAATACTATTTTGCCTTGTTCGCTATCTACCTGCTGTTGTTCGTGGGGATGCTGGTCAGCGTTCTCCTGCGACCGGAGTGGGAGGCAAGGCGTTACGTCGGGCTGGCCCTGGACATCACTGCGGTCAGCCTTGCGATCTTCCTCACGCGCGAGGCCATCAGCCCCTTCTACCTGATCTACATCTGGATCTTCATTTCCTATGGGACCAGGTACGGCCGCGCCTATCTGGTGGTTGCCTCCACGGTCAGTGTGCTGGCCTATAACCTGGTGCTGGTCGCGCTCAACGAGTGGCACAAGCACACCTATGAGGCCGTGTTCTTCCTGCTGCTGCTGGTCATTTTGCCGCTCTACCAGCATTCTCTGCTCCGGAAGCTGCAGCTCGCTCGCCGAGAGGCCGAGCTGGCGAACAAGGCCAAAGGGGATTTCCTCGCGGTCATGACCCATGAGCTGCGCACGCCCCTGACTGGCGTGATTGGGATGACCAACCTCCTGCAGTCAACCTCCTTGACCACTGAGCAGCGCGAGTACGTGGATTCCGTCGCAGGATCTGCAGAGGTGCTGCGGGCCCTCATCGGCGACATCCTCGACTTGTCCAAGATAGAGGCGCGCAAGTTGACGCTGGAGTCCATCTCATTCGACGCGCGCGCTGCCGTGCTGGATGTGTGCAACGCCCTTCAGGGTCAGGCCCTGGCCAAGGGGCTGGAGCTGGTTATCCGCGTCGACCCGGATGTTCCCCCCACAGTGGAGGGAGACCTGTTGCGCGTGCGGCAGATCCTGTTCAACCTGCTGGGCAACGCAATCAAGTTCACCCACCAAGGTGAGGTAGTAGTGGCCCTAAGCGCCAGGCCTGCCGAGGACGGCCTGCTTCGCCCCCACCTGCTATTGGAGGTCGCGGATACCGGGATCGGGATTCCTCGGGAGAAGCTGGACGCCATCTTCGAGAGCTTCTGGCAGGCCGATGATTCCATGACCCGGCGCTACGGCGGGACAGGCCTCGGTACGACCATCGCGCGGGATCTTACCGGACTCATGGGTGGACGCATCGGGGCGGAGAGCGAGGTCGGGAAAGGAAGCCGCTTCTGGGTTCGCCTGCCCTTGCTGGACGAGGTCAAGGGGTCTCCGACCCAGCCGGTCTCGGGAAGGCCCCTCGCCGGCTTGCGGGCGTTGGTTTACGAGCAGAACCCCACCAGCCGTCGGCTGATCCTGGACATCTGCGCGGAGGAAGGCATGGATTGCCAGGCGGCGGATGACATCGGTCGTCTCAGCCGAATGGCTGACGGGACTCATACGCCCGACCTGGCGATCATCGCGGACGCGCCTGGCCGGCAGGACCTCCAGGCGCTCCTGGGCCTTTTTCACCGGGTCGTTGGCTGGGAGGTTCCCCACCTGTTTCTCACCTATCGCGCACGCCGCGGCGATCAGCAGCCGGATTGTCAGAACTGCTTGAACAAGCCTTTTCTCCCGGAGGCCCTTGTCGCTCAGCTCATCCGGGTAGTGGGGCGCGGGATGCCAGGGTCATGTCCCGAGCCCCGGCGGGATTCCTCTGCTCCGCAGACTGCCGCTGAGCGGTCAGCGGTCGAGGGAACCCGAGTCCTGATCGCCGAGGACAACGAGATTGCCGCCAAGGTCATCAGCACCCTGCTCGCCAAGCAAGGAGTGAATGTGATCCGCGTGCGGGACGGCGAGGAGGCCCTCGGGTGCGCCCGGGACGGATGCTTTGACGCGGCCTTGGTGGACCTGCGCATGCCGAAGCTCGATGGGATCGGGTTTACGCGTGCCTATCGCAACACCGAGGCGCCGGGGGAGCATCTCCCAATCATCGCCCTTACGGCCAATGCCGCCGAAGACGCCAAGGCCGAGTGTCTGGAGGCCGGTATGGACGACTTTCTTGCGAAGCCGGTCAGACCCCAGGAGCTGACGGACATGGTCCGCCGCTTCGCGGTGAAGACGGAGGCGGCAGGCTGACC
>Ga0307418_1000140_pt1 | contig 20338 bp, 16 predicted proteins | sample SalMarWE160220MG_2_FD_202160 | JGI IMG/M metagenome (GOLD analysis project Ga0307418, IMG submission 202160) | Salt marsh sediment microbial communities from the Plum Island Ecosystem LTER, Massachusetts, United States - WE1602-20 | ecosystem: Environmental > Aquatic > Marine > Intertidal zone >...
CCGGGGAGATGGGCTGCCAATGCCGCCCCCCGTCGGTGGACTTGAAGACGACGTCGGCGCCGAGGTAGACGGTGTTCACGTTGGTCGGCGACACCGCGATGGGCGCGGTCCAGTTGAAGCGGTACTCGAGCTTCGACGGCGCCATCTCGTTCACGCCCTCGAGATAGGGCTGGATGAAGTGGCTCAGGCCGTCGCGGAGGTTCAGCCGGGTAATGTAGCCGTTCTGCGAGTCCACGTAGACGACGCTGGAGTCGGACTTCGAGGGTACCGCGTATTCGCCGTCGCCGCCGGTGACGTCCACCCACTGCGACTGCGGCACGCCGCCACGGCCGCGCCCCGACGAGGGGCCACACCACGCATCGTTGTCCTGCAGACCCGCACACATGTGGTACGGATCCTGGTGGTCCGTGGCCACCATGTAGGTCTGCTCGATGGGCAGGTTGTCGTCGAACGTCCAGCTCTTGCCACCGTCGTGGGTGACGTAGACGCCGCCGTCGTTGCCCTGGATCATGCGCTTCGGGTTCGTGGGATCGATCCACAGGGCGTGGTGGTCCGGGTGCACGCCGCGATCGATGGAGTGCGCCGTCTTGCCGCCGTCGTTGGACTCCATGAGCTGAAACGAGGCGAAGAAGACGTGGTTCTCGTTCGTCGGGTCCACGTTCACCTGTGAGAAGTAGAACGGGCGCACGTCCAGGGCGTGGTTGTCGCTGACCATGTGCCAGTGGTCACCGCCGTCCAGCGACTGCCACAGCATCCCCTTCTTCGACTCGATGAGGGCGTACACGTGCTGTGGGTCGCTGGGAGCGATGCCGATGGCGATGCGTCCGAGGGGTCCCTTCGGCAGCCCGTTGGTGAGCTCGTGCCACGTGTGCCCACCGTCCTCCGAGCGATAGATCCCGCTCCCCGGTCCTCCGTCCAGCAGCTCCCAGGGGAGCCGCTGCATCTGCCACATGGTGGCGAAGACGACACGGGGATTGCCGGGCACGAAGGCGACGTCGGCGGCACCCGTCGTGTCGTTCACGAACAGCGACTTCGTCCACGTCTTGCCCCCGTCCCACGTCTCGTAGACGCCGCGCTCCGGGTTCGGGACCCAGACCTTGCCCAGCGCCGCCACCACCACGTGGTCGGGGTCCGACGGGTCGACCTGCACGCTGGGGATCTGGCCCACGTTCCCGAGGCCCTCGAAGTGCCAGGACGCGCCGGCGTCGGGCGAGAACCAGACGCCGTGCCCGTCGACCATGTCGTTGCGCGGGTTGCCCTCGCCGGTGCCCACCCAGACCAGGTTGGGGTTCGACGGCGCCAGCGCCACGGCGCCGATGGACGCCGTGGGCTCGTCCTTGAACACGTCCGACCAGCTGTCCCCGCCGTCGGTGGTCTTCCAGACGCCTCCGCCGGCGGCGCCGACCCAGTAGATGTTGGGCTTCCCCGGAACGCCGACGACGGAGCTGACCCGGCCACCGGCGATGGAGGGGCCGATGTCGCGGGCCTTCCAGCCGTGGAGGAGCGCCGAGTCCAGCGCGGGCGCGGCTTGTGCGGCGAGGGGGGTGGCCGGCGCGGTGAGCACAAGAAGAGCGGACGCGAGTGGCACGACCGCCGATATCGCACGCCGGAGCTGCCGACGTGCGGGATGTGTAGCTTGCATCGTTCCTTGTCCTTCGGGATTCCGGGATGTGCGCCGCGCGTGCCGCGCGGTGGTCCGGACCCGCCGCTGCCGCGCCTGCTCGAGGCCGTGGGAAGGCGGGCCGCGAACGTGTCCTGCGTACAGATACGACCCGAGGGAGCGACAAGCCGTTGCCTGTCCTGGCCTCCACGCGCCGGAGACCCACGGTGCCTCGGGCTTACGGATCCCGGGCCCACGTGTGTGGAGGATGGTCGACGCGTCCGGCGAAGCCGGAGGTCGGGTGGCTCCTCAGCCCCCCTCGACGCCTCTTCCCGCCAGCCTCTCCGCCGTCCTCCGCGCCTCCGCCAACCGTCCGGGGATCCCCGGACGGCCCATCCAGTTCGCCGCCACGTGGAGCCCGTCGGGGAGCCTGAACCCATCCAGCGCGCTCCAGGAGGCGTCCCAGGCCGGCATCTCCTCGCGCTCCACCGCCAGGGGGCGGGCGTCGTAGCCGGTGCAGAGACGGAACTCGTCCATGGCCAGGTGCGCCAGCGCGTCGTCGTCGAGGTGCACCACCTCGGGGTGGCGGGCGCCGCCCAGATAGGCCGTGTACACGTTGTGGCGCCCGAACATGGCGTGGTTGTACGTGACGCCCCGTAGGGCCATCTCCCTTTCGGTGAAGGCCACCTGGAAGCCCAGCCCCTCGAGGGGCGTCTCTGCGTCCAGGTGCACCACGCCCAGGGGATTGTAGCGGAGCCTGCGGAGAGAAGCGGCGGCGTCGGGCGCCACGGGGTCAAGGAGCGCCGCGGTTGCCGGCGCCGGCGCCGTGAGGACCACGGCGTCGGCCTCGACAGTGCCGTCGTCGAGCTCCACGCTCCACGATCCCGAGGCGGAAGCGGTCGACGGGCCGGACGCACCGGACGTACGCGACACGCTCACCGACCTCGTCAGCCCACGCACCGGCGTCGCCACCCGGAGGCGGTCGCCCAACGCGCGGCCCAGGGCATCGGTGAGGGTCTGCATCCCCTCCTTGAACGAGAGCGGCGCCGGCGGGCTGATGCGCCCACCCCTGCGCAGGAGCGGCACCAGCAGGCTCCTCCGGATGCCGAACTCCCGGAGCACGTGACCCAACGAGAGCCCCACCACCATGTCCGCCGGATCCGAGGCGTAGAGCCCTCCGTAGAGGGGTGCCACCAGCGCCTCGTAGATCTCCCGACCCACCTTGCGCGTGAAGAAGCGGGCCACGCGCTCGTCGGGATCGGCCCCGGCGGTGAGGGGCTCCAGCAGGAGGCGAAGCTTGGCCAGCGGGCCCACGATGTCGGAGCGGAGAAAGGCGGCGGGGGAGAACGGCACCCGGCGGAGCTTGCCCCTGCGGTAGACGAACAGCGCGAGGCCGGACGGCGCGACCAGGGCCTCACCCTCCAGCTCCAGGGCTTCGACGAGCTCGCGCAGACCGGCGGTGAGGCGCGTGCGCTGCGGTCCCCACTCCAGCACGCGGCCGTCCACGCGGGCGCTCCTGATCACGCCGCCGGCACGGGGTGCGGCCTCCAGCACCACGAAGTCGGCGCCCCGGCGCTGCAGCTCCCACCCCAGGACGAGCCCGGTGATGCCTCCGCCGACGACGGCGATCATGCCTGGACGGCTCGCTCTCCGGAGGCGTCGTCGGGCACGTACGGGCTCGGCGGCAGATCGCGGGCGCCGTTGGTGCACCACGTGTCCTCCAGGGGACAGCAGCGGCACCGGGAGAGCACGCCCGCCCCGCCCGGGTCGTCGCTCAGCACCTCGGTCACCAGGTCCGCCAGGAAGCGGGGGAAGCGGGGATCGGCGTGGGGAACCGGCGCGCGGTGCATCTCCTTGCCCAGCCCCTCGACGAAGGCGCGCAGGTCGCGGTCCAGCTCCGCCAGCGTCTCCGACTGCTCGTGCATGAATGAGATGGGGACCACCACCAGGCGCCGCTCGACGCACCCGGGGATGGCATCCTCGTTGTCGGGCTGCGTCCAGCGGATGCGGCGGTTGGCGTGGTTCTGGAAGCCCACCTGGTAGCGCTCCGCGCCCAGGCCGCGGGCGACGTCCCGGCAGTGCTCGTACACGTAGCGGTCGTACCTGGCGGCGTCCCCCAGATAGCGCACGGGGGTGCCGTGCACCGAGAAGTACAGGAGCGTCTCCGGATCCCGCAGGTCGAGCCCTTCGCCGGCGACGAAGGAGCGCAGGTGCTCCACCAGCAGGGTCCGGTACGTCGGATGGTGGTGCCACCCGGACACGCCGATGAAGCGCGGGCTCCATGCGGCGGCGTCCAGGGCGGCGCGCACGTCGTCGAGCGCCGCCACCGTCGTGGAGTATCCGCACATGGGATAGACCGGAAGCCCCACCAGCGTGTCGACACCGTCGGCACGCGCCTCCGCCACCGCATCCGCGATGGAGGGCTCGGTGAACTGGAACGCGGAATAGACGCGAACGTCGCGCCCGCGGGTGCGCAGCTCGGCTTCCAGGGCTCGCGCCTGGGCCTCGGCCTGACCGTTGAGGGGCGAGCCGCCGATGGCCGCATATGCCTCCACCAGCCCCGGCGCGCGGTCCGCCGCGAGCTGCCGGGCCCGCGCCACCGCCGCTTCGTCGGTGTGACCCTCGAGGCCGGCGTTCTGGAGGAAGATCCGCTCGAGGTAGGGGCGGGCCTTCCCGAGGACCGCCTCGTCGGGCTCTCCGAAGTTCAGGACCAGCACTCCGATGGACACGCGCACGCTCCCGGAAGGTCTACGGCAGAGGGCACGGAAGGCGGGCTCAACCCGCCTTCCGGATGGACCGCTCGTGGACGTGATCCACCAGGAACGCCACCTGGTCCGGGTCCGTCGCCCGGTGGATGCCATGTCCGAGGTTGAACACGTGCGCCGCCGCCGTCGCGCCCTCCGCCAGGACCTCGTCCACGGCGTCGGCGAGCTCGGCGCGGGGCGCGAAGAGCGCCGCGGGATCCAGGTTGCCCTGGACCACCGCGTCGTCACCGAGCTCCCGGACCGCCCGGGACAGGGGAAGCGTCCAGTCGATGCCCACCACGTCGGCGCCCAGCTCGCGCACCTGGGCCATGAGCGTCGACGCGGCGTTGGCGAAGTAGACGACGGGCCGGTCCACCTCGGCGCGAATGGCCGCCACGGTCTCCTTCAGGACCGGGAGGACGAAGCGGCCGTAGGTACGCGGCCCCAGGAGCCCGGCCCACGAGTCGAAGAGCATGAGGACGTCGGCTCCGGCGCGGGCCTGCGCCACCAGGTACGCGGCCATGGACGTGCCCAGCAGCCGGAGCAGGTGCGCGGCCGTCCGCGGCTCGCTGTGCAGGAAGGCACGGGCCTCGGTGAAGCTCTTCGAGCCGCCGCCCTCCACCAGGTAGCAGAACAGGGTGAAGGGCGCTCCCGCGAAGCCGATGAGCGCCACGTCGCGCCGCAGGTCGGCGCGGACCAGGCGCAGCGTCTCCAGCACGAAGCCCACGTGCTCGTCGGGCACCAGCGTCCGCAGGGCCCGGACGTCCGCCTCGGAGCGGACGGGCTGGTCCAGGACCGGTCCGGGGGCGAAGTCCAGGCCGACCCCCATCCCCTCCAGCGGGGTCATGATGTCGCTGAACAGGATGGCGGCATCGAGGGGGAAGCGCTCCACCGGCTGCAGGGTGATGCGCGCGGCGATCTCCGGCGTCTTGGTGGCGGTGAGGAAATCCACGTGCTCCCGGAGCCTGCGGTACTCGGGGAGGTAGCGCCCCGCCTGCCTCATGATCCACACGGGGGGCCGGGGTCCGCGCACGCCGCGGCACGTCCGCTCGAGGAGCGTCGCGGGCTCAGCCACGGGGGAAGTCCGCGCCCTTCATGGTCTCTTCGGCGGCCTCGAGGGTGCGCTCCACGTCCTCCGGCGTGTGCGCGTACGACCAGAACCAGGCCTCGAAGGGGCTGGGGGGAAGGTGGATGCCCCGCCCGAGCAGGCCATGGAAGAGCGCGGCGAAGCGCTCGCGGCTCGCCGCCGCCGCGGAGGGCCAACCCGTCACCGGCTCCTCGGAGAAGAAGAGCGAGCCCATGGCACCGGCACGGTTCCACCGCAGCGGGATGCCCAGCCGGCGCCCCAGCTCCCCGAAGCCCGCATCGAAGGCGCGTCCCAGCGCCTCGAGGTGCTCGTAGATGCCCGGCTCCTCGTCGAGGTAGCGCAGCGTCGCCAGCCCCGCGGCCACCGCCAGAGGATTGCCGGAGAGTGTGCCGGCCTGGTAGACGGGCCCGTCGGGGGCGATGCGGTGCATGAGATCCGCCCGGCCGCCGTAGGCGCCCACAGGGAGCCCCCCGCCGATGACCTTGCCCAGGGTGGTGAGGTCCGGCGTGACGCCGTAGCGCGCCTGCGCGCCGCCGGGGCCCACGCGGAAGCCCGTCATCACCTCGTCGAAGACCAGGAGCGCGCCGTCCTCGCGGCAGAGCGCCTGCAGCCCGTCCAGGAAGCCGTCCACCGGGGGCACGCACCCCATGTTGCCGGCCACGGGCTCCACGAACACCGCGGCGATCTCGCCGGGATGTGCCTCGAAGAGCGCCTGGACGCCGGCCAGGTCGTTGTAGTCGGCGACCAGCGTGTCGGCTGCGGCCCCGGCGGTGACGCCGGGGCTCGAGGGCGTGCCGAGGGTCGCGGCGCCGGACCCCGCGTCCACCAGGAAGCTGTCGGCATGGCCGTGGTATCCGCCCCGGAACTTCACCACGCGGTCGCGGCCCGTGGCGGCACGCGCCAGCCTGAGCGCGCTCATGGTGGCCTCGGTGCCGGAGTTCACCAGACGCACGACCTCGAGGCCGGGGACGCGGGCCACCAAGGCTTCCGCCAGGAGCACCTCGCCTTCGGTGGGGGCGCCGTACGAGGTCCCGGCGGCCAGAGCGTCGGCCAGGGCGCGCATCACGGCCGGGTGCGCGTGGCCCAGGAGCATCACCCCCCAGGAGCCCACGTAGTCCAGGTAGCGGTTGCCGTCCACGTCCTCCAGGAAGGCGCCCCGCGCCGAGCGGATGAACGGCGGCGTCCCGCCCACCCCCTTGAAGGCGCGCACCGGGCTGTTCACCCCTCCGGGGATGACCTCCCGTGCCCGCTCCATGAGGCGCTCGCTCCCGGCCAGGGTGGGCTCCCGCGGCTTGTCGATGCTCATGCCGTTTCCGGCTCTTTGTTGGTCAGCTGCACGCATGCGTCCACCAGTCCTTCCACTCCGCTCTTCGGCCCCACTTCCACGTCCGGGACGCCCAGCTCCGCCAGGGCCCGGGCGGTGGTGCCGCCAATGGCGGCAACGCCCGTACCCGCGAGCCCCCCGGCGAGATCGCCCAACGCCTCCGCGAGGGAGCGGACCGCCGATGGGCTCGCGAACGTCACCACGTCCACGCCCGATGCGAGGTCCGCCCGCACCTGCGCCGGGTCCGGCGGGGCGGCGCGCACGTGGTACGCCTCCACGCGGTGCACGTCCGCGCCGTGGGCCCGCAGGGACTCCTCCAGGACCGGCCTGGCCAGCGAGCTCGCCGGGAAGAGCACGCGCGCGCCGCCGAGCTCAGCGGCGGCCGCCATGGCCTCCGCCAGGGCGCTCGCGCCCTCGCCTCCAGCCACCACGTCGACCCTCCAGCCCCGCGCCTCCAGCGCGGAGGCCGTGGCCTTCCCTACGGCCGCCACCCGGGGGGTCTTTCCCGGCGGCCCGCACCGATGGGCGAGGGCGCTCACCGCCCGGGGGCTGGTGAAGGCGATCCAGCCGTACGTCGCCAGGGAGCGTGCCGCTTCCTCCAGGGGAGCCGGATCCCGGGGAGGCTCGACGACGAGGGTGGGCCAGATGAGCACCCGCGCCCCGTCGGCGACGAGGCTCCGGACCAGCGGGTCTCCGGGGTCGCCGTCGCGCGTGGTGGCGACGACGCGGCCGTCGAGACGACCCGTCAACGCGCGCGCTCCGGCGCGCCCTGCGCGCGGGAACGGGCGGGAGGGGCGCCGGCCCAGACCGCGTCGCGCAGCGAGGCCAGCCCCAGCCTCTCCAGGAGCTCCTCGGCCACGGCCACACCGGCTCCGTCGGCGTCCCGGACGCTGCCCCGGTGGCTCGCCCAGGTGGCGCCCTCCGGCGTCACTGCGGCGGCGCGCACCTCGAGAACTTCGAGCGTGTCTCCCACCTGCCCCCCGGCCTCCCTGCCGGCCCTGGCCAGCACGCCCACCGGCGCCTGGCAGCCGGCCTCCAGGCGGCGGAGACACGCTCGCTCGGCGGTGACCTCGGCCCGTGCCGCGGGGTCGTCGAGGGATCCGACCAGCTTCGCGGTGAGCTCGTCGTCCGCGCGGATCTCCAGGGCGAGGGCACCCTGCGCGCCGGCGGGGAGCATGGCGTCGCCGGGCAGCACCTCCACGATGCGGTCGCCCAGACCCACGCGGCGCAGCCCGGCGACGGCCAGAACCACGGCGTCCAGCTTGCCCTCGTCCACCGCCTTCACGCGGGTGGGCACGTTGCCCCGTTGGTCGCGCACGTCGAGGTCCGGGCGGGCGAGGGCCAGGAAGTTCTTCCGGCGCGTGCTGGACGTCCCCACCCTGGCCCCCGACGGCAGATCGGCCAGGGTGGCCCCCCGGCTGACCAGGGCGTCGCCGGGATCCTCCCTGGCGGGGATGGCGCCCAGCGTGAGGCCCTCGGGGAGCACGGTGCCCAGGTCCTTGCACGAGTGCACGGCCAGGTCGATGCGCCCGTCCAGGAGCGCTTCCTCGATCTCCTTGGTGAAGAAGGCCTGGCCCAGGTGCGGACCCAGCGGTACGTCGGTGATGCGGTCTCCCGAGGTGCGGATCTCCACCAGCTCCACGGACAGGCCCGGGTTCTCCGACTCCAGGGCGGCGGCCACGCCGCGGGACTGGGCCAGCGCCAGCAGCGAACCCCGCGTGCCCAAGCGCAGGCCCAGGCGCGGGGTCGTCACGACGCTTCCCGTTCCGAGCCGAAGTCGTGCGTGAGTCCGAAGAGCGACGTGGCGGTCTCGAGGAGCCTTCGGCCCTCGTCGTCGTCCGGGTCGGCCTCCCGCAGCACCAGGGTGGGGCAGTGCAGCATGGAGCGCGCCAGCGAGCGCGCCAGGCGCAGGAGACGCTCCCGCTCCTCGGGGCTGCGGCCCCGGGCGTAGCGCTCGGCCTCCTCCCGGGCGATCTGCAACACGTGCTCGCGCACCGCCGTGAGCACCGCCGCTGACTGTCGGGTGCGCAGCCATTTCATGAACACGTCGGCGTCCTCGCGCACCATCGCCTCGGCACGCGGCGTCTCGGCGGCGCGCGCCTGTCGGGCGGCCTCGACCCCCTCGAAGACGGCGTCCAGGTCCATGATGTGCGCGCCCGGGAGCTCGGCGAGGTCCGGGTGGAAGTTGCGGGGGTGCGCCAGGTCCAGGAACCAGCGCTGGCGCTCGGGCGCCTCCGCCAGGACGTCGCGGAGGATCGCCGCCGTCAACAGGTCGTCGCGCTCGGCCACCGTACCCACCACGATGTCGGCGTCGCGGACGAGGGCGGGCAGGTCGTCGAGGCCCGTGGCCTCGCCGCCCAGCTCGGCGGCGACCCTCTCGGCCTTCGACAGCGTGCGGTTGGCCACCGTGAGGCGGGTCAGGCCCTCCTTGCGCAGCAGGCGCGCCATGAGAACGCCGGTGTCGCCGGCTCCCAGGACCACCGCCGAGAGCGCCTCCAGCGAGCCCAGCTCCTGCTGGAGGAGCGCCAGCGAGGCGCCGGCCAGGGAGACCGCGCCGCGGCCCACGGCCGTCTCGGTGCGCACGCGCTTGCCGGCGCCGAGAGCGTGCTGGAAGAGGCGGTGCAGAAGGGTCCCCGCCGTGTCGCGGGTACGCGGGTGCTCCAGGGCGTCGCGCACCTGGCCGATGATCTGTGCCTCGCCGTAGACCACCGAGTCGAGGCCGGCGGCCACACGGAAGAGATGGACCGCCGCGTCCACGTTGCGGTGCACGTAGGAGTGGGCCTCGAGGTGCGTGGAGGGGACGCCGATGCGCCGCGCCAGGAGCTGGCGCAGCACGCGGAGCGCCCGCTCCGGCCGCTGACTCACGCCGTACACCTCCACCCGACCGCAGGTGGCGAGGGGGACCGCCTCGTCGAGGAAGCCCCGGGCGATGAGCATGCCCAGGGCGTCGTACATCTCCTCGACGTCGAGGTGCAGATGGGCCCGCTCTTCGGCGGACGCCACGGACTGGCTGCTGCCCAGAACGAATACTTCCTGTGTGATACCGCTCAACCCAGAGTCTCCAACCAACGCTCGGGGTCCAGGAGCACGCCGGTGTGCAGGGGCGTGTCGGACTTGGTGTAGCGCCGAGCCTCGGTATCGCGGAGCTCGTATACGAGCCGCGAGAAAAGGGGCAGGTCATCGGTCTCGTAGACCACCACGAACTCGTGGTCCTGGAGACCGAAGGAATAGAGCAGGAGTTGCGTGATCTCGCGGTACTGCTTCCCGATGCGGATGTGCTCGTTCATCATCCCCTGGCGCGTGTCACGGCCCAGGAGGTACCACTCGGCGGTCTTGGTGAACGGGTACATCACCAGATAGGGTGCGCGCTCGGGAGCGAACGGGTCGATCTCCTGCGCGGAGCGGGCCCTGTTGCTGTACTCCGAGGGACGTGTCATCCCCCAGAGCACGTGGACCGGCTCCAGGATGTCGCGGAACGCGTTTTCCGCGGCGGCGCGGGACGTGAAGAAGTCTCCCGCGTCGTTGGGCCGGGGCAGGCGCGCCGAGCTCCAGACCAGCACGTCGCCGCCGGATTCGATGCCGCCCACCAGGTAGAGGTGCGCCGTCTCGGCGGTGCCCGCGAGGCCGGCGAGCCAGTCGGCCGCCCGCGCGCGCCGCGTGCCGCCGTCCAGCTCCCAGAAGCGGGGGGTGTAGCGGTAGGTCGCGAAATGGCCCAGGGCCACGGCCTCCGCCTCGGCGGAGGGGTCCACCGCTGTGGAGCTCGACGCCTCTTTGGGGACCGACACCGTACGCCCAGCGGTCACGAGGTCAGCCACCGAGCGGCGTCCAGGGCGTGGTAGGTGAGCACCAGGTCGGCGCCTGCGCGTTTGAAGGCCATGAGCGTCTCCAACACCACAGAGCGCTCGTCGATCCAACCCCGCGCGGCCGCGGCCTTTACCATGCTGTACTCGCCGCTGACGTTGTACGCGGCCAGCGGGTAGTCGGGGAAGGCCTCGCGCGTGCGGCGCACGATGTCCAGGTACGCCAGGCCTGGCTTCACCATGAGGATGTCCGCGCCCTCGTCCGCGTCCACGGCGTGCTCGCGCTCCGCCTCGCGTCCGTTCCCCGGATCCATCTGATGGCTGCGGCGGTCGCCGAACTTGGGCGCGCCGTCTGCCGCGTCCCGGAACGGCCCGTAGAAGGACGACGCGTACTTCGCCGAGTACGACATGATGGGGGTGCTCTCGTAGCCGGCGGCGTCGAGGCCGTCGCGGATGGCGGCAACCTGTCCGTCCATCATCGCCGAAGGCGCCACCATGTCCGCGCCGGCCTTCACGTGGCTCACCGCGGTGTCCGCGAGCCGCTCGAGGGTCGGATCGTTGAGCACCGTGCCCGCGTCGTCCAGCAGCCCGCAGTGGCCGTGGTCGGTATACTCGCACAGGCACACGTCGGTGATGACCACGCCCTCGAAGCCGCCGCTCCGGAGGGCGCGCACGCCCTGCTGGACGATGCCCTCCTCGGCGTCGGCCTGGCTCCCCCGAGCGTCCTTCTCGGCGGGGATGCCGAAGAGGAGCACCGCGCCGACCCCGGCCCCGACGGCCTCGGAGGCGATGTCGTTCACGTGGTCCACGGGCCACCGCTTCACGCCCGGCATGGAGTGGATCTCCGTGGGCTCGGACTCCACCTCGGTGACGAAGAGCGGGAGGATGAGGTTCCTGGGCAGGACCTCGTGCTCCCGAACGAGCGCCCGCAGGGCCGGGGTCCGACGAAGACGGCGGAGTCGCGTGATCACGTGTGGTTCCATTTTCCTTGCGAGAAACCCTCCTTTGCAGCTTGTAGGAAATCTCCCGGCACGGGAAGGCCGCCACAATCGGGAGACTTCCGGCTTGTCGGTCCGTAAATGGCCCTACCTGCGCGTGGGTACCTCCACGTAAAGCCGTTTTCCCCGAAAAACCGCTCCCCGGGCCGCCCTTGCCGCCGGCCGACCCCCGTGCGCATGTTCGCCGCCCATGGAGAACCCCGAGGCCCCGAAGGGCCGGCCCACCTACCGCTCGCACCTCATCCCCCGTACCCGCGACGGGTGGATCGCCACCGTGACGTTCCTGGTGGTCTTCGCGCTGGCGATGCCGCCCTTCACGCACACGGTGTGGGACCGGCTGTATCCCACCATCCTCGGGATGCCGTTCTTCTACTCCGTCCTGCTCTTTCTGTACCTGGCCCTCATCGGCGTGCTCATCTGGGCCTACCGCCGCGGCGTGTGACGGAGCGCTGACGCGTGCAGCCCTGGGTCATCGCCACAAGCGTCATCTTCGTCTACCTGGTCCTCTCGCTCTGGCTCGGCCTGGTGGCGAACCGGCGGATGACCATCAACCTCGAGGACTTCCTCCTCTACGGCCGTAAAGCCGGGTTCATCCTCCTCTACCTCACCGTGGTGGCCACCTACCACTCGGCCTTCGCGTTCCTGGGCTCCGGCGGCTTCTTCTACGCGAACGGCATCGGCTTCTGGGCGGCGGGCACCTGGACCGTCCTCGTGGGCGCCATCACGTACGTCATCGGCACCCGGGTGTGGGCGCTGGGGAAGGCGTTCGGCTACATCACCCCCGCCGACATGCTGGCCGACTTCTACGAGTCGGAGGCGGTGAGGGTCTCGGTGGCCGTCGTCTCGGTGCTCTTCACCATCCTCTACATCCAGGCTCAGGCGCAGGGGCTGGGCTACATCATCACCGTCGCCTCCGGCGGGCACATCAGCTACCCCGTGGGCACGTTGATCCTCCTGGTGGTGGCCGTCTCGTACCTCATGGCCGGCGGCTTGCGGGCGGTCTACTGGACCGACGCGCTCCAGGGCGTCTGGATGTACCTGGCCGTGTGGATCGGTGCCCTGTTCCTGGCCTACAAGCTCTTCGGCGGCCCCTTGGCGCTGTGGCACGCGGTGGAGACGAAGGCACCGGCGCTCCTGAGCGTGCCCGGGCCCAAGGGCTTGTTCACGCCGGGGATGTGGATCGGCATGACCGTGACGCTCTCCTTCGGGGTCGTGTTCCAGCCTCAGATGATGATCCGCTGGTACACGGCGGTGGACGCGAAGACCATGAAGCTCCTGGGAGCGACCACGCCCATCTACCTGATGACGCTGTACATCCCCACGGCGCTCATCGGCCTCGGGGGCGCCATCGTCCTTCCACACCTGGCCGTCCCCGACCAGATCTTCCCCGACCTCCTCACGCGGTACGCGCCGGCATGGCTCGCCGGGATCATCCTGGCGGGGGCTACGGCGGCGGCCATGTCCACGCTGGACTCCATCCTGCACGCGAACATGACCGTCCTCACCCGGGACGTGTACCAGCGCTACATACGTCCGGGGAGGAGTGACGCGCACTACGTGTGGGTGGGGCGCGCCATCGTCTTCGTTCTCCTGGGCGCGGCGTATGGGCTGTCCATGTACAGCAGTCCCTTCCTCGTCACCTTGGTCACGCTCTCGGGCTCCGGCGCGCTGCAGCTCATGCCGGCGATTCTGGGCGTGTGCTTCCCGGGCAAGCGGGTGCTGAGCCGCGCGGGCGTGGTGGCGGGGCTCGCGGCGAGCATGGTGACGCTCTACGAAACGCTGGTGGTGCATCCCATGCTGCTGGGGATCCACGGTGGGATCTGGGGGCTGTTCGTCAACTTCGCCGTGGCTGTCGTGGTGTCGAAGTTCACGGAGCAACCGTCCGCGGACACGGTGCGCCGGGTCCACGGCGAGCTCGAGCGGTTCGTGTACGGAACGGAGGAGTGAGATGGACTATCGGTGCCACAGCGGAGCGCGGGCAACACGGCTGGCCTGGGTGGTGGCCGCGAGCCTCGCCCTGGCGATGGCCAGCCCGTCGGCGGCCCAGCAGATGCGCACGGCGCAGCCCACGGTGGGGCCGGCCCACGGAGCGTTGGTCATCGTGGGGGGCGACCTGCACGACCCGGCCATCTACAAGCGCTTCATCGACCTGGCGGGCGGGCCCGACGCGAAGATCGTCATCATCCCCACGGCCGGGGGCGCACCGTCGTACGACAAGCACGACCCGGCCCTGACGCCCTGGCGTGACAACGGCGCGAGGAACCTCGTGCTGCTGCACACATACGACCGCAAGGTAGCCGACACCGACGAGTTCGTGGCTCCCCTGATGGACGCCGACGGGGTGTTCTTCCTGGGCGGGCGGCAGTGGCGGCTGGTGGACGCGTATGCGGGCACGAAGACGGAGGCGGCGATCCGCGGGGTCCTGGACCGCGGAGGGGTCATCGGCGGCTCCTCGGCGGGGGCGACCATCTGCGGATCGTTCCTGGTACGCGGTGACACGAAGAACAACACCATCATGATGGGCGACCATCAGGTGGGGTTCGGGTATCTGAAGAACGTGGCCATCGATCAGCACGTGCTCCGGCGCAACCGGCAGTTCGACCTCATCCGGGTCGTGGAGGCGCATCCCGAGCTGCTGGGCATCGGCCTGGACGAGAACACCGCCATCGTCGTGCACGGCGACATGTTCGAGGTCATGGGAGCCTCGTACGCGCTCATCTATGACGACCACGCCACCGTGGGGGACGGCGGCAGGTTCTACTTCCTGGCCCCCGGCGACCGGTTCGACCTGGCCACGCGCGAGGCCACCCGGGCGGCGCCCGGGCGCCGCCCCGTGGTAGACCTCGCCGCGAAGCCCTGGGGAGGGGGCATGTAGGCGAGAAGGCAAGGGAGGACCGAGACGTGAAGCGAAGGGGGGCGAGGGAAGAGAAGGGGAGGGGTACCATCGGGCCCCCGGAGCGCCCGGTCCGGGGCGGCCGGTGGAGGCCTCGACCGCGAGGAGCGCAACCTGGGACCGGGCTGCGCGCGCCGAGGACCGTGCGGGCGGGGCGCGCCGCCGCGATGGCGGTGGTCCTGGCGTCCCTGGCGTCGTGCGCCCACCCGCCCGAGCCCATCCCCGTGGACCCCGTGGCGTACACGGCCTCTGTGGAGGCGTGGTACGCCCGGCGGCTGGCGCAGCTGCGGGCGCCGGACTCGTGGCTCTCCCTCATCGGCCTGGACTGGCTCCAGCAGGGCGCGACCACCATCGGTGCCGCGCCGGACAACGGCATCGTGCTTCCGGCGGGCAAGGCCCCCGACCACGTGGGGAGGATCGTCGTGTCCCACGACTCCGTGCGCTTCGTGGCCGACTCCGGCGTCACCGTCACCCGGGGCGTCGACTCGACTCTTGCGCTCCCCGCCGGCAGCCCCGCCATCCCACCGGACGTGTCCAAGGACCCCGTGGTCACCCAGGCCGAGCTCAGCAGGAACCTGGGACCCGGCAAGTCGGTGGTGGTGCGCCTGGGCTCCCTCAACTGGATGGCCATCCGGCGTGGGGACCGCGTGGCCCTGCGGGTGCGCGACGACTCCAGCCAGGAGTACCAGGTCTTTCCGGGCATCGAGCGGTACCCCATGTCCACCGACTGGCGGGTCACCGCGCGCTGGGTTCCGCATCGGAAGAAGGTGGCGGTGGCCAACGAGGTGGGGATGGTGACGGAAGAGGAGTCGCCCGCGCGGTTGGAGTTCTGGATCGGCGGCTTGAAGCACACCCTCGACGTCGTGGGTCCTCCCGAGGACGCGCGCTACATGCTGGTCTTCGGCGACGCCACCAACGGCAAGGAGACGTACGGGGGCGGCCGCTTCCTGTGGATCGACGCCCCCGATGCGCGAGGCCGCGTGGTCCTGGACTTCAACCTGGCCTACAATCCGCCCTGCGCCTGGACGCCGTACGCCACGTGCCCCCTGCCGACCAGGGGCGACCGGCTCGACATCGCCGTGGAGGCGGGAGAGAAGGCGCCCAGGCACTAGTCGCCGGGTGGATCGGGTGGCATCAGCGGGACACGGGCCGAGATCCCGGGCCCCGCGGCCGGCAACGAGCCGAATCGGAGAGGAGGTGGGGGAGATGATGGCGGATACGATACGTGACCTCCGGCTCGCGCTGCGCGGTCTGCGGAGCGCCCCGCTGTTCACCCTCGTGGCGGTCCTGACCCTCGCCGTGGGGATCGGCGCGAACACCGCGGTCTTCAGCGTGCTGCGCGCCCTCGTGCTGGCTCCACTTCCGTATCCGCACCTGGACCGGCTGGTGGTCATCCGCAAGGAGCTGGTGAAGCAGGGCATCCCCTACTATGCGGCGAGCGCCGGAGAGCTCGTCCGCTACCGGGACGCTCCGGGGTTCCAAGAGGTCGCCGGCGTGCGGGCCGGGAGCGGCGTGCTCACCGACGGCGGCGAGCCGGAGCGTGTCCGCGTTGCCGCGGTCACGCCCGGCTTCTTCGCGATGATGGGCGTGACGCCGGCGCTGGGGCGCGCGTTCACGCCGGAGGAGGGCCTGCCTCCCGACACGAGTCGACGAGCCGATCGCTCCGCTCCCGTCATCCTGAGCCACGGATTCTGGACCCGCCGGTTCGGCGCCGACCCGAACATCCTCGGACGGCAGATCCACTTCAACTACGGCGCCCGCGGGCTCACGGTGGTGGGGGTGCTGCCCAGGGGCTTCCGGTTCGTCACGTCGCGTGTGAGCGACATCGGGACGGACCGCCCCGACGTCTGGACTCCTCTGGGGATCGATCCCGCCAGCCCGTACGGAGGCAACAACTTCATCTTACCGTCGGCCTCCTGAAGCCGGGGGTGACCGTCGAGCAGGCCAACCAGCAGATCGCGGCCATCGTCCGGCGCGAACGCGAGGAGTTCGCGCCCGCCAAGGCCGCGGGTGTTCGCGCGTACGTGGTTCCGTTCCAGGAGGACGCAGGCGCCCAGCTTCGCCCCATGCTCTTCGCCCTCCTCGGCGCGGTGGGCTTCGTGCTCCTCATCGCGTGCGTGAACGTGGCCAACCTCCTCCTCGTGCGCGCCGCGGGGCGGACGCGGGAGGTATCGATCCGGGCCGCCCTGGGCGGGGGGCGAGCCCGCATCGTGCGGCAGCTCCTCGCGGAGGCGGGGGTCCTCGCTCTTGCGGGAGGTGCGGCGGGACTGGTCCTGGCGTGGGTGGCGGTTCCGGTTCTGGCGCGCCTGGTGCCTCCCGAAGTGACGCGCGTGGGTGCGTTCACCCTCGATCCGACGGTGCTGGGGTTCTCGGCATTCGCGACCGTGCTGGCAGCCACCGTCTTCGGGCTCTACCCCGCCATGCGCGCCTCGAGGGCCGACCTCGTGGGGGTGCTGCGCGGCCGCGGCACCGACGCACGGCACGGCCTCCGCTCGCGCCTCGTGGTCGTGGAGGTGGCGCTCTCCTTCGTGCTGGTCGTGGGTGCGGGCCTCATGGTCCGGAGCTTCGTGGCCCTACGTCGCGTGGACCCCGGGTTCCGGGCCCGGGGCGTCCTCACGTTCAGCGCCGTGCTTCCCTCGGACCTGCGCACGGCGGAAGAGCGCACACAGATGAAGGAGCGCGTGCAGGAGCGTCTGGAGGCCATCCCCGGCGTGCTGTCCGTGGGGGCGGGCTCCTCCACCCCTCTCGCCGGTGATCGCAGCCAGATGCCGTACGGCAATGCGGTCACCGCCGCCGGCGCGGATCAGAGCGACTTCCGCCAGGCGTGGTTTCGCACGGCCCTGCCGGGGTACTTCAAGACCCTGGACACGCCTGTGCTCGAGGGACGCACGTTCACCCGGGCCGACGAGAACGACAGCACCCTCCACATCGTCGTGGACCAGCGCCTGGCCCAGGCCAACTGGCCCGGGCAATCGGCCGTGGGGAAGCGGCTCTACATCAAGATCATGGATCCTCCGAAGTGGTGGACGGTCATCGGGGTGGTTCACGACCAACGCCAGGCTTCCCTGGCCAGGGAGACCCAGGAGACGATCTGGTTCTCGGACCGCGCCTTCAGCTTCTTCGGGGACACGTGGGACGTGCGCGTCCGGGGGGATCCGTCCGCCTTCGGTGCCGCCGTACGCGCCGCGGTGCGCCAGGCGGACGAGCACATCACCGTGGACGACATGCGTCCTCTCACCGATCTCGTCACCAAGGCCGAAGCGCCCACGGCGCTGGTGCTGAAGATTGCGTCGATCTTCGGTGGCATGGCGCTCCTCCTGGCCGTCGTGGGCCTGTACGGGGTCATCGCCTACATCGTGCGCGAGCGTACCGGAGAGTTCGGGCTGCGCATGGCGCTGGGCTCGAGCCGCGACGGCGTCTTCCGCATGGTGCTGCGACAAGGGATCACCCTGGCGACGGTGGGGATCGGCATCGGGGTCGTGGGGGCGCTCCTGCTCACGCATCTGATGACCCGTGTGCTGGTGGGGGTGGCCCCCGACGACCCGCTGACGCTGGTGGCCGTGGCCGGCGTATTCGCCATCGTGGCGGTGGTGGCCTGCCTGGTCCCGGCGCTCCGCGCCGTGCGCGTAGATCCCATGGTGGCCCTGCGCAGCGACTGAAGCCGCGGAAGAGCGCGGCCCTGCGCTCACCCGGGGCCCTGGCGCAGGTCCCCGGACGACACGCCCAGCGGACCCGCCGACTCTGGTCGGGTCTGCCGAGCGTGCCAATGCCAGAGAAGACACCCCTGCCGCAGGGGCGGCGTAAGTTCGTCCGGCGCGGCGGGGGCTTCCGCCGGCAGCTCAGCCCGTGATGTACTGCCTGAGGTAGCGGTTCTCGGCCTCCACGTGGCTCCGAAGCGCGTTAACCACGTCGCCGATGGACACGATGCCCGTAACGGCGGATTCCTCGACGATGGGCAGGTGCCGCACGCGATTCCGCGTCATCACCTCCATGACGTATTCCAGGTCGTCACTCTCCAGACCGACGATGAGCTCCGCGGACATCACCTCGCCCACCTCAGTGTGGCCCAGCGCCTCGGCGTTCCGGGACAACAGCCGCAGGATGTCACGCTCCGAGAGGATCCCAACCGGCGCCCCTTCGCCGTCCACCACCACCACCGCCCCGATTTCGTGCTCCACCATCACGCTCAGGGCATCCGAAACCGACACGGGGGTGGGAACCGTCACCACGTCATGTCCTTTGGATTGGAGAACGTCGCGGATACGCATGGAGGGCCTCCTTCGATGGATGGTGTCGCAGGGGGGGCGGAGCCAATTGCAGGGCCTGCAAGAAACGAACCGCCACATGCGTCGGGCATGTCCAGGCTGCGCCGAATCGGTCGAGGAGCGCCGGGCCCGCGGAGAGCCCGACGCGACGACCGTCACGTCAGGCTCCTGCCGATCGGCGCCCACGACGCCACGCCCCGTGCGCCCGCGGACGAACGCCGTCGCGTGGGCCACATCGAAGAGCACCCACCCGGTGCCCCATCCGGTGACAGCGCACGGCACGCAAGTCGTGTCACTTCTGTGGGAAGAGCGCAGACGCCCTGGCCGTCGCCGCGTTACCCGTCGAATTTGTCTCTGACGCGCCCGTCCGGGCGTTGGCTGACAGAGGCTGGACGACACTACACGACACTTTACGGGGGAGTGCACCATGGCACCCAGGCGAGGCACCGCCGCTCGTGGCGGCCGTTCATCCGTGACTCGGCACGTCCTGGTCGGCGCGATGTTGACGCTGGGACTTATCACCGCCGCCCCGGGAGCGCACGCGCAGGAGTCCCGCCCCTCCTTCGCCCAGCCCGACCCCAGCCCCGACGGCTCGGAGATCGCGTTCGTGTCGGCGGGGGACATCTGGACCGTGCCCGCCACCGGTGGCGACGCGCATCTGCTGGTGAGCAACGCCGCCGACGAGACCACCCCCCTCTATTCGCCGGACGGCACGCGGCTGGCGTTCCTCTCCAACCGCCAGGGCGACTACGACATCTACGTGCTGACCCTGGGAACGGGAGAGGTGCGTCGCGTCACGTACGGGGACGGCAACGAGGAGCTCGACGCCTGGTCCCCCGACGGTCGCTGGATCTACTTCGCCGACGGGCGCGAAGACCCGGGAGGACAGCCGGCCATCTGGCGGATATCCTCCGCAGGCGGCACGCCCATGCCGGTGCTCGCCGACAAATTCGCCCCGGAGTTCGACGCGGCGGTCTCGCCCGACGGTAAGACGGTGGCCATCGCGGCCATGGGCGAGATGGCGGACGGACAGTGGTGGCGGAAGGGACACGCCCACATCGACGAGGCGGAGATCTGGCTGGCCACCCAGGGTGAGCCGCCCGAGTACCACAGGCTGTCCGCCACGGGCTCCAAGAACATCTGGCCCATGTGGTCCGCCGACGGCAAGGACGTCCTCTACATGTCCGACCGCTCGGGCGCCGAGAACCTGTGGAGCCAGCCCGCCGCCGGGGGTGATGCCCACGCGCTCACCGACTTCAAGGACGGCCGCTTCCTCTTCCCGCGCATCTCCACCGACGGCCGCACGGTGGCCTTCGAGCGCGACTTCTCCGTGTGGACCCTGAGGCTTCCCGACGGACGGCCCACGAAGCTGGCCATCACGCTCCGCGGGGCGCCGGAGACGCCCGCGGTCGAGCACCTGGACATGTCCAACGGGTTCCGGGACCTGGCGCTCTCCCCGGACGGGAAGAAGGTGGCCTTCACCGCCCACGGCGAGGTGTTCGCCACGGCGGCGAAGGACGGCGGCCCCGCCGTGCGCGTGACCCACACCGTGGCTCCGGAGACCGACCTGGCGTGGGCGCCGGACTCCCGGCGGCTGGCGTACGTGTCCCTCAGGAGCGGCACGCCG
>Ga0307418_1000141_pt1 | contig 20331 bp, 17 predicted proteins | sample SalMarWE160220MG_2_FD_202160 | JGI IMG/M metagenome (GOLD analysis project Ga0307418, IMG submission 202160) | Salt marsh sediment microbial communities from the Plum Island Ecosystem LTER, Massachusetts, United States - WE1602-20 | ecosystem: Environmental > Aquatic > Marine > Intertidal zone >...
CTCGGCGCTGAGGCTGTCCGCCGCGGCGAAGATCATGTTCGCCCGCCCGCGGGCCGCCCGCTCGCCCGGCAGCGACAGCTCGTTGGGACGAACGGCCCAGGGCTCCCGGGTCATCGAGCCCAGGCCGGGGCGGACGGCTGGCGAAGCGTCGCCAGGCGATCGCGGTCGGTCATGGATCGGCCGGTTCGGACGGAACCGGTGCGCGGATCAGAACGCGGCGGATCAGAACGCGATCGTTCGGGGTGACGGCGGCTCACCCCCGGATCGTGGCGGTCAGGCGCCCGCGACGTCCAGTGCTTCGGTCATGATCGCGAGGGCCCGATCGACCTCCTCGGCGGTCGTGACCAGCGGTGGGATGATGCGGATCACGTTGACGTACGTCCCCGCCGTGAGCACGAGCAGCCCGCGATCGAAGCAGGCCTGCTGCACGCGCTTGGTCAGCGCCGCATCGGGCACCCGGCCGTCCCCCTCGCCGCGGCGTACGAGCTCGAGGGCGATCATCAGGCCCAGACCCCGAACGTCGCCCACGGCCGCCCGAGCGTCGCACGCAGCTCGAAGCCCGTCGAGCAGCTGGGCGCCGCGATCCCGGGCATTGGCCACGAGGCCCTCGTCCTCGATGACGTCGAGCGTGGCCAGCGCGGCGGCGCAGGCGACCACGTTGCCGCCGAACGTCCCCCCATGGCTGCCCGCCGGGAACCGGTCCATGATCTCGGTCCTGGCCAGGATCCCCGACAGCGGCAGGCCCGACGCGATCCCCTTGGCCATGACCAGGATGTCCGGCTCGACGTCCCAATGGCGGACCGCAAACAGCTCGCCGGTTCGCCCGAACCCCGTCTGGACCTCGTCCGCGACCAGCAGGATCCCGTGCTGGCGCGTGATCTCGCGCAGACGCGGCAGGAAACCGGGCGGCGGCACGATGTAGCCGCCCTCGCCGATCACCGGCTCGACGATGATCGCCGCGACCCGGTCCGGGTAGACGAGCTGGTGGAACAGCAGGTCGAGCTGGGCCTCCCAGTCGCAGGTGCAGTGCTCGTCGGCGGCATGGGCGCCACCCGACGCGCGGTAGCAGTACGGGTACGCGGCGTGGTAGACCGAGCCGGGCAGCGGCTCGAACGCCCCGCGGTAGACATCCTTGGCTGCCGTCAAGGCCATCGCCTGGCCGGTCCGGCCGTGGAACGCGTAGCGGAACGCGATGATCGCGGGGCGGCCGGTCGCCACCCGGGCCAGCTTGACCGCGGCCTCGACTGCCTCGGCGCCCGAGTTCGACAGGAACGCCGACCACGGCCCGCCCGGCAGCAGCCCGGCCAGCCGCTCGTACAACCGCAGGCCGGGCTCGTGATAGACGATGTTCTGCTGGCCGTGGAGCAGCTTCGCCGCCTGCTCCTGGACCGCGGCCACCACCCGTGGATGCGCGTGTCCGGTGTTGGTGACGCCGATGCCCGACGTGTAGTCGAGGTAGCGGTCGCCATCGGTCGTCACCAGCCACGATCCCTCGCCGTGATCGACGACGAGGTTGGTGATCCGGCCCCAGACCGGCGGCACGACCGAGCGGTCGGGCAGGGGAGTGGTGGGCGGCGCGTCGACCATCGGGTGGCTCCTCGGCGGGCTCTTCGGCGAGCAGGAGGATCGGTGCTCAGGCTCCCTGTCGACGCCGGCCGAAGACGACGCTCAGGAACACGAAGCCGATGCCGATAAGGAAGATCATCGTGCCGATGACGTTGACCTGGACCGGCACGCCGATCCGTGCCGAGCCCCAGATGTACATCGGGAAGGTCACCGTCCGGCCGGCCGTGAAGTTGGTGACCACGAAGTCGTCGATCGAGAGGCTGAACGCGAGCAGGGCCGCGGCCACGATGCCCGGCACGATGAGCGGGAACGTCACCCGCCAGAAGGTGACCCACTCGTTGGCTCCGAGGTCCATCGCCGCTTCCTCGAGGTTGCGGTCCAGGCCTGCCAGGCGGGCACGCACGGTGACCACCACGAAGCTGATGTTGAACATGATGTGGGCGATCAGGATGGTCAGCCCGTTGAGCGGGAAGAACGGGGGATGGGCGATCGCCACGAACAGGGTCAGCAGCGAGGCGCCCATGACGATCTCGGGCGTCGCCATGGGCAGGAAGATGATCGCGTCGATCGGCCCCCGGCCCCGGAACCGGTAGCGGACGAGCGCGAGCGAGATCAGGGTGCCCAGGGTGGTGGCGATGATGGTCGACGCGAACGCGATCTGGAGGCTGGTCACCACCGCGTCGCCCAGGCCGGGAACGCCGAACGGATCGAGCCAGTACTTCACGGTGAAGCCGCGCCAGGCAAGGTTGCTCTTGCCGATCGGGTCATTGAAGCTGAACAGCGCGATCACGGCCACCGGCAGCATCAGGTAGGCGAACGCGGCGAACAGGTACACGAACGCCAGGTACTGGTTGACGAACCGCATCAGTCGCGCGCCGACCGACGGTCGGGGCTGGGCGGTGAGGGTGACCGCGGTCGCGCTCATCGGCTCACAGCCCGCGGGTGGAGGTGAGGTTCTCGGTGCCCAGGATCCGGCCGTAGATCGCGACGGCCACCAGGATCATCGCCATCAGCATGAAGCTGAGCGCCGACGCCGTGGGGTAGTCGTTGTTGGTCAGGAACCGGCTCTGGATGACATTCCCGATCATGTTCGTGCTGGGGTTGCCCAGCAGCGAGGCGTTCACGTAGTCGCCCATCGCCGGGATCATCACCAGCAACGACCCGGCGAACACGCCCGGCAGCGACAGTGGCAGCGTGACGCGCAGGAACGACTGGGACACGAACAGGGTGCCGATCACCGTGCCCGCGATCGCACCGGCGGCGATCATCCCGATGTGGTCCCAGCCGAACGCGTAGGCGAGCACGCCGGCCAGGCCGCCGCCGATGAGCAGCCCGGCGATCGTCCCGCCGGGACGCCAGGGCCCGGCGTACAGGTCCTGGGCCGCCTCCACCAGCCGCCGGTCGATCTTCTCGATCGACACGTAGATCGGCAGCGTCATGAACGGCAGGAAGTTGTAGGTGATGCCCGAGATCACCGCGACCGGCGTGGCCAGCACGCGGAAATCCTCGCCGAGCAGCCCGAAGTCCTTGAGCGGGCCGAGCAGGATGCCGGTGTCGCCCAGGATGATCTTCCAGCTGATCGTCCGCAGCAGGAAGCTGGTGAAGAAGGGGGCCACGATCATGAACAGCAGAAGGTTCTTGTAGCGCCCGCCGCGGAACGCGATGGTGTACGCGAGCGGGTAGGCGATCAGGAACGTCAGGATCGACGCCGAGCCCGCATACAGGATCGAGCGCAGGAGCTGCCCCTGGTAGCGGTCCAGGGCGTCCGTATACGTGGTCCAGTTCGACAGCGAGAACGTGAAGCCTGTCTCGAGCGTCCCCGACCAGAACGAGGCGATGAGGATCTGGAGCGCCGGGTAAGCGTAGAAGACGATCAGCCACAGGATGCCGGGGGCCAGCAGCAGATACGGGACCGCGCCCCGGTATCGCTTGATCAGGACCCCCATCGGCCGCTCCCTGCCTCCCCGGCGTCGGCGGTCAGACGCCGATCAGGTTCGAGAACTGGTCGTTGTAGCTCGACTCCTCGGCCTCGGACAGCGATCGGAACTTCTTGAGCCGCGCGGTCACATCGGCGGGCGGGAAGATCAACGGGTTGTTGGCCAGGTCCTTGTCGATCTTGAGCATCTCGTCCTTGGCGCCCTTGACCGGGCAGATGTAGTTCACCCAGGCCTCGACCTCGGCCGCGATGGACGGCTGGTAGTAGAAGTTGATGTACAGCTCCGCGGTGTACTTGTGGGCGGCGCCCTTGGGGATCAGCAGGTTGTCGTACCACAGCAGCGCGCCCTCGTCGGGCACGGTGAACCTCAGCGATGCGCGCTCCAGCTGCTTCTGGATGATGTCTCCGGACCACGCCATGGCCAGCACGACGTCGCCGGACACCAGGTCCTCCGCGTAGGAGTTGCCGGTGAACTGGCGCACGATCCCGGCATCGACCGCCTTCTTCATCTCCGCGATCGCGTCGGCGAACTGCGCGTCGGTGACCTGCGCCGGGTCGTCGCCCAGCTTGAGCAGCGTGAGCCCGACCGAGTCCCGCATCTCGGTCAGGTAGGTGATCTGGCCGGCCCACTTCTTGTCCCACAGGGCGGCGACCGAGGTCAGGTCGCCGGTCTTCTTCCTGTCGTAGCCGAGGCCGGTCATGCCCCCCTGCCACGGCGCGTGGTACTTGTTGTCGGGGTCGAAGTCGGGGGCCACGTAGGCGTCCTCGAGGTTCGCGACGTAGTTCGGCATCACCGACTTGTCGAACTCCTCGAGCCAGCCGAGACGGACGAGGCGGGCCGCCATCCACTGGGTGAGCGTAACGATGTCCCAGCCGGTGTCCTGGCCCGCCTGGAGCGGCGCCTTGATGGTGCCGAAGAACTCCTCGTTGTCGTTGATGACCTCGGAGTAGTTCACCTTGGTGCCGTACTGGGCGGTGAACGCCTCAAGGCTGGCGTGCTTGGTGGGGTCGTTGTCGTCGGTGTCGATGTACAGCGGCCAGTTGGCGAAGTTGAGGACGTCCGAAGGGGTCGGCTGCGCCGTCGGGCTGGGCTCGGGCGTCATCGACGCCGGTGCCATCGATTCCGGTGCGGTCCCGGCCGGCGTCGCCGGCGCGGTCGTCGGTGCCTGTGTGGCCGTGCCGCTGGTGCCGCAGGCGGCCAGGAAGGCGCTGACGCCCACCAGGCCCGTGCCCTGCAGGAAGCGGCGGCGACTGACAGCCAGTCTGTCGATCGGGCTCGTCTGGTCGGTCATCGGTCTCCTCCGACGGTGACCGCCGGGTCTGCGCCCGGCGGTAGCTCAGCGTCATCGCCCCCGCTTGCGATGACGAACGTGTGGTCGGGCAGCCAGGTCAGGAAGACCTGATCGCCCTGGTGATGGAGCGACCCCCGGACGGTCTGCTCGACGTTCTGCTCGTAGACGCTGAGCGTCTGGCCGGCCCTGGTTCTCACCTGGTACTGGGTGCTTACCCCGATATACGATGCGTCCGCGATGGTGCCCTGGAGGCGGTTGAGCGCCGCGTCGGGGGCGGCACCGGTTGCGGCGGTGAGCCTGATCTTCTCGGGACGTACCCCGATCTCGACCTCCTCACGTCCGTTCGCGAGGTCCGCCGGGATCCTGATCGAAATCTCGTCGTCCAGGCGGACGACGCGATAGCGGCCATCGGCGCCCGCGAGACGACCGGGCAGCAGGTTGCTCACCCCCAGGAAGCCGGCCACGAACCGGGTCGCCGGCCGCTCGTACAGGCTCTGGGGGTCCCCCAGCTGCTCGTAGTGGCCTCGGTTCATCACGGCGATCCGATCGGACATCGTCATCGCCTCCTCCTGGTCGTGGGTCACGTAGATGAACGTGATCCCGACCTCCTGCTGGATCCGCTTGAGCTCGACCTGCATCTGCTTGCGCAGCTTGAGATCGAGCGCACCCAGCGGCTCGTCGAGCAGCAGCACCGCCGGCCGGTTGATCAGCGCCCGGGCAAGGGCCACGCGCTGCGCCTGGCCACCCGAGATCTGGTTGGGCCTGCGACCCTCGAACCCGGGCAGCTCCACGAGGTCGAGCATCTCGGTGACCCGCGTCCTGATCTCCGCGTCCTTGGCCTTCCGGCGGCGGAGCCCGAAGGCGACGTTCTCGAAGATGGTCAGATGCGGGAACAGCGCGTAGTTCTGGAACACCGTGTTCACGTTGCGCTGGTATGGGGGCAGCCAGGTCACATCCTGGCCCTGGAGCTCGATCCGGCCGCCCGTGGGCTGCTCGAAACCGCCGATCATGCGCAGCGTCGTGGTCTTGCCGCAGCCGGATGGACCAAGGAGGCTGAAGAACTCGCCGTCCTGGACTTCGAGGTCGATGTGGTCGACCGCCAGGACGTCCCCGAAGGCCTTGGTGACCTGGATCAGTCGGACATCGACATCGGGCACGGGAGAGACTTGCTCCTCATATGCAACCGGGGGCTGCCGGGTTGACCGACCCGGCGGCCGTGCGGACGCTGCACGTCGACGCCCCTTGGGGGCTCGAACGATAGGCGGGCGGGGACAGGGGTGTCAAATCGACGATCCATGTGGTTTTCGAGCGCGCGGGATGCGAGATTCGCAGGACGGGCACCGACGTGCATCTGGATTCGCACTTCAGAGGCATTGAGCGCAAGGCTGTCGGGCGCACCGGCCCGCTCGGTCCCAGGAGCGCGCGCGGTGGGCTCGATGCACTCGGGCGGGTGGTCCGGGGATCACGGGTAGGATTAACCGAGCGTAGTCATCACCGGCCCACGGCCGCCTTCTCGATCGACCAGGAGCAGAGCAGCAGCGTATGACCGCCATCACCGAGTCCGCCGTCATCGACGCCCTCCGTACCGTCCAGGAGCCCGAGCTGGGCGGCGATCTGGTGACGCGCAACATGGTCCGCGACCTCGTGATCGATGGGTCGAGCGTGTCGTTCACGATCGAGCTCACGACGCCGGCCTGCCCGCTCAAGGATCAGATCGAGGCCGAGGTCCGGCGTGCGCTCCAGCCGCTGGGTGTGACGGAGGTGTCGGTCGAGTGGGCCGCCACCGTCCGTCGGGCAGCGCCGCGGAGCGCAGAGCAGCTGCTCCCCGGTGTGAAGAACGTGCTGGCGGTCGCCTCCGGCAAGGGCGGCGTGGGCAAGAGCACGGTCAGCGTCAACCTCGCGGTCGCGCTCGCGCGCGCAGGTGCATCGGTCGGCCTGCTCGATGCCGACATCACCGGTCCCAACATCCCGATGATGATGGGCGTCGAGGGGCAGCCCACCGCCAGCGAGAACAACCGCATCGTGCCCCTCGAGAGCCACGGCGTGAAGGTGATCTCGATCCAGTTCTTCGTGCCCGAGGGGCAGCCGATCGTGTGGCGTGGACCGCTGATCGGGGGCGCGATCTCGCAGTTCCTGCGCGACGTCGAGTGGGGTGAGCTGGACTACCTCGTGGTGGACCTCCCACCGGGCACCTCGGATGCCCAGCTGACGCTCGCCCAGGCGGTGCCCATCAGTGGCACGGTGCTGGTGACGACGCCCCAGGACGTGGCCCTGTCCGATGTTGCCAAGGCGCTCGCGATGCTCGAGCGCCTCAACGTGCCGATCATCGGGATCGTGGAGAACATGAGCGCGTTCATCTGCCCGCACTGCGGTGAGGCGACCGAGATCTTCGGCCACGGCGGCGGGGAGCGGTTCGCCCAGCAGCACGAGCTCGACTTCCTGGGCAAGATCCCGCTCGACGTCACGGTGCGCCAGGGTGGCGACGCGGGCGTGCCCGCGGTCGCCCAGCGCGAGCCCGGACCGGCGGCGCTCGCCCTGGAGGTGGTTGCCGGCCAGGTCGCGGCCAGGATGAGCGTCAGGGCCGCCACGGCCCAGGCACCGGTGCTCTCGGTCTCCTGACGGCCCGGCCGTTCCGCGATCGGACGGGCGCTGCCAGGCATGCGAGCAGGTCCCAGGGGCGTAAGCCACACCCGCCAGCCACCCGACGAGTCGACGCTGCGCGCGGCCCTGGAGGGGATGCCGCTGTTCAGCGAGCTTGGCGCCGACGACCTGGCCGCCCTCGCGGCGACGGTCGGGACGCGTCGCTACCGGCGAGGCGAGGTGATCTTCCGCCAGGGTGACCCGGGCGACGCCCTGCACATCATCCTCGGCGGCCGGGTGAAGATCTCCACCCTGAGCGAGAGCGGAGGTGAGGCGATCCTCGCCACGCTCCGGCCGCACGAGTTCTTCGGCGCGCTCGCGCTGTTGGACGGTGCGCCGCGCTCCGCATCCGCGACCGCCGTGGAGGCGACCGAGACGCTGATCCTGCCCCGTGACCGGTTCCGGCAGCTGGTGGATGAGGTGCCCGGGATCCGTGATCACGTGCTCACCCAGATCGCCCACGAGATGCGTCGCCTGACCAGTCACGTCGAGGAGCTGCACTTCCTTGACATCGCGGGCCGCCTGGCAGCGCAGCTGGCGCGCATGGCCGGGGAGCATGGCCGCCAGCCTGACGGCGGCGAGGTCCGTCTCGACGGCCCGATCACGCAGGGGGAGCTGGCGGCCATGGTGGGCAGCACGCGCCAGAGCGTGAACAAGCTGCTCGGCTGGCTGATCGATGACGGCCTGATCCGCCTCGAGCGGGACGCGATCGTGATCGTGGATCTGCCGGGGCTCCAGCGGGCGGCGCGCCGGTAGGCTCCGTGTCGGCCGGCCCTGCCCGGCCGGCGCTGCCCGGGCAGCCCGGGCAGCGAGGTTCGGTCGCCATTCGGCGCGCCCATTCGGCGCGCCCGGCTCAGCGCACCGGCTCGGCGCGCCCGGGGAGCGCGCCCGGGTACCGTCCTTCGGGGTCAGGGCTGCTCGCGGAGGATCGAGAGCAGCACCGATGCCGCCGCGATCGCGGCCCGATCGGCCCCCTGGCTGCCGCGCATGAACGCGAGCCGTCGCTCGCTTCGGGTACCCGCCGGCGTGGCCACCGAGACGCGCACCGCCGAGTCCTGGCCGACCGGCTCGACCCGGATCGCAAGCCCGACGTCGGCGCCCGCGTCGCGCCGGACGCGCCCCGCCTCGGCCTCGTTGTCGATCGTCGCTCCTGCCGGATCGACGCGCACCTCGGCCAGCCGGATCGCCCCCAGCCCGCGGAGCAGCCCGATCAGCGCGCCAGCCGACCCGCGCTCGCACGTCGCGAGCGTCCAGCCGCGCGACGCGAGTGCGGCCTCGATCGCCGCCGCCCAGGTCGTATCACCCCGGGCCCACACGTGGTCGCCGACGACGGCCAGGACCGCCTGCTCTGCGGCATCGGCCAGCTCGGCCGCCGTCCGGCCGTCCGCGGCCCGGGCGGAGATCCGCACGTCCACCGCCTCGTGCCGGGCATAGGTCGCGACGATCGGGTTGGTGGCGCGAAGCAGGGCCTCGCCCAGGTCATCGACCAGCTGCGATTCGCCGATGCCCGTCAGCCGCAGCGTGCGGACCTCGCTGTCGGCGCCCAGGCCGCGCTCGGCGAGCCGGGGCATCACCTCGGTCGCCCACATCGGTCGCATCTCGCGAGGCGGCCCGGGCAGCAGCACGAGGACGCGTCCATCGGGGCGGTCCACCCACCAGCCGGGAGCCGAGCCATGCGGGTTCGGGAGGCTCGTGGCGGAGGGGATCCGCCACGCCTGCTTGACGTTGGACTCGGGGAACGGCTGGCCGCGGCGGCGCCAGCGTTTGTGCAGCCACGCGAGCGTCTCCGGGTCGATGACGAGTGCTTCGCCACAGGCTTCCGCCACCGCCTCGCGCGTCAGGTCGTCCGGCGTGGGACCGAGGCCACCGGTCGTGATCACGAGGTCGGCGCGCGTGAGCGCGACCCGGAGGGCGTCGACGACGACCTCGAGATCGTCGGGCAGGTTCGCGATTCGGGCCACGGCGGCGCCGTGGGCGACGAGCGATCGAGCCAGCTCGCCGCTGTTCGTGTCCGTGGTCTCGCCGACGGTGAGCTCCGTGCCGACGGCCAGCAGCTCCGCGGTCAGCAGGCTCCGGGAGCTTGGCGTCGAGGCGTGATGGGACATCTCCCGGAGGGTACCCCGCCGTGGGAGCCTCTGATGGCGCTGGTATGATTCCGGGGCTCCCCCGAACCTGCCCAACCCAACCCGGGAGGACGACCACTGGATCCCAACCAGACCGATCCCGAGCCCACCGGAGCCCGAGCGACACCCGACGAGACGGCGCCCGGCATCCGCGAGCAGCTGCAGGCGACCCGTGACGCGGTGATGCGCGTCGTCCGGGCACACCTCGATCTGGCCCGTGCGGAGGCGGACGAGATCAAGGGCGAGGTTGCCCGGGCCGCCGGCCTGGGCGGCGGCGCGATCGCGCTGCTCGTCCTGCTCGCCCTCCTGCTGCCCATCGGACTGATCATGTTCATGGGGGAGTGGATCTTCGGGTCCATGGGCTGGGGCGTCCTGCTGGGCAGCGAGCTGTTGATCGCGCTCGCCGTGGCGCTCGTGCTGGCAGCTCTGCGCGTCTCCCACCTGTGGGTCGACCTGCTGCTGGCCGTCGTCATCGCGGTCATCGTCTCGGTCGTGCTCGGGCCGAACCTGAGCAACGAGCTGTGGCGCCGGATCGGCGATGCGGCGAGCCTCGGCGAGCCTGCGTGGAGACCGCTCGCGACCGGCATCATCGTGGTCGGTGTGGTCGGCGCGCTCCTCGGCCTCCTGCGGGGCGCCATCTCGGGCGGCGTCGGCGGCGCGGTCGCCGGGCTGGTGGCCGGCCTGATCGTGGGCGTCCTCCTGGGTGCCTTGCTGTCGATCACCTACGGCTGGCGGGCCGGCGTTGCGGTCGGCGTCGCGGTGGGCTTCGTCGCCTGGCCGGTGCTGATGGGGATGCGCGTGGCCCGACAAGGCATCGACGGCGACGCGCTGAAGGCGCGATTCATGCCGCAGACCACGATCGACACCACGAAGGAGACGATCGAATGGGTGAAGGCCAAGAAGGCGCGGGTCCCGTTCGTGCCCAGGTCATGACCGTGCCCGAGGAGATCCTGGCCGCGCGTCCGGGCGTCGTGGCGGCGCGCCACGAGGCGCGAGCCGCGCTTGCGGCACTCGACGACGAGCTGGACCGGCTCGAGGCATCGGCACTGGCCGCGGTGGACATTCCGGCCAAGATGCGCCGCAATCCCGTGCGCACCGCGGGTGTCGCGGCCGGCGCCGGCTTCATCCTCGTCGGGGGGCCGATCAAGGTCCTGCGCCGGGCTCGAAACGCGGTCTTCGGCAAGCCGGACCCGCTGCCCCGGTCGATGTTGCCCAAGGAGATCGACAAGGCCGTCTCGGAGCTGGGCACCGATGGTGCCCGGGTGCGCGGCACGATCGAGCGCGAGTTCGCCTCCTACCTCCGGGAGAAGGCGCCAGAGCGCAAGGAGCGGGACTTCGCGGGCACGGTGACGTCACTGCTGTCGCAGGTCGGCACGCCGCTCGCGCGGCGCTTCGGCCGGCAGCTCGCAGAGCAGGTGCTCGCCCCGGACGGACCGGGCTTCCAGGAGCAGCTGGCGAAGGTCAAGGCCCGGCGGGCACAGGCCGGCGATCCGGGCGACACGGGGCGGGACAAGTAAGCGGGCGCAGCGGGATAGCCCTCGGCGCACCGTACCCCGGCGGCATGGCGTCGGCTCCCTGATCGCCTTTGCCGTCCCGCTTCCCGCGCTGTGGCTACCCCTCCAGTCGCGCCACACACTCCGCGAGGTCCAGCCGAGTGCAAGGTCGGCCACGACGACCATGCGTCGTATGAACGGAGCACCGGTAACGGAGCCGGGCGAACATGACCTACGCGGACGGCGTCTGACTTCCGGGTGATGGTTCCGGCGCCCTTGGGTGCCGTACGTTCGCCTCATGTCCCGCAGTCTGTCGAAGAACAACCGTGCTCTCGGCCTGATCGCTCTCATGGGCGTGATGGCGTTCGTGGTCGGCGGCGCGGCGTCCGTCGTCGCGTCAGGCGAGGCGTCCTCGCTCGCCGCGGCCAAGACCAGGTTGGCCTCCGTGCAGGGGATGACCGCTGACCTTCTCGCGAGTGTCCTGCAGGAACAGACTGCCCTCGACGACCATGTCTTCTCCGGGACCGCCGCGACGCTGACAACGTTCACGGACGCGGTCGCCCGTGAGGAAGCCATCGCCGCCCGGCTCTCCCAGCCCGCCGGTGAAAGCGTGGCCGACGTCCTCACCGCCCTCGAAGACCTCGAGGCTGCGAACCTCGAGTGGAAGGTTCAGGTCGCGGACCGGGCGATCCGCGCGGTCAGATTGCATGACACGGCTGCCATCGCCCTGTTTGGGCTCCGCGCCGGGCAGGATCATGCCCGCGTGGACGCCGCCATCGCGGAGGTCGACCAGGAGTTCGCGCGGGCCGAAGGAGCCATCGTCAGGCAGGAAGCCGCGGGGGGACAGACGATGATCATCTCGATCGGGGTCGCCTTCGGGTTCCTGATCATCGCCTTCGGCGTCGCATTGATCATCGTCCGGCGCTTCGGTCGCGCCCTCGAGCACGACGCGCGCGAGGCCAGCGTCCTCAACCAGTTCACCGATCTGACATCGTTCGCCGACAGCGACTCCGAGGTGGCGGAGAAGAACCTCGTCGCGCTTGGTCGCCTCGTGGCACCAGACGCGTCAGTCGTCCATCTCCTCAATCGGTCGCAGGAACGCGCCATCCCCGAGGCATCAACGGGCGACGCGGTCGCCGAGGTCCTGCCCCTCCGGGCGCTGGATCGATGCGCCGGTGTCCTGCGCGGATCGATGTTCGTGGTCGACGACCTGTCCGACGACCTCAGCGCCCACTGCCCCGTCTACCCCGCTGCGGTCGGGACCCTGGCGTGCGTGCCGCTAGACAGCGGCGAGATGGTCGGGTCCGTGCATCTCTACTGGCGGCGACCGAACGCCCTGCCGTTCGACCGTCGCCCCAGCGTCGCGCGGATCACCGAGCATGCGGCGCTCTCGATCGGAAACCGGCGACTCGTTGCCGCGTTGCATGGGCAAGCCAACACGGATGCCCGGACTGGCCTGGCCAACACGCGGGCCTTCGACCTGGCGCTCGAGGCCGCCCTCGCGGCCCGGATCGGCAATGAGCCGCTGGCCGTCCTCATGCTCGATGTCGACCACTTCAAAGAGTTCAACGATCGCCAGGGACACCCAGCCGGCGACGAGGCACTCAAGGCGTTCGGAGCGGTTCTGCGCTCGTGCATGCGCGCTGGCGACACGGCCGCACGCTACGGCGGAGAGGAGTTCGCCGTCCTGTTGAAGGGGGCCGACGGCACCGTCGCCGCGACCGTTGCCGAGCGGATCCGGGCGCGGACCGAGGCGACGATCATCTCGCTCGGGCCGGGTATCACGGATCACATCACCGTCTCGATCGGGATCTCGATCGCGCCCGACCAGGGCCTCGACCGCGTCAGCCTCATGCACATCGCGGACGAAGCGCTCTACCGCGCGAAGGAAGAGGGGCGCAACCGTGTGGTCGGGGGTGAGCCCACGGTTCCGGCACTGCCGTCCGGCGCCTCGGCTCCACGTCCGAAGAAGCCCACGCCGATCGTAAAGAGGCTCGCCTCCTGAGCAACCGCGCGCTGAGAGGGGGTGATGAGCGACTGAGCCGGGGCCGCATTGCGGCCCCGGCTCAGTCAACGTGCCGGCGACGCGCCGGCTTCAGTTGGTCCCGGCGAACGCCCGCGCTACACGGGGTGATGCGCCGGCGGTGCGGCGGGCATCGGTTGGGCAAGGGCGTGCAGCGCGCCCCACCACATCGTTCCCAGCAGCGCCAGGCCCACGACGAGCAGGCCGACTGTCGTGACGTCGTATCCCGGCCCGTGGAGGGCGGGGTTGACGAACACGAAGATCAACCCACCAACGAAGGTGACCGTGCTACCCACGATTGCGGCCCATCCGATCCAACCCTGGTGGCGCGGCGCGACGAAGCGCTCGACGACGAGCATCACGAGCACCAGCGCCGGCATCAGGAACAGGCCGATGTCCTGGTGGAGCCACGTGTAGACGGCGTCGTTGACCGCCGCGGGCGCCGCTCCACCAGCTCCGAAGTGCACCTCGTTGAGCTCGATGGCATAGCCGGCCACGACGACGGTGACGAAGCTCAGGACCCAGGACCACACGGCCGCCAGGCGGACCGGGTGCCCGGCCATGGTCTCCGCCTGATTGCGGGCCACGAACAGGACCGACACGAGGGCGATCAGGCCACCCGTCATGACGAGCACTCCGGTCACGATGTCGTCGCCGGCGATCCCGTTCGTGCCGCCGGCGGATGTGAAGTAGGTGCCGGGGTCGAAGGTGGTGAAACCCATCGCCACGTACATGACGGTCATCAGCGCCGCGCCAGCCGCGACCATCGTCAGGCCTAGCTGCGCTACCCGGCGGGCGGCACCGGCAAGTCGCTCGTACCCGAATTGGCGAACCGCGATGGCCACCGTGAGGGCCATGACCCCGACGACCATCTCGTGCGAGTGGGAGCCGATCAGGTTTGCGCTGAGGTCGTCGAGGCTGAGGCCCACCGAGGCGGCGTATGAGCCGATCACACCGGGCGTATCACCGAACTCGAGGATCCAGCCCGCCAGGTGACCCATCAGCGCGGCGACCAGCATCGAGGTCGCGCCCAGCCCGGCGGCCCAGAACGGCAGCGTGCGTGAGACCGGGGTTCGGCGCCGCCACTCGACGACCAGCCCGACCAGGAGCGCGATGAGGATCTCATCGAGGGCGAAGAAGCCCAGGATCTGGACCCACATCGGGACCTCGGCGCCCGGGATCTGGCGGTCCCAGATCCCGCCGATGGCGGTCACGATCGTGGCGAACAGGACGCCGCCGACGATCAGCGCGCGAGTGTGGCGCGATGTCAGCTGCAGGACGCTGCAGGTCAGCAGGGCAAGCAGCCCGACCATGCCGATCAGCAGGCCATGGAGGTACATCACCCGCCAGTAGTCGGGCGTCGCTCCGGCGCTCGACTCGCTCTGGAACGGGTTTGAGACGAGGAGGCTGCCCAGTGCGAACAGCACCAGCCAGCCGATGACGAAGAAGATGAGGTGACGTTGCGTCAGCCAGGGAAACCGCCCGAACGGCGGCTCGTCCTCTTGAGTGGAGAGGGGCGAGTGTCGGTCGGAAGGCCCCTGCGCCGTCGATTGCACGGCCACGGGTCGGCCCTCCTTTCAGAAGTCACCCTTAGTTAACGCGTGCACGCGGCGCATGGGCAGAGGGCTGCGACCCGAAAGAGCGGCCGTCGGGTCGTCCTCCGTCCTGGTCCATCTGGCGGCTCGATACCTGCCAGATGTCACACACGGCCCACTGGTCGCCTCCGGCGACGTTCCCCGACCGGATCCAGCGAGCGCTCGAGGTCTGCACCGCCCATAAGGTCTTCGAGACCGCGGCACCAGGCCTTTGCTCCGGTGCTGCCGATTCCAGGCTCCGGATCGCCTCCTGCGAATCTGCTCCATCCGTCCGGCGAAGGCCCCGGGACGTTGGCTGTCCATGCATCCGATTGGTAGGCGAGGTCGGGGTCGAACCGACACGTTCCTCACGGAACACCGGCTCCTAAGGCCGGCGCGTCTGCCATTCCGCCACTCGCCCCACGCGAGTCTAGCGGGCCCGCGGGCGGCGGCTCGACCTCGCGCGCACGACCCACCCTATACTCGGCCGGCGATGCAAGTGACCGCTACCCCCGCCCCCAAGAGCTCCATCCTCCTCGAGATCGAGGTTCCCCCCGATCGCCTCGATCGCGCCGTGCGCGACGCCGTTGGCCGCCTGTCCCGACGGACCCGCGTGGCCGGGTTTCGTCCGGGCAAGGCGCCGCGGCCCATCCTGGAGCGCATGCTCGGACCCGGTGCCGTGCTCGATGAAGCCGTCGATCATCTCGTCCAGGACGCGTACCGTGAGGCGGTCATCGAGCAGGGGATCGTCCCCCTCACCAACGCCGACGTCGAGGTGGTCGAGGCGGTCGAGGGCAAGCCGCTCCGGTTCAAGGCGACCATTCAGGTCCGGCCCGAGGTCGAGCTCGGGGACTACGCGGGCTTCAACTTCGGGCCCCAGATCGAGGCGGTCGACGAGGAGAAGGTCGACAAGGTGGTCGACGAGCTGCGTGACCAGAACGCGACCCTGGCCGCCGTCGAGGATCGCGGCGCCCGCAACGGCGACTGGGCGGTGATCGGGTTCGTCGGGACCCGGGACGGCGAGGCGTTCGACGGCGGAACGGCGGAGCGGATGCCCCTGATCATCGGCGAGGACCGCCTGATCCCCGGGTTCGAGGCGAACCTCCTCGACCTCAAGCCGGGCGACCAGAAGGGGTTCGACGTCACCTTCCCCGAGGACTACGGGGAGGACAGCCTGGCCGGCAAGACGGCGCACTTCGAGGTCGACCTCAAGGAGCTCCGTGAGAAGATCCTGCCCGACGCGGACGACGAGTTCGCTCGCTCGATGGGCGAGTACCCCGACCTCGCCGCTCTCCGGGCGGAGGTGGACCAGCGCCTGAAGCGCAGCGCGCTCGACCGGGCCCGTCACGAGTTCAGTGACCGGATCATCGACTACGCCGTCGCCAACGCCACCATCGACCTCCCGGACATCCTGGTCGACCAGGAGGTGGAGGTCATGCACGACGAGTTCCAGGCCACCCTGGCAAGACAGGGGATCGGCGAGGAGGCGTACCTCAAGGCCACCGAGCAGACCGAGGCCGACCTGCACGCGGAGTTCCGCCCGCGGGCGGAGCAGCGGGCCAAGGTGTTGCTCGTGCTCTCGAAGATCGCCGAGGCCGAGGGCATCGAGGTGCCCGAGGCGGAGGTCGAGGCCCAGATCGAGCTCGCCCAGGCTCGATACAAGGATCAGAAGACCCTCCGATACTTCGAGTCGGATCGCGGCCGAAGCTTCATCCGGAGCACGCTGCGCCGGACCCGGACCGTCGAGACGCTGGTCGACCGCTGGCTGGAGGCTCACCCGGAGCACCCGGCCCTGCCGCACCTCGAGGACGACGCGCCATCGGCCGCCGGGGCCCCCCAGGCCGAGGCCGCCGCGTCCATCGACGCCACCGATCCGGGGGCGATCCCCGGCTCCTCATCCGCCGGGGCGGATAGCTGACAACGGCGCTCGATCCGTCGAGCGCGACCGAACGCAGGGAGACCCACGATGCTCGTCCCGATGGTCATCGAATCCACCAGCCGCGGTGAGCGCGCCTATGACATCTACTCGCGGCTGCTGCGGGAGCGGATCATCTTCCTGGGCGACGCGATCGACGATCACCTCGCCAACCTGGTGATCGCCCAGCTGCTGTTCCTCGAGTCCGAGGATCCCGAGAAGGACATCAGCCTGTACATCAACTCGCCCGGCGGCGTGGTGACGAGCGGGCTTGCGATCTACGACACGATGCAGTACCTGCGGGCACCGGTGAGCACGATCTGCATCGGCATGGCGGCATCGATGGCGGCCGTCCTGCTGGCGGCGGGCGCGAAGGGCAAGCGGTACGCGCTGCCTCACAGCCGGGTGATGATCCACCAGGGATCGGGCGGCTTCCGCGGCAACGCCCCCGACGCCGTGATCCAGATGAAGGAGTGGGAGCACCTGGTCCAGGTGAACAACGAGATCCTCGCCCGCCATACCGGGCAGCCGCTGGACCAGGTGATCAAGGATACCGATCGGGACCATTTCATGGGTCCCGAGGAGGCCCAGGACTATGGCATCATCGATTCGGTCTACACCCTGACCGGTGATTCGCTCATCGCGCAAGCGCACGATGCCGAGACCACCACCGGCAAGGGCTCAGGCCCACGATCGGCGGCACGGGACGAACCCGGGCCGGCGACGGAGCGATAGCGCGGGAATGCCATGCCGGTGACGACCTCGGGCTCGAAGGGGACGAAGGTTCCCTATCGCTGCTCGTTCTGCGGCAAGAGCCAGGAGCAGGTTCGCAAGCTCATCGCAGGCCAGGGCGTGTACATCTGCGACGAGTGCATCAACCTGTGCCAGGAGATCATCGAGGAGGAGATGCTGGAGGCGCCCAAGTCGCGCCCGGCCCAGCAGAAGCTCCCCAACCCGCGCCAGATCACCGGCTCCCTCGACCAGTACGTCATCTCCCAGGAGAAGGCGAAGAAGGTCCTGTCGGTCGCGGTCTACAACCACTACAAGCGAATCAACGCGGGCTCCACGGTGGACGAGGTCGAGCTCCAGAAGTCCAACGTGCTGCTCGTCGGCCCGACCGGATCAGGCAAGACGCTGCTGGCCCAGACCCTGGCGCGCGTCCTCGACGTGCCGTTCTGCATCGCCGATGCCACCTCGCTCACCGAGGCCGGCTACGTCGGTGAGGACGTCGAGAACATCCTGCTGCGGCTCATCCAGGCCGCCGATTTCGACGTGGCACGGGCGCAGCGCGGGATCATCTACATCGACGAGATCGACAAGATCGCGCGCAAGGCCGACAACCCCTCGATCACGCGCGACGTGTCGGGCGAGGGCGTGCAGCAGGCGCTGCTCAAGATCCTCGAAGGGACCATCGCCAACGTGCCACCCCAGGGCGGCCGCAAGCACCCGCACCAGGACTTCATCCAGATCGACACCACCAACATCCTGTTCGTCTGCGGCGGTGCATTCGACGGGCTGGAGAAGATCGTCGAGGAGCGGGTGGGAAAGCGGTCGATCGGCTTCGGTTCCGAGGGTGGGATGTCCGCGTCGGACCGGGCCAAGATCATCGAGCGCCTGATGCCCGAGGACCTGCTCAAGTACGGGCTCATCCCGGAGTTCATCGGGCGCCTGCCGGTGATCGTGACCCTGTCGCCGCTGACCGCCGAGGACCTCATGCGGGTCCTGATCGAGCCCAAGAACGCGGTCACCCGCCAGTTCCAGAAGTTCCTCCAGCTGGACAAGGTCGAGCTCGTGTTCACCGAGGCCGCGCTGCTCGCGGCGGCCGAGGTCGCGATCGACCGCAAGACCGGCGCCCGGGCGCTCCGCTCGATCGTGGAGGAGGCGCTGCTCGAGGTGATGTTCGACATCCCGGAGCGCACCGACGTCCGCAAGTGCATCATCACCGAGGAGACGATCCGCGACGGTCGGGCGCCACTGCTGCTCACCAAGTCGGACCTCGACAAGGGCGTCGACGAGACGAACTACGCGGAGTGGCTGGCGGAGCGCGGCGCCAGCGCGTAGCGCCGTCGCGGGCCTGACCCGGCTCGGCTCGCTGGCCCACCTCCGTGGCGGCCGGTCCGGGAGCGGGTCAGCCGGTCTGGAACAGCCGCAGCACCAGCAGCGCGAGAGCGGCACCAGCGACCCCGACGGCCAGGGCGCGGTGACCGGCGAGCCGGTCCAGGAACCGGGCGACGGGCAGGACCAGCAGGGCGACCACGGCATACAGCAGGTGCAGCGCATCGTTGGGATGACCACCCGTCCCCAGGATCACGAGCCCGCTGGCGGCGGCCACGGCGACGAGCACGATTGCGACCAGGATCACCCGGTCACGCGCGAACCGGACCGGGCGGTGGAGGACGGCGCCTGCCGCGATCACCAGCACGAGCAGGCCGCCGCAGGCCGCGGCCAGGATCGCCAGGATCAGGTGAATGCCGGCCAGCAAACCACGACCTCCGTTCGGCGAGGTGCAACAGGCAGGCCGCCCGGGCACCACATGCAGCGGCGAACCCGCGGCGCAGGTAGGATGGGTTCCCCTCGATCGCCGCCACTGGAGCTGATGGTAGACCGACTGAGCGCGCCCCCTGCCGGTTCCCCGCCAACGCCGCGACGGCGCGTCCCTCGACGCGCTCCGTCCGGTCGTGGTGTGCTGCTCGGCTACGGTGCCGTGGTTGGCCTGCTCGTCCTGGTGCTGGCCGTGGCGGGCTCGGTGGCCGGCGCCTCCTCGCCGACGGCGACGCAGGCGGAGAGCGGTCCCGCGGTCACGGTTGCGGCCCGTGGCGAGCAGCTGTTCCTGACCAGCTGCGCCGCATGCCACGGGCCCCAGGGCGCCGGCACGGCCAACGGGGTCGACATCCGGACGGCCGGTGCCGCGCTGGCCGACTTCGTGCTCCGGACCGGGCGGATGCCGCTCGCCGATCCGGCGGCGCCCGCACGGCGCGGCACGCCCCAGTTCGACGACGCGGACATCAAGGCGCTGGTCGCCTACGTCGCCAGCCTGGGTAACGGTCCGGCGATCCCGACGGTCGTGGTCAGCGGCGCGGACGTGGCCCAGGGCCGTGACCTGTTCGTGGCCAACTGCGCGGCCTGTCACGGGCCCGCCGGTGGCGGCGGATCGGTCGGTGGCGGGTTCGTCGCCCCGAACCTGACCCAGGCGGACCCGACGACGGTGGGCGAGGCCGCGCTCACCGGCCCGGGACCCATGCCGAGGTTCTCGTTCTCGCCCGATGAGCTGGACAACCTGGCCGCCTACGTCCAGTTCCTGCGCAATGCCCCGCATCCAGGTGGCGCCACGGCCCCCGCGGTGGGCCCCGTGACCGAGGGCTTCATGGCCGGCATGGTCCTGCTTGTGCTGCTGCTCATCGCGCGCTGGGTCGCCGTGCGGCGTGAGCCGAAGGACGCCCCGTGAGCGGGCCCGTCACGGGCACGCGGCGGACGGAGCGGGTGATCGCCGCGATCTTCGGCGTGTCCGCGATCGCCGGGATCGCGCTGCTCGCCGTCTACCTCGCCGGCGGGCAGACGCAGCTCGAGGCGGTGCTCCTGGCGATCTGCCTGGGCGGCATCGGCATCGGGATCATCGCGTGGTCGCAATGGCTGCTGCCGGGGGCCCTGCACGTGGAGCCTCGCCATCCGGTGGCCGAGTCCGCCAGTGCCGACGCGGAGCGCGAGATCCTCGAGGAGGAGCACTCGATCACGCGCCGCTCGTTCCTGGTGCGGGCCCTGGGCGGGGCCC
>Ga0307418_1000146_pt1 | contig 20087 bp, 19 predicted proteins | sample SalMarWE160220MG_2_FD_202160 | JGI IMG/M metagenome (GOLD analysis project Ga0307418, IMG submission 202160) | Salt marsh sediment microbial communities from the Plum Island Ecosystem LTER, Massachusetts, United States - WE1602-20 | ecosystem: Environmental > Aquatic > Marine > Intertidal zone >...
GGGGCCTCGCCCGCGAACGCCGCGGCGCGCGAGCGGCTGGAGAAGAGCGGCGCGATCCGCGCGTCGGGACCTTGGAGCACGACCACGCCGGCATCGCCGGCGTCCGCGAGATAGAAGATGTCGCGCGTCAAGTCCGCGACCACGCCCACGAGTCTAGCGGGCCCCGGCGGGATCAGGACAGGAACAGGCTACGCGCCCAGGCGCTGAACGCCACGGCCAGCACCAGCCCCACATTGAGGACGAGCTGCGCGAGTAGCGGGGTGATGCCGTTCGAGCGCCGACGGAAGACCTCGGCGAGGGCAACGCCGACCACGAACAGCAGCGCCACCGGGGTCCCCAGCACCAGCCCGTAGAGAGCCGCCGACGCCACCGTGGCGATGCCGGCGTCGTACCGCCGCCTGAGCGGCGGGATCAGGAAGGCGCGGAAGAACAGCTCGGTGAGCGGTAGCAGCACCATCGCGGCCACGACCAGGGGGGTGAGCGTGGTGAGGTCCAGGTAGAAGGGGCCGAGCAGGCCGCCGCGGGGAAGGTAGGCGAGATAGCCCAGCACGACCGCCAGCAGCACCAGCCCCAGCACGATGCCGGTGGCGGCTTGCTCGGCGCTTCCCAGCAGGCGCTCGAAGGCATCCCATCCGAGCATGGACACCCTGCGCCACGCCAGCACCAGCAGCAGCACCGCCAGCGCGACGAGGAACACCGCGCGAACCTGCGTGCCCTGCAGCGGCGTGGCGATGGCGAGCGCGTTGTGGTACACCACCACGCTGTACACCAGCGCCGTCAGCGCGGCCATCAGCAGGCTCGCCACCAGCATGCCGTAGGCCTGCCCGACCGACCACTCCTGCGGCCCCTCCACCACCTCCAGGGTGGTGGTGTTCGCGATGCGGCTCTCGCCGACGAGGTGGACCGCGACCAGCACCAGCAGCAGCAACAGCCACAGCAGCGCGTTGCTGACCAGCAAGTTCTGCAGGTTGCCGCGCCTGGCCGCCTCGCGCAGGGCCAGGCCGCCCGACTGGACGTCGCCCTGCGCGTAGTAGATGAGCGACAGCTTGCGGAGGTCGTCGGCCTGCGCCAGGGTGTCGCGCGAGCTCCGGTAGCTGAGGGACTTCTCCAGGTCGGTGACCGCCCCGCTGAGGTCGCCCATCGACCACAAGGCGGTTCCCAGGAGCGAGTAGACGTCGGCGTTCTTGGTGTCCCCCGAGAGCTTCATGTACGCCTGCAGCTGGTCGCGAGCGACGGCGGGGTCGCCGAGCCGGAAACGGAGGCTCGCGTCCGTCAGCCGGTAGTCGACGTTCAGGCCGTCCTCTTCGATGGCCTTGCCGTAGCGCGTGAGCGCCAGGTTGTAGTTGCCGCGGCGCTCGTTGAGCAGCCCGTCGATGTAGTCGGTCTTGGCGGCCAGCTGGCGGTTGGGCTGGCCGCTCAGTCGCGAGCGCGCGGCCTGCACGTCGCTCTCCGCCTCCTGGTAGCGGTGGCCACGCACGGCGGCTTCCGCCAGCAGCACCAGCGGCTCGGCGCTGGAGGTCTTCGATCGGACATCCTGCAGGCGCCTCACGGCAGAGCTGTCGAGGCCCAAGGCGAGCTCGATCCGGCCCAGGGCCAGCTCGGCGTCGGCCATGCCGGGGTCGATCTGCAAGGCGTTCAGGCAGGCCTGGCGGGCCGTCTCCAGGTCGCCGCCGGCCTCGAACCTCAGGCACTGCTGATAGTAGCGGTTGGCGTCGAAGCTCTGGGCCCTGGCCACGGCGCTGCCGGCAACCACCAGGCAGGCGACGGCGAGGACGGCCACGGGAAGGGCCGACCGACGCGGCCCGGTCTGCCGGGGCGAACGGTGGCGGCGCGACTGGCGCCGGCGGCCGGGCTCGGCGGGATCGGACGGGCGGTCGGCCCACGTGGGGACCGGTGCGTGGCTCATGCAAGACCCCTTCATCCGCCGCCCGAACGGGCGCGCCGGCCGGGGCCGGGGCACCGGGGCACCGGGGCACGTCAGCGGCCGGCGCGCGTCGTTGCGGTCGGCGTATCCGCTCCATGATGACGGACGCCGCTGTCGACCGGGGTTAGGTCGTTCACTTCGACGATGTCGCTCCCCGAGGCGTTTTCTGACGGAGCGAGAGGGCCAGCGCGGGCGCCGTCGTGACACCGCCGCGCCTGCTGACGGGCCGCGCACCGTGGCCAGGGGATGAAGGTTCGCTTAAGCCGCTCCTGCAGCGGTTTCATGGCAGATTGCTAGCATGTGGGCATGGAAGACGCGAGCCATGGCCAGAGGCGGCTCACGTGACCGCCGGCATCCTGTTCCTCGTGGCGCAGACCGTCATGGCGCTGCCTGGCCTGCCTGCCGGCACCGAGGTGCGGCTGGTATCGCCCGATCTGCTCACCGTCTACGCCAGCGCTCAGGTGCGGGGCGGGAGCCTGGCCTTCCAGCTGACGCCTCCCGCCGGAACCCAGCTGAGGCTGCTCATCTTCCCGCCCGACGCCACGCAGGCGCAGCGCGCGGCCGCCCTCAGCGGGGCGCGGGTCATCAGCGGCCGCGTCAGCGTCGACGGCAACGACATCCTGCTGCAGTTCCCCAACAGCGATCAGCCGGTGTCGCTGCGGACGCTTCTCCAGGACCGCGGCATCGTGCTCGGGATGCAACCCGGGAAGGAGCCGTAGGTGCCGAAGAAGCGCATCCTGATCGTGGAGGACGACGTAGACATCCTGCGTTTGTTGACCTTGGAGCTGCAGGACGCCGGGTACGAGGTGCTCGCCTACGAGACCGGCATCCGAGGCCTGTCGGCCGTGCGCGAGGCCGAGCCGGATCTGGTGGTCCTGGATCTGGGCCTGCCCGACATCAGCGGGCAGGAGATCGCGCGCCGCATCCGGCGCACCGGGGACACGCCGATCCTGATCCTGACCGCAGCCGACGACCTCGACACCAAGGTCGACATGCTGAACGCGGCCGCCGACGACTACCTCTCGAAGCCCTTCCACGTGGAGGAGCTGGTGGCGCGCATCAACGTCCAGCTGCGCAAGCGCGGGCTCGGCCGGGCGCGTAAGGTAGGGGAGATGACCATCGACCCGGCGCGGCGGCAGGTGTTCTGGGGGGAGGACGAGGTGCGGCTCAGCCCGCGCGAGTACGACCTGCTCGCGTACCTCGCCAACCAGCCCGGACGCGTGTACAGCCGCAAGGAGATCGAGACCAACGTCTGGGGTGAGGCCCTGCCGCCCTCGAGCAACGTCGTCGACGTGCACATCGCCAACATCCGCGGCAAGCTGCGCGACGCCGGCGGCTACGGCGTCATCCGCACCGTGCGGGGTATCGGATACGCCCTGAAGTCCTGACCGTGGGCGCGGGCGGGCCGCCATCGCGCGCGCGCGTGGGGGACCTGCCGGCCACCGCGTCGCCGACGGCTCGCTGCTGGAGGCGGCCCTGATGCCGCGCGCCCTCAAGACCGGGGGGCTGCCGCTCACGTGGCGGGTGGCGGCGCTGGCGAGCGCGGCGATCGCCGTGCTGGCGCTGGTCGCCATCCTGGCGGCCTACCTGGTGGTGCGCAGCAGCCTCTACACCAACCTCCGTACGGCGCTCCGCGGGGACGCCGGCGCGGTGGCCGACCTCTACCGCGAGGGCGGGCAGGGCAGCGCGCGCAGTCGCGTGACCGGCCCGACCGGCGGGGTGGTGGTGCAGGTCTACGACCCCGGCGGCAGCCTGCTGGTAGCCTCCAAGCCCGAGTTCGAACGGCCACAGGCCGCGATCCCGCCCTCCGACGTGGCGTCGGCGAGCGGTGGCAGCTTGATGTGGAGCGGCATGCTGGCCGGCCGCCAGATGGAGGCCGCGCTGGCGCCCTTCGACGTCGGGGTGGTGGCGGTGCTGGCCGATCCCTCCTACATCGGCCAGGCCCTGGCGGGCCTGTCGCGCGCGCTGCTGCTCACGGCCCTGGCGCTGGTGGTGCTGAGCGCGGTGGTCGGCTACCTGGTGGCCGAGGCCGCCGTGCGTCCCATCACGCGCCTGTCGCGGCTCGCCGGGGCGCTCGGTCCGGAGCGGCTGCAGCCCATCCCGTACGGAGGGCCCGGCGACGAGCTCGGCCGCCTCACCGAGAGCCTGAACGGCCTGTTGGCACGGTTGAGCGACGCCATGGACGCCCAGCGCGCCTTCCTGGCAGAGACCAGCCACGAGTTGCGCACGCCGCTCACCAGCCTGCAAGGCTTCCTGGAGCGGGCCAGCCGGCATGCCGACGAGCGCTCGCGCCACGACCTCGAGGACGCGCGGCGCGTCAGCCGCAGCATGAACCGGCTGGTGGAGGACCTGCTGCAGCTCTCGCGCGGCGAGCTGGTCAAGGAGGTCTCGCCCCACCTCGTCGACCTCTGCCAGGATGTGGTGGAGCCCGTCGCCGAGGAGTTCCCGGGCGTGCAGAGGACGGGGGCGAGCGGCCAGCTGGTGCTAGGCGACCCGGACCGCCTGCGGCAGCTGGTGCGCAACCTGGTGGCCAACGCGGTGCGCGCCAGCGGTGGCGGCGAGGGCGTGACGGTGTCGCTGGCCAGCGCCGGCCAGTGGGTGATGCTGGGGGTCGAGGACGACGGGCCCGGCATCCCGCCGGACGTGCTGCCGCACATCTTCGAGAAGTTCTACAAGGGTGCCGGGGGCGGCGCCGGGCTGGGCCTGGCCATCGCGCGCCAGATCGCTCGCCATCACGGGGGCGAGATCAGCGTGGTCAGCGAGCCCGGACGCACCCGTTTCGATCTGCGCCTGCCCGCCGTCGAGGTCGGTGACGAGGACGAGTAGGCCTCGAGCCGGAGATCACAGGCGCGGCAGGGTGACCCCGCGCTGACCCTGGTACTTGCCCTTGCGCTCTCCGTACGTCAGGCGGGGCCGCTCGCCCTGGAAGAAAAGCAGCTGGACGATGCCCTCGTTGGCATACACTTTGGCCGGGAGCGGCGTGGTGTTGGACAGCTCCAGCGTGACGTGGCCCTCCCAGCCGGGCTCGAGCGGCGTCACGTTGGCGACGATGCCGCAGCGCGCGTAGCTGCTCTTGCCCAGCGCCAGCACCATCACGTCGTCGGGCACGCGCAGGTACTCCACCGAGCGGGTCAGCACGAAGCTGTTGGGCGGGATGACGCACTCCACGCCCTCGAACTCCACCAGGCTGCGCGTGTCGAAGTGCTTGGGATCGACCACCGAGTTGAAGGCGTTGACGAAGATGCGCCACTCCGGAGCCGCGCGGATGTCGTAGCCGAAGCTGCTGAGGCCGTAGCTGATGACGCCATCGCGCACCAGGCCCGCCTCGAAGGGGGAGATCATGCCGGCCTCGGCCTTCTCGCGGATCCACCAGTCCGGTTTGACGCTCATGCGGCGCAGTCTACCAGCGCCCGCGACGGCCGAGGCGGGGTCACGCCCCGGCCACGGCGGGTGATAGACTCGCGCCGTGCTGCTCGCCGTCGACATCGGCAACACCACCACGGTGCTGGGCATGTTCCGGGGCAGCGAGCTGGTGGCTTCGTGGCGCGTGTCCAGCGACCGGCGCCGCATGGCCGACGAGTACGCCGTGCTGTTCGGCCGCTTGCTGGAGCTCGAGGGGCTCGACCCTCCCACACGTGCGATGGTCTCCTCGGTGGTGCCGCCGGCGGGGCCCGAGCTCTCCACGGCCCTGAGGCGCTACTGGGGCGTCCAGGCGCGGCTGGTGACCTCCGACCTGGTGGCGCCCCTGCTTCACGTCGACACCGAAAACCCCCGCGAGGTGGGCGCCGATCGCATGGTGAACGCCGTGGCGGCGCTGGAGTACGAGGGCGAGTCCTTCATCGTCGTCGACTTCGGCACCGCCACCAACTTCGACGTGGTGGTGCGCCCCCATCGCCTCATCGGCGTGGCGCTGGCGCCCGGGCCGGGGGTGGCGGCGGACGCCCTGTTCGAGCGTGCGGCGAAGCTGCCGCGCGTCGACCTGGTGGCGCCGGAGCGGGCCATCGGCCGCAACACCACCACCGCCCTGCAGTCGGGCCTGGTGTACGGCTACGCCGCCATGGTCGACGGCATGGTGGCCCGCCTCAGCGCCGAGCTGCCGGAGGCCGCGCGCCCCCCGCTGGTGATCGGCACCGGCGGCTTCGCCGACGTGGTCGACGGGCACGCCCGCACCCTGGATCGCATCGACCCGCTGTTGACCCTCACGGGGCTGCGCCTGCTCGCCGAGCGGCTGTGAGCGGCTGAGCTCACGCGTCGCCCCTCTCGGCGCACGCGGGTGCCGTGGCGACGACGGCGCGCCCGCCGCCGCTGCGCTTGGCCCGGTACATCGCCTCGTCGGCGCGGCGCAGCCAGCGCTCCGCTTCCTCGTCCGGCACCGGACCCATGGCGACGCCGATGCTGACGGCGAGGCGCGCGGTGGCGCCGTTTCCGATGTCGACGGGTTCCTTGACGGCGGCGGCCAGCCGCTCGGCGACCTTGCGGGCGGCGCCCTCGGTGAGGTCGGGCAGGAAGGCCGCGAACTCGTCGCCGCCCAGGCGGGCGAGCAGGTCCGGGCCGCGCAGCTGATGCACCATGCGCTGGGTGAGCTCCACCAGCACGCGGTCGCCGACATCGTGACCGCAGCGGTCGTTCACGCCCTTGAAGCGGTCGAGGTCGAGGTAGATGAGCGCGCCTCGCTCCTCACCGGTGTCGTGGCCGGCCTCCGAGAGCCGGTGGAGCAGGACCCGGCGGTTGGCCAGACCGGTGAGCGGGTCCTGGAACGCCAGGGTCAGGGCCTCCTCCTCGCGCTCGCGGCGGGCGGTGAAATCCAGCACCTGCACGATGTAGGTGTCGGTCTCGTCGGGGTCGCGCTCGAGCCCGGACATCTGCATCAGCGCGTAGACCGGCGTGCCGTCCTTGCGGACCAGGCGGCGCTCCCACTGGTAGCGCTGCACCCGTCCACTGGCGATGCTCTGCATCGCCTCCTGCTCCTGATCGCTGCCGCCGTCGGCGGCGATCAGGAGCACCCCGCGCGGTCGGCGGAGCTCCTCGGCGGTGTAGCCGAAGATGCGTTCGAAGGCCGGGTTGCACTGCACGACGCGGCCTCCACTGGTGAGGATGGCGCTCGCCACGGGCGAGTCGACGAACAGGCGGCGGAAGCGGCGCTCGCGGGTGGTCAGCTCGGCGCGGCGGCGCTCCAGGCGTTCCAGCAGGGTGTTGACGCTGAAAGCCAGGCGGCCAAGCTCGCGGCCGCGCGGCACCGTGACGCGCTGCCTGGCGTCGGCGTCCTCGGAGATGCGGCCGACGTCGCGGGTGAGCCGCGTGAGCGGCCCGGACACCTGCAGCTCGAGCACCAGCGCCGCCGCCAACCCGCCGGCGAGCGCCACGCCGATGAGCGCCAGCAGCATGGCACGCTGGGTGAGCCGCGCCTGAGCGGCCACGGGGCGTCGGGCCTGGACTTGCACGAGGACGGCGGGCCCGCCATCGAGGCCCGCCAGGGTGGTGCGGCCCTGGATGCTGTCCGGTCCCAGGGCCGAGACGGCATCGACGACCGGCTCGCTCGCCGGAGACAGGCTCACGCGGGCGGCCAGCGCCTTCGAGAGCTTGGTCGCCACGTCGCTGTCGATGGTGTGCCCCATGACGAGGGTGCCTCGCGCCGGACCGCTGCCGTCGCTGCGCAGGATGGGCCGGTACGCCACCAGGGCGGCGGCGTCGCCGAGTCGCACCAGGCCCTCGCCGGCGGACGGCGTCGTCAGCCCACCAGGAACGTGGCTGGGGACGCTGCGCCAGCGATCGTCCGGAGCGCCGCTGGTGAGGTCGTAGCCCAGGTACTTCACCGGCTTGCCGTTGGCGTCGAGGAACATCATGAAGGTGACGCCGAGGGTCGCGAGGCTGTCCTGGAACAGGTTCTCCTTCGCGAAGCCGGGGTCGAGGGTGGCGACGTAGTCGTAGCTCGCGTCCCACGTCGCCCAGTCGTCCACCGAGTGGTAGAGGTCGTCTGCGCGCAGCTGCAGCGCGGCGCCGGCGCGATCGAGCTGCGCCACCACCGCTTCGTGCTCGGCCTCTCGGAAGCCGTGCGCGACCAGCATCCCGTCGGTCACGTAGGCCGCGCCTCCGATGACGAGGATCGCCAGGAGGTAGAGCACGGCGAGCTTGGTGCGCAGCGGGAGGCGCGCGAGCCACGGGAGAAGAGCCGGTTGGGAATCGCGGGGGTGGGAGTGATCGCCTCGGCCGGTCACGCTGGGGCCCATCCTTACCTTCGGCGCCTTCGGCTGCCCCGCCGACGCGCCTGGGAGTTGCGACCAAGCTAGCCGGCGCCGCCTTACGGTCCTCTTACCGTGGAGGCATGTGTCCCTCGCCAAGGTGATACCGATGTGATAGCATCTCGCTGCCAAAGGAGGCATCATGATCCGCGTACAAGAGAAGCGTCCGTTCGGCCTCAACGGCTTCCCGGTGCTCGCGCTCGAGCTCGCTCTGGTCGGCGTGGGCGTGTGGCGGTTCGTCGACGGTGCGTCCGTGAACGGAAGTGGCGCCATCGTGCTCGGTATCGTGCTGTGGGCGCTGGCATTCCTGCTCGCCCCGGGCTTCTTCACGGTGCAGCCCAACGAGGCGCGCGTGCTCATCTTCTTCGGCAGCTACGCCGGGAGCATGCGACACCCGGGCTTCTGGTGGACCAACCCCTTCACCAACAAGCGCAGGGTGAGCCTTCGGGTTCGCAACTTCAACAGCGACAAGCTCAAGGTCAACGACGCCGACGGCAATCCCGTCGAGATCGCGGCCGTGGTGGTGTGGCGGGTGGTGGAGTCGGCCAAGGCGGTGTTCGACGTCGACGACTACGAGGAGTTCGTGGACATCCAGGCCGAGACGGCCATCCGCAGCCTGGCCACGCGCTACCCGTACGACGCCAGCGGCCAGGAGCGCCAGAGCCTCAGGGAGAACCCGGAGGAGCTGGCCGCGGCGCTCAAGGAGGAGCTCGACGCGCGCCTGGAGGTGGCCGGTGTCGACGTGCTGGAAGCGCGGCTCACCCACCTCGCCTACGCACCCGAGATCGCACAGGCGATGCTCCGGCGCCAGCAGGCCCAGGCGGTGGTCGCCGCCCGCAAGCTGATCGTCGAGGCGGCCGTCGGCATGGTGGAGGAGGCGCTCGAGGGCCTGGCCGCGCGCGGTGTGGTGGAGCTCGATCAGGACAAGCGCGCCGCCATGGCGAACAACCTGATGGTGGCCCTCACCAGCGAGCAGGCCAGCACCCCGGTGGTGAACACGGGGACGCTGTATGCGGGCTAGCTCGAGCCTCCGCGCTCCCGCGCTGGTGGCGCTGGCGGTGCTTGCGCTCGCCGGAACGGCGGCGGCGCAGACCTACCAGATCAGCCAGGGCGGCAAGGCGCTGGGGACCTTCGACCTGGCGCTGACGCGCGACGCGTCCGGCGCCACCAGCCTGTCGAGCCTCCACCTCACCGGTCTGGCCGACCTCAGCGACCGTCTGCAGGTGGGTAGCGACGGCCATGCCCTGAGCTACCGCCTCGAGGGCACCGCGCGTGGAGCGCCGGTGACCATCGAGGCGGCCATCCAGGCGCACAACGCCGCCCTCACCATCCAGCAAGCCGGCCACAGCCGGAGCCTGGACGTGCCGCTGCCGGGCCCGGTCGTGGTGCTCGACAACAGCATGCTCGACGGCTGGCAGCTGCTGCTCGACCGCCTCGGGCCGAAGCCGGCGGGCGAGTCGACCGTCGACGTGCTGGTGCCGCAAGCGGCGGCGACCGGCACCGTCACGCTGTCGCCGGAGGGCGAGGAGGACGTCGACCTCGGAGGCGGCCAGTCGCGCCCGGCCGAGCGCATCGGCGCCACCATGAAGGTCGCCGGGCAGGTCGTGAAGCTCACCATGTGGCGCGGCCAGGACGGCACCCTGCTGGCCTTCGGCCAACCCTCGGTGGGCCTGCGCTATCAGCTCGAGACGCCGGCGAGCGCCGCGAGCGCCGCCGCGCAGGCCGCTTCCCAGGCTGCGGCCGTCTCGCAGCTCGAGCAGACCCTGGCCCGCCAGAAGCAGTGTGTCAGCGAACGCGACGGCAGCGTCACGAGCGCCGGCGCGACCCTGGCGGGCAGCCTCACGGTGCCCAAGAGCGCGCGGCCGGCGCCGGCCCTGCTGCTGCTGCCGGGCAGCGGCGCCGTCGACCGCAACGGCAACGTGCCGCCGCTCCTCACCAACGGCGTGTACCGCCAGCTGGCCTACGCCCTCGGATGCCAGGGGTTCGCCGTGCTGCGTATCGACAAGCTCGGTATCGGGGCCAGCACCGGCGACGGCAACGCCGTCACCCTGCAGACCTACGCGCAGAACGTCCACGACTGGATGGCGTGGCTGCGGCGGCAGCCCGGCGTGGACGGCACGCGGGTGGCGCTGATGGGCCACTCCGAGGGAGGCCTGATCGCGCTCTATTCCGTTGCGGAGGGATACGCGGACCCGACCGCGGTGGTGCTGCTGGAGTCGCCGGGGATGCCGCTCGACGCCGTCATCCTCGACCAGGTGACCTACCAGGACCGCTTGAAGGGCGCCTCGCCGCAAGACATCGCGACGACCCGAACCCAGCTGGAGGCAGCCATCGCCGCGATCAAGCACAGCAGCGGCGTCAGCATGGAGCTCACCGGAGAGCTGGCGAGCAACCCCTGGGCCGCCACCTTCGCCCACGCCGCCGGGCTGCTGCGCAGCGAGTTCGCGCAGGACCCGGCCGCCCTCGCCTCCCGCGTGAGCGCGCCGGTGCTGGTGGTGCAGGGCGGCAAGGACGTGCAGGTCACCGAGGCCAACGGACGGGCGCTGGCGAAAGCCGCGAGTCACGCGACCTATCTCTTCTTGCCCGACCTGGCCCACGACCTCTACCAGGTGCGCGGAAGTGCCATCGACCACAGCCTGCCGGACGCCGGCACGCCGCTGTCGCCAGTCCTCATCCAAGCGCTCCACACCTGGCTGCTCGGCTACCTGACCGCGTCCGGCTGAGGGGTCCCATGGCCGACCGCAAGCGCTTCCTGTTGCGCATCGACCCGCGCGTCCATGCGGCGCTCGAGAAGTGGGCGTCGGACGACCTGCGCAGCGTGAACGCGCAGATCGAGTTCGTGCTGATGGAGGCCTTGCGTCGCGCGGGCCGGTTGCCGGCCAGGGAGGCGGACGTTGCGGCACGGGAGGAGGCGGATGCCGACGCCTGAGCTCCGCCCCCAGCGCGAGCGTCCCGAGGCGTGGCCCACCCTGCTGGTGGCCGCCATCGGGGCGGTGGCCACTGGCGTGGTGCTGTGGCGCGCGCTGGCGCCCGGCGAGGCCGGATCGGAGCTGGCGCCCGCCATCGCCGCTCTGTGGCTGGTGGGCGTGGTCGCCGCGGCCGCCATCGCCATCTGGGGGATCCACGCCGCTCCGCGCCGGCTCGACTACCGCTTGCGGGCCCGCACGCTCGTGATCACCACGCTGCTCGGCCACCGAACCGTCCCGCTCCGCTCCGTAGCCGCTACGGAGCAGATCGACTTCGACCTCAAGGTGGGGCCCGGCCTGCACCTGGGATGGCCGCGCAGCCACCTCCCCGGCTACTACGTGGGGCGCTTCCCGCTCTCCGGGCTCGGCGGCGTGCTCGTCGTCGTGGCCGTGCGCCGCGGCCGAGGCGTGCTGCTCCGGCCGGACGCGGGCGCGCCGGTGCTGCTGGCGCCGAGGGACCCCGAGGCGCTCGTCGGGCTGGTCGAGAGTCGCGGACGCTAGAAGTGGTAGTTGACGCCCAGGGCCAGGCCGAACGTGGGGATGCGTGACGGCTGGTTGCTGATGCCGATGAGGGCTCCCAGGGTGCCTTCGGCGAAGATGCCGAGCTGCGGCACGCCCAGGTCCACGAAGCGGAACTCGCTCCCCGCGAGCGCGTGCACGTCGAGGTAGCTGCCGTCCGAGCCGACGTCCAGGGCCGGCCCGCCGCCCAGGTAGACGCTGAAGGGCGACCTCACCAGCACGTCGTGCATGGCGTCGAGACCGATACCGAAGTGCGCCACCGAGCCGTAGACGTAGACGCGACCGCTGATTCGCAGGTCGGCGCCGCTGGCCAGCCCGTTCTTCAGGCCGTAGTGCAGGGTGACGCCGAGCGGGTATCCGGACCGGAGCCCGACCCAGTTGCCGTTCTGGGCGCTTGCCGTGGCGATACAGGTTGCCAGCAGCACGGCCGCGAGGGTCACGCCGAGGCGTGTGTTCAGGAACCGTCTCATGCCGGCCATTCTACCCGCCCTCCGCCGACCTTCCCGTGAGCGATTCGCGCGCGGCCGCCGTGCACGGCGTCGCACCAGGCTGGCGCGCAGTCACGACGGGGCGCCGATCTCGCGACGAGCGGCGACGACGCCGTCGGGCGGGAAGAAGGCGACGTCGAGACGGCCCGACCCCGTGGCCTCGATCACGTCGCGGGTGCCCGTGGGACGGATCGCTGTCATGTGGGCGGCGCCGCATGAGGCTGCCACCTCGACCCCGTATGGCGCCTCGGCGCCCGCCGGCGCCGCGGCCTGCAGCTGGGTCGCGGACCGCGCTGGACGGCGCCGGTGTCCGTACACAAGCGCGGGGAGGACCGCGCCCGGGTGAAACCTTATACTGGTCTCGGCTTTAACAACTCGAGAGGCCAGCATCGGAGGTTGTATGAAGCGCCGTGATTTCCTGAAGAAGGCTGGTGTCGTTGCGGCCGGAGCGACCCTGTCGCCCTTGATGTTCGCCAACGCCCAGGGATCCAAGTACCAGTGGAGCATGGTTACGTCCTGGCCGCGCTCGCTCGACTATCTGTTCGGCGGCGCCCAGGCCATCGCCGATCGCGTCAAGGCGATGACCAACGGGGACGTCACCATCCAGGTCTACGAGGCCGGCGCTCAGGTGGGCGGTCTGGAGGTCTTCGACGCCGTCTCCAGCGGCGCCTTCGAGATGGGCCACTCGGCGTCGTACTACTACGTCGGCAAGGACTTCGCCCACGCCTTCTTCACCACCGTGCCGTTCGGGCTGACGCCCAGGCAGATCAACTCCTGGATCGAGTCCGGCGGCGGCCAGGCGCTGTGGGACGATCTCAATGCCAAGAGCAACCTCAAGGGCCTGCTCGCCGGCAACACCGGGCAGCAGATGGGCGGCTGGTTCAACAAGGAGATCAACTCCCCGGCCGATCTCAAGGGCCTGTCGTTCCGCACTGCAGGGCTCGGGGCCAAGGTGTACTCAGAGGCCGGCGCCAACGTGCAGACGCTCGCCGGCGGCGAGATCTTCCTGGCGTTGCAGCGCGGCGTCCTCGACGCGGCCGAGTGGGTGGGCCCGCACGACGACGAGATCCTCGGCCTGAACAAGGCCGCCAAGTACTACTACGGCCCGGGTTGGCAGGAGCCGGGAGCGGCGTTCTGCCTGTACATCAACCTCGACACCTGGAACGGCCTCCCGGACGACATCAAGGGCATCGTGGAGAACGCCGCCCAAGCGGTGAACGTGCAGATGCTCTCCAACTACACCAGCGGTGACCCGGCGGCGTTCAAGCGCCTGCAGGCGGCCGGAGCGCAGCCCAAGGTCTTCCCGCAGGATGTGCTCAAGACCTTCTACGACGGTTGGACCAAGGTCAACGACGACCTGCGCGGCTCCAACGCCACCTACAAGAAGATCTCCGACTCCATGACCTCGTTCATGGGACAGGTGCGCGGCTTCGACAAGTTCAACACCTTCGCGTTCGAGAACTTCGTCTTCAGCCAGACCTGAGCCTCGGCGCCCGCAGGCGCACGAGCGAGCGTGGCGCGTCCGGCCGGCCGGACGCGCCACGCGCCTGTTGGCGATGGCAGCGGCCGGCGGCAGGCCGGTTGCCCGGCCGAGGGCACCGGTCAGACCGCAGCCCGGTGGAGTCCGTGACCGCTGGGGTCAGTGCCCGGAGGCCAGCGACGGCAGCAGGTTGACGATGCCCGGCGCCACGGCGATGATCACCACGGCGATCAGCTGGATGGCGACGAAGGGGATGATGCCGCGATAGATGTCGGTGGTGCGCACCTCGGGGGGCGCGACGCCCTTGAGGTAGAACAGCGCGAACCCGAAGGGCGGCGTCAGGAACGATGCCTGCAGGTTCATGGCGATGAGCACGCCGAACCACACCATCAGGTCGTGCCCGAACATGCGCGCGGCGATGGGCGCGATGAGCGGCACCACGATGAAGGTGATCTCGATGAAGTCGATGAAGAAGCCGAGCAGGAAGATCGCCAGCATGGTGAAGAAGACGAAGCCGAACTCACCCCACGGCAGATTGGTGAGGAAGTTGTCCACCGCGATGTCTCCGTGAAGGGCCCGGAACACCATCGAGAAGGTGGTGGCGCCCACCAGGATGATGAACACCATGCTGGTGAGCTTGAGCGTCTGGTCCATGGTGCTTACCAGGTTCGAGAGGGTGAGCCGCCGGTTGATCAGCGCCAGCAGCATCGCGCCCACCGCGCCCATGGCGCCGGCCTCGGTGGGGGTGGCGATGCCGAAGAAGATCGTGCCCAGCACGAGCACGATGAGGAACAGAGGCGGGATGAGGTTGACGACCACCTTGAGCGCCAGCTGGCCGCCCGAGATGTTGCGCGCCTCGGCGGGCAGGGCGGGCGCCTCGTGGGGCCTGAAGATGGCGACGAGCGCCACCCACACCATGAACAGCCCGGCCAGCACGAACCCGGGGATGAACGAACCGAGGAAGAGGTCTCCGACGGAGACCCCGAGCTGGTCGCCGAGGATGACCAGCACGATGCTCGGTGGGATGATCTGGCCGAGCGTCCCGGAGGCTGCCACGACCCCCGTCGCCAGCGGCTTGCTGTACTTGTACTTGAGCATCACCGGCAGCGCCAGGACGCCCATGGTCACCACCGAGGCCCCGACGACGCCGGTGGACGCGGCCAGCAGCGCGCCCACCGCGACCACTGAGATGGCGAGGCCGCCGCGCAGGCTGCCGAATAGGATGCCCATGGTCTCGAGCAGCTCCTCGGCAAGCCCGGACTTCTCCAGCATCACCCCCATGAACACGAAGAAGGGCACCGCCACCAGGGTGTAGTTGTCCATGATGTTGCCGAAGATGCGCTGTGGCAGGATGTTGAGGCGCGCGACCGTGAAGATGGGGTGCCACGGCAGGTGGAAGCCCAGGAACTTCTCGGTGAAGTCGCTGCCGATGAAGGTGAACAGCACCGCCGTCCCGCCCAGGCTGAACGCCACCGGGTAGCCGATGAGCAGCAGCACCACCGCGGCGGCGAACATCCACAGGCCGAGCATCAGGCACGCACCGCGCTGTCGTCCTGCACCTCGAGGTGGTCGCTGGCGTAGATGCTGCGCGAGCCCTTGCGCCCCGACAAGAAGGCGATGTTCTTGACGACCTCACTGAGCCCCTGGGCGATGAGCAACGAGAAGGCGATGACGATCACCGTCTTGATGGGGTAGCGTGCCAGCCCCCCGGGGTTGGGGCTCATCTCGTGCACGCGCCAGCTCGCGGCCACGTAGTGGTGGCTGAAGTAGATTCCCATGAGACTGAACGGCACCAGGAACAGGATCGTGGCGAAGATGTCGATCCAGGCCTTGGCCCGCGGGGAGAGATTGGTGAAGATCACGTCGACGCGCACGTGCCCGTCGTTCCTGAGAACGTAGGCGGCGCCTAGCAGGAACACCAGGTTGTAGCTATAGGTCTGCAGCTCCAGGTAGGTGTTGCCGCTGGCCTTCTCGGCCACGGCCTGGCCGAAGATGGCCGCCACCACGCTGAAGCCGTAGCGGGTGAGGACGTTGTAGACCCCGACGAGCACCATGAACAGCGTCAACCACCACATCAGCTTGCCGACGATCGTCGTGAAGGCGTCGATCCCTCTGGACATCGCAAGGAAGAACTTCAAGACCTCGCTCCTTCGAGACACCCCTACCGTGGCAACGCGCCCTGGGTGAGTGGATTACCGCATGGTATTCACAAGCTCGAGCGAGCGTCAACGCACCGCCGCCGCCCGGGGCACCGCCCGTGGCGTGGTCCGGGCCGTTGTACCCGGGGAGTGGCGCGGCCGATCGCGCGTCCGCCCCGGTCGCTCTCCGATGGGGCTGAAGGCCGTCAGAGCCGACCGTCGGTGCCGGCAGCCGAGCGTCGGCCGGCGTTGGATGTGCCTGCAACTCCATGCGTCACGGGGCCCGGTCCTGCAGGTAGCGGCGCACGTCCTGGTTGTGCGCTTGCAGGCTGGTGTTGGGGCGGAACACGGTCTTGCCGTTCACGTGGGCGTGCAGGAAGTAGAGGTAGCGCTTGCCCTGGGCGTCCGTGCGCACCGGCTGGAGGACGGCTTGCAGCGCGGCGTCGCCGGGGCTGTCGATCGGCCCTTTCGGGAGGCCGGAGCGGGTGTAGGTATTCCATGGCGTGTCCTTCTGCAGGTCCTCCGGCTTCAGCTCCGGCAGGGCCTTGCCCAGGCCGTAGGCCACCGTGGGGTCGGACTGCAGCGGCATGCCCAGGTCGAGGCGGTTGAGGAACACGCCGGCGATGATCGGCATCTCGCCGTTGCTGGCCGCCTCCGCCTGCACCATGCTGGCGAGCGTGACCCAGCCGTGGACGCTGAGGCCGCGCGCGCGCAGGCGGCTCTCGACGGCGGCCGTGAGCTCCTGGCGAAAGCGCTGGAGCATGAGGGAGATCACCTCGTGCGGGGTGCTCCTCACCGGGATGGCGTAGCTGGCGGGGAAGAGGTAGCCCTCGAGGCCGTCGCCCGCGGGGACGAACCCGGGTCGGAGATCGCCGGGGTGGCGGATCAGCTCGAGGTAGCCCGCGGCGTCTCCCAGTCCCTCCTTGGCCAGGCGCCGGGCGACGTCCGTCGCCCGCCAGCCCTCCGGCACCACCACCTCCACCGTGCGGGGCCGGCCGCCCTTCCTCAGCGCCGCCGCCACCTGGGGCGCGCTCATGGCGGGGCTGAGGTCGTAGAGCCCCTCCCCGATGCTGCGGTCGAGGCGGCGCGCGCGCAGGTAGAGCTCGAAGATCCGCGCGTTCCTCACCAGCCCCTGGTCGGCCAGCGCGCGAGCGACCTCCTTGCCGCCCCAACCGGGCTTCACCTCGAAGGTGACCTGCCTGGGCGTGGCGCTCGGCGGCGTGAGCTGGTAGAGCACCGCCAGCACCGCGGCGATGACAAGTAGCAGCGCGGCCAACCCGCTGAGCACGCCCGGTCGTGCCCGACGCCAGCGAGGCGGCGGTTGCGGCCGCTCGGCCGCCGGGCGACGTTGCTCCTCGCGGGGGGACCGGCCGTCCGCCACGGTTCAGCTCTCCTCGTCAGCGTCGTCGTCCGGGTCGGGGCGGGGCTGCGGCGCGTCGGCGCCCGCCGCCTGGCTGGCGACGCCCGTGCGCGCCAGGTAGCTCTCCAGGATCAGCACGGCCGACGCCTCGTCGATCGCGCCCTTGGGGAGCGCTCCCCCCGACCGCCCGCCGGGGCGCCGCGCGCCGGTGGAGGCGCTGTCGCGCAGTCGCCTCTCGGCCAGCGCCGTGGTGAAGCGTTCATCCTCCAGCGCCACAGGCAGCCCGGCGGCCTCCAGGGCGGCCGCGAAGGCTCGCGCCAGCGCCGTCTGCCGCGACTCGGGGCCGCGCGTGGGGCGCGGCAGCCCCACCACGACCAGGGAGGCACCCTCACGGGCTGCCAGCTCCCTGACGGCCGCCACGTCGGCACGTGTGCCGCGACGGTCGAGCCAGCCGCGGCCGAAGGCGAGCGGGCCGCCTCGCTCGCCGCGCGCCACCCCGATGCGCGCACGTCCCACGTCGAGTGCCAGGATCACCTCGCCCACGCTACTACCCGTTCGTGGGCGGCCGGTGTGCGGCATCCGTCGTAGGCGCGCCGCACCAGGACTCCAGCACAGCCGCCACGCCATCGTCGTCGTTGCTCCCGGCGACGTGGTCTGCCGCGGCCCTGACCTCTTCGCTGGCATTGGCGACCGCCACGCCGAAGCCTGCCCAGCGGATCATCTCCACGTCGTTGCGCTGGTCGCCGAAGGCCGCTACCGCGCGGCGATCGATGCCGGCCACGCTGCACCTCTCGGCCAGGGCCGCTCCCTTGTCGACGCGGGGGTCGAGCAGCTCCAGCAGGCCGCCGGCGCTCCAGGTTCGCCCGACCGGAAGCGCCGCCACGGCCTCGGCAAGCTCCGCGGCCGACCGCCCCTCCGCCGACGCCAGGAGCTTGATGGCTCCAGCGTCGATGAACCTCTCGGCGGGGCCGACGTCGGTCGGAGCTCCCGGGCCCAGGCGGGCCTCGGCCTCGCGACGCGCCAGCACCTCGGGCTCGAGGTACCAGCCGTGGTCGCTCTCCAGCCCCACGCCGACGGTCGGGAAGGCGTTCCTCAAGCGCGCCAGCGCCTCGCGCGCGACGCCTGGCTCGAGGTGGTGGCGCACCGCGAGGGCGCCCGTCGCGGGATGGTAGACGGCAGCGCCGTTGAAGCAGATGTAGGGGTCCGTCAGCCCCAGCTCGGCGGCGTAGGCCCTGGAGCTACGGGGTGGCCGGCCGGTGCACAGCATCACCGTCACGCCGCGCGCCACCAGGGCGCCCACCGCCGCCCGGGAGCGGGCGCTGACGCGCTTGTCGCTGGTGAGCAGGGTGCCGTCGAGATCGAGCGCCACCAGCCTCGGGGCGCCGCCGGGGAAGCAGGCCGCGGCCACGCGCTCAGCCCGCCAGGACCTCGGCCACGGCGGCCAGGGCGGCCGGCAAGGCCGCGGGGTCCTTGACGCCGGCCTGCGCCATGTCGGGCCTGCCGCCCCCGCCGCCGCCCGCCCTGCGGGCGAGCTCGCGGATGAGGTTGCCGGCATGGGCGCCGCGCTGGCGGGCGCCGTCCGAGACCTTCGCCACCAGCAGCGAGCCACTGCCTACCACCACCACGTCGGCGCCGCTCTTGCCCAGCAGGGCGTCGGCGGCGTTGCGAAGGGCGGTGGCGTCGAGCCCCTGGAGCGAGGCGGTGGTGAAGCGGTAGCCGCCCGACTCCCGGAGCTCGGCACCGGCCGCCGCGCCCGCGGTCTGCGCCGCCGCCAGCCGGTCGCGCAGCTGGGCGGCCTCGCGCTGGGCCAGCTTGAGGTCGGCCTGCAGCTTGTGGACCCGCTCGCCCAGCTCACCCGCGGTGCCGCCCAGCGCCTGAGCGAGGCGCTGCGCGGCGGTCCGCTGCTCCTGCGCCACGCGCAACGCCGCCATCCCTACCCGCGCCTCGATGCGGCGGACGCCGGCCGAGACCGCTTCCTCGGCGGTGACCAGCAGGCTGCCGATCTCGCCGGTGCGGCGCACGTGCGTGCCCCCGCACAGCTCGATCGACGCCGCCGCCCGGTCGGGCCCACCCGCGCCCGTGCCGCCGGCGCCCATGGTGACCATACGCACCTGCTGGCCGTACTTCTCGCCGAAGAGCATCATGGCGCCGGCCGCTCTCGCCTCTGCGATGGGCACCACCCGCCAGCCCACCTCGACGTCGGCCTGGATCCAGCGGTTGACGAGCTCCTCGACCTGCGCGATCTGCTCGCGGGTGAGTGCCTGACCGTGGGAGAAGTCGAAGCGCAGGCGCTCCGGCACCACCAGCGACCCGGCCTGCGCCACGTGGGCCCCCAGGACGCTGCGCAGCGCGGCGTGGAGGAGGTGGGTGGCGCTGTGGTGCTTCTCGGTCTCGCGGCGGCTGGGATCGACCTGCGCCTCCAGGCGCTGGCCCGGGGTGAGCTCGCCGCGCACCACGCGCGCGTGGTGCAGGATGAAGCCCTGGCTGCTGCGGCTGGTCGAGCTGACCACCGCGGCGCCGCCCTCCCAGGCGAGCTTGCCGCTGTCGCCGATCTGGCCCCCGCCCTCGGCGTAGAACGGCGTTCGGTCGAGGATCACGATGCCGGACGCGCCCTCCTGGAGGCTATCCACCTCCTCGTCGCCAGCCAGCAACGCCTGCACGGCGGCCGAAGTGGTCAGCTCGACGTAGCCGCGGAACTCGGTCTCCGCGACACGCTGCGCGACATCGCCCAGAGCGTCGCGGCTCTCGCTGAAGAGGGCGCCACCCTGGCGGCCGCCTCGCGAGACCTCCCGGGCGGCCTGGCGTGCCGCTTCGTACCCTTCGCCGTCGACGCGCACGCCGCGCTCGTCCGCCATCTCCCGGGTGAGATCCAGGGGGAAGCCGTGCGTCTGCCACAGGTCGAACGCGGTGGCGCCGTCCAGCACGTCGCCGCTCAGCTCGTCCAGCACCTGCGCCACGCGCTGCATGCCGGAC
>Ga0307418_1000147_pt1 | contig 20083 bp, 18 predicted proteins | sample SalMarWE160220MG_2_FD_202160 | JGI IMG/M metagenome (GOLD analysis project Ga0307418, IMG submission 202160) | Salt marsh sediment microbial communities from the Plum Island Ecosystem LTER, Massachusetts, United States - WE1602-20 | ecosystem: Environmental > Aquatic > Marine > Intertidal zone >...
TGGGCAGCCAGGCCAGCAAAAAGGAGATCAAGGAATTCCGCGCCATGCTGGCCGCCAATCCTGCCCATTACATCGCCCAGCCCATCCAGCAGCTATCCACGCACCCGACCTGGGTGGAGCAGGATGGCGGCAAGGGATTCTTCCCCCGCCACGTGGATCTGCGTCCCTATGCCGTCTGTGATGTGAACGGCAACGTCAGGGTGCTTCCCGGCGGCCTGACGCGCGTGGCGCTGAGGCGCGGCACGCTGGTCGTCAACTCGTCGCAGGGCGGCGGCAGCAAGGATACCTGGGTACTGCACCCGAACGGGACGGGTCAACGCCTTGCTTAGTCGCATCGCCCGCAACATCTACACGCTCGGCCAGCAGATCGAGCGTGCCGAGAACATCGCCCGCATTCTCGACGTGAACCAGCGCATGAGCCTCGAACAGGTCTATTTCTCGGAGCTGGATGTGTGGTCGCCGATGCTGGCGATCACCCGTTCGCGCGAGGCCTTCGACGAAAAATACGACGACGTCACCCAGCGGCACGTCCTGGAATTTCTGATCTCCGACACCTCCCATCCCTTTTCCATCCGCAGCTGTCTCAGGCATGCGCGCGAGATGGCGCGTACCGTGCGCGAACACATCAGTGAGGAGATGTGGCTGTACCTGAACAAGACCTACAATGACATCGAGCGCACCGGAAAGATCGGAAAACTCACGGTCTTTCTGAGCGATTTTCGCCAGTTCTGCAGCGCCTTTCACGGCCTGGCGGACAACACCATGAGCCACAACGAGTCATGGGATTTCCTGTGCCTCGGCGTGTCCCTGGAACGCGCTCAGATGACCACGCGCATCCTGGAAATCAAGTATCACCTGCTGTTGCCCAGCGCCGACGAAATCGGCAAACCGCTGGACCTGCATCAGTGGCAGGCTCTGCTGCGCTCCGTGTCCGGATATGAGGCCTACCGCCGCCAGTACAAGGCGCGTATCGAGCCGGCCAAGGTGCTCAGACTGCTGAACCTGGACCCCCGTTTCCCGCGCTCCGTGCACTTCAGCATCCGGCGGGTATCGGAGGCCCTGCGCGGCATCGGCACCGCCAATAGCGAGCAGTACCAGCTGCTGCGGGAAACCGAATATTTTCTCGACGATCTGCGTGGTGGAGCTTCGCGCAACGACCTGATGTCGATGGGCCTGATGGACTATCTCGAACAGGTGCAGCAGCGCTGCGACATGATCTCCGACATGATCGACAAGGCATTCTTCAACTCGGTGACAGTGACCCTGGCTGGTCAGGACAAGGAGCGGCTGATCATGCAGATCCCCCAGCAGCAGCAAAAAAACAAATGAGCACCGTACGTACCCTGTCCGAAGGCGATCACGTGATGCTCGAGATCGAGCATCGCACCCGTTTTTTTTACAGCGGACCGGTATCCTTGTCTCAGAACGAATTGCGCATGACCCCGGTCGACACCGGCCTGCAGCGGGTGCTGGAGCACCGGATTGACATGTCCCCGCACGTCCCCATGTCCTGGCACCACGACCATTTCCGCAACCGGGTGTGCCACTTCAACATCCTCGAACCGCACGAATCCCTCGATGTTGTCGTCCACTCCGTGGTCGAGACCACCAATGCCGTCAGCTGCGGCCCGGAATCGGCCCCCGACCCCCGCCCCTATGACGAACGCTGGAGCGAATTTTTGTGCTGGTCACCGGGGGTGCCGGCGCTGAAGGAATACAAAAGCGTACCTCTGGGCTCTGGTATCGACATGGACATGGATGAGATCGAATTCGGCCAGGCCCTGTATGAACTGGGCCGCTACTTCTATAAGAACTTCCGCTACGATCCGGATGTCACCCATGTTCACTCCAGCCCGAAAGAGCTTTTCCAGCATGGTGGCGGCGTATGCCAGGACATGGCCCATGCGATGATCGGTGTGTTGCGCCAAACCAGCATCCCGGCCCGCTATGTCAGCGGCTACATCTTCGATCCCCAGCAAGGCCAGATCGGCAAGCATGTGCGCGGTGCCGCCGCCACCCATGCCTGGGTGCAGGTGTGGCATGAGAGCTACGGCTGGATGGGCATCGATCCCACCAACGACAAGCTGGTGGACTGGCAATATGTGCGTACGGCCGTCGGCCGCGACTATTTCGACGTGCAACCGCTACGCGGGGTGTTCTCCGCCCACGACGATGTGGAGCAGCAACTCGAGGTTTCTGTGCATGTGGACATCGGGGATGTACCGGCCGACCGGCCTTCCCACGACCCGGCGGGGGAAGCAAACCCCTAGCCCAGGCCGGCACGGCCGGTGGCGCCATGCCGGGGCATGCTGCAGGATTGCCGGCGATGAAGGACACGCTGTATTCGGCACATCTGCCCACCGCCGACTTCGCTTTCAACGATGCGGTGGCGACGGTGTTCGACGACATGATCCGCCGTTCGGTGCCGGGTTACGGGCTGTCGTTGGCCATGACCGGTCTGATCGCCGGTCGCCATGCGCAGCCGCACAGCAATCTGTACGATCTCGGCTGTTCACTGGGAGCGGCGACGCTGGCCATGCGCCATGCCGTCGAGGGCAGGGGCTGCCGTATCCTCGGCATCGACAACTCCCCGGCCATGCTGGCGCGCTGCCGCGAGATCCTGGACAAGGACACGGCCACATGCCCGGTCGATCTGATCTGCGCCGATATCGCCGACATCGACATCGCCGATGCCTCGGTGGTGGTGCTGAATTTCACGCTGCAATTCATTCCGGCCGAACGCCGCCAGGAACTGCTCGCCCGCATCCATGCCGGCCTGCGTAAGGGCGGCGTGCTGCTGCTGTCCGAAAAGATCCGCTTTGCCGATGACCGTATGCAGGAGGAAATGACGGAGCTGCACCACGGATTCAAGCGTGCCCATGGCTACTCCCAGCTTGAGATCAGCCAGAAGCGCGCGGCCCTGGAAAACGTGATGATCCCGGAAACCCTCGATGCACATCTGCAGCGGCTGCGCCATGCCGGATTCTCCCACGCCTTTCCGTGGTTCCAGTGTTTCAACTTCACCTCGCTGATCGCATGCAAATAACGGCCGGTGCCGAACCGAACGAGGTCCCGGAGGCGCTGTGCCGGGGCATCGAACAGGCCTGGACGGCTATCCGGCGGCATGGCGATTACGGGCGCTGGCAGGCGTGCCTTGCCGCCCTGCCCGATCGGGTGCCGTCATCCATCGAGCTGAATGCGGATGCCGTGACCATCGGGAGAGTTGATGACATCGACATCCGGGAGCGGCAGCACGTCGAGCATGCACTGCGCGGTCTTCACCCGTGGCGCAAGGGCCCGTTCGACGTCTTCGGCATCCATATCGACAGCGAATGGCGTTCGCACCTGAAATGGCAGCGGCTGAAGGATGCCATCGTGCCGCTGGCTGGGAAGAGCGTGCTCGATATCGGCTGCGGCTCGGGCTACCACCTGTGGCGCATGCTGGGGGCCGGTGCCGCGTGCGTCACCGGCATCGATCCCATGCCCCTGTATGCGATGCAGTTCACCGCCATCCGGCATTTCATCCGCGACGAGCGAGTCCGGTTCTGGCCGCTCGGCATCGACGACCTGCCGCCGGACATGCACCGCTTCGATACGGTTTTCTCGATGGGCGTGCTCTACCATCGCCGCTCACCGATCGATCATCTGCTGCAGCTGCAGCGGCTGCTGCACCCCGGCGGCGAACTTGTGCTGGAAACCCTGGTCGTTGCCGGCGATGCACAATCCTGCCTGCTGCCGGCGGGGCGCTATGCCAAGATGCGCAATGTCTGGTTCATCCCGTCCGTCGCCATGCTCGAGACATGGCTGCACCGGGCCGGCTTTCGATGCATCCGACTCGTTGACGTTTCGCCGACCACCGTCGAGGAGCAGCGGCGCACCGACTGGATGCGCTTTGAATCCCTAGCCGATTTTCTCGACCCTGCCGATCCCGGGCGTACCGTCGAGGGATATCCGGCGCCGGTGCGGGCTATCCTGCTGGCACAGAATCCCGATTAACCGCCGGCGGATAGCTTCGGGGACGTGATGTGGTGGCCGATGACATGGAAGGTGTCCTTGTCACTGGGCTCGCGGATGGTGATGATCTCATGCGCATCGCCATGCGCGTACACGGTGTGATACTGGAAGATGTAGAAGTCGCCGGAGAAGCGCGTATCGGCGGCCTTGCTCACGAGCGTGTACGACTTCAGCGGACCCAGCACATGGTAGATGTGCAGCAGGTTGGCACGCCAGGAGGCCTTGTCGATATTGCGGTAGAACGCGTGCCCGTAACACGACAGAGCCGTATTCCAGTCCTGATGCTCGATGGCCGTGAGCAGCTTGTTTGCCAAGGGCTCGGCATTCTGCGCATGGGTCGATCGCACCTCGTCGCAACCGCCCAGCAACACCATGGCGGCCAGCAGCACCGCCAGCCACCCGAATCGATGCATGCTCGCTGCCCGCTTTTCAGTTCTCATGCCTACCTCCTATGCGACTTCACTCAGCAATTGATCCATCATCTGTTCGGCCTGAGGGGCGTAACCGCCGCCAAAGATATTCATATGGTTCAACACATGGTACAGCTTGTACAGTATTTTGCGCCGGCTGTATCCCGCATCCAGCGGCCATGTTTCCCGATAGGTGTCATAAAATTCCTGTGGAAACCCACCGAAAAGCTCGGTCATGGCCAGATCCGTCTCCCGGTCGCCATAATACACGGCCGGATCGAAGATCACCGGCGCTCCATCCTCATCCGTGGCGTAATTGCCGCCCCACAGATCACCATGCAGCAGTGAAGGCAAGGGCTGGTACGTGGTGAAAAATGCCGGCATGGCCTCCAGCAGGCGTTCGCCCTTGCGCTGCAGCGATCCCCCGTAACCGTGCTTTGCCGCCAGGCGCAGCTGGAATCCCAGGCGCTGGTCGCGCAAGAAGCACACCCAATCATCATCACGGGCATTCGGCTGCGGGCTGGAACCGATCGTGTTGTCCCGCCACCAACCGAATGCTTCACCGGTGACCCGGTGCAGTGCGGCCAGTTCCCGGCCGAGGCGGGCAGCGCTTCCGGGCGACGTACGCCCAAAGCGGACATGCTCCATGACCAGGAAGGCCATGCCGCCGGCCTGCCCGCAGCACACGGGCACGGGCACTCGGATGCAGCCGGCGGCAGCCAGCGCCGCCAGGCCGTTCCGTTCGGCCTCGAACATGGTCAGCCCCGAACCGTCGTTCAGCTTGGCGAAATAGATGCTGTCACCTCCCTCGAGGCGATAGCAGGCATTGATGCTGCCCCCTCCGACCGGCGTGGCGCGTGCATGGGACATCACCCCATGCCCGGCTTCGGAAACAGCATCGGCGATGCTGCGCAGCACATCATCGGGGATCACGGCCGCCCCACAGCGGCAGTGCAGAATTCAGGACGATTGGACGAGGCGACCTTCCTTGCGGCGGCGGTAACGATGAACCACATAGCCACGCCACAACAGGTGCGAGCCGATATAGCCGATCAAACCCACGATCAGGCCCGATACCAGGCAGCCCAGCAGGAACGGCTTCCAGATGGCGGCCATATCGTGCAGCAGCCATGAAACGGTGAAGTGATGGAATGTAAGCACCTTGGTGGGCACGCCGAGGATCCAGGTGCCGACCTTGTAGGCGAAGAAGAAGATCGGCGGTATCGTCAGCGGATTGGTCACCCATACCAGGGCAACGGAGATCGGCAGGTTGGCCTGGATGCCGATGGCGATGGCGGCGGCAATCAGCATCTGGAACGGCAACGGGATGAAGGCGACGAACAGGCCGGTCAGGCAGGCGAGTGCCACCGAATGCCGGTTCAGGCGCCACAGGCAGGACTTGTCGAGCAGCGCCCCCAGGCACTGCAGACTCTTGTGCCTGCGGATCGTCTCCGGATCGGGCATATAGCGTTTGAGCAGTCGCCGCGGCATCGCTCCATTATGAGCGTGGTCCCAATCACAAACAAGGCGAGGCTATTCGAGGCGCGGGAACACCGGACTGGGCCTGGCACAGGCATGTCCGGCCTGCAGCAGACCCCAACCGCCCTGGTCATGCAGACCGACCGTGCCCATGACCTGTTCGCCCATGATCTGGGCCAGCATCGCCCCGGCCTTGCCCGGCATGAACGGCAGCAACTGCAGGGCCACGAGCCGCAGCGTCTCCACCAGATTGTACAGTACCGTGTCCAGCCGCTCGGCATCATTGGACTTGGCCAGCTGCCAGGGCGCGTTATCCTCGACATAGCGGTTGCCATGGCGCACCACGGCACTGATGCGCTCCAGCGCCGTGTGGAAAGCCTGCACCCGTAGCGCCTCCCCGACATCACGCTGCATGGCCTCGACATCGGCGATCAGAGCCCGGTCCGCATCATGCCCGGTCGCTGCCCGCCCCAGACGGCCATCGCGATACTTGTGCAGCATGGCCAGTGAACGGTTCAGCAGGTTGCCGATGTCGTTGGCCAGTTCCGTGTTGTAGCGCTGCCTCAACGCCGCGTGCGAAAAATCTCCATCCTGGCCGAACGGCACCTCGCGCAGCAGAAAGTAGCGCAGCACGTCGGCCTCGTAGTCGCGCAGCAGATCGGCGGGCCTCAGGGCATTGCCCTTGGACTTGCTCATCTTCTCGCCCTCGACCGTCCACCAGCCGTGCGCGAATATACGTTTCGGCAGCGGCAGCCCTGCCGCCATCAGCATGCACGGCCAGTACACGGCATGGAAGCGCAGGATGTCCTTGCCGATCAGGTGCACATCGGCCGGCCAGTACTTCGGCACCGGCGCATCCGGAAAGCCGAGGGCGCTCAGGTAGTTCGTCAGCGCGTCGATCCACACGTAGACCACATGCCGCTCATCATCCGGCACCGGCACCCCCCAGGAGAAGGTGGTGCGCGATACGGACAGGTCGTTCAACCCGGATTCGACGAAGCGCAGCACCTCGTTACGCCGGGATTCGGGGGCGATGAACTCCGGATGGGCGTGGATATGGGCCAACAGCTTGTCCTGGAAGGCGCTCAGACGGAAGAAGTACGACTCCTCCTGCACCTTCTGCACCGGCCGACCGCAGTCCGGGCACAGCTTGTCCTGCCCTGTGCCGGCATCCTTGAGCTGGGTCTCGGTCCAGTAGGTTTCGCAAGGCACGCAATACCAGTCCTCGTACATGCCCTTGTACAGGTGGCCGGAATCCTGCAGCAGCCGCCACATCGCCTGCACGCCGCGCTTGTGCCGTTCGGAACTGGTGCGAATGAAATCGTCGTTGCTGATCGACAGCTGCGGCCACAGATCGCGGTAACGCTCGACCACGCTGTCCGCCAGTGCCAGCGGCGTCATGTCACGGGCTTGGGCCGCCTGCTGGACCTTCTGGCCATGCTCGTCGACCCCGGTCAGGAAGAATACGTCCTCGCCGGCCAGCCGCGCCTGGCGGGCCAGCACATCGGCAGCGATGGTCGTGTAGATATGGCCAAGGTGCGGCTCGTCGTTCACATAATAGATCGGGGTGGTCACGTAATAGGTCATGTTCGGGGCTGTCTCCTCCCATCGGCGGGGCATTGTAGGCGGCAGCCCCGCCAATGGCCATGGCCGGCTCTCAGGCCGCCGATTTCAGGGCCGCGCGCAAGCGCATCATGTGCGCAAACAGTGACAATGCCGGACGCAGCGTATGGCGCCGCACCGCCTGCGGCCAACGGGCCAGCTCGTCCGCGGCATCGAGCACGGCGGACGGAAAGCCATCGGACATCCGCGCCAGCAGCCGGTGCTGTACATGCTCCAGTACGATGTCCGACACCAGCGTATGTGGCACGGCATCGAGGTGGCTGGCCAGCCAGTCCTGCAGATCCCCGATATCCGCCGCTGCAAGATCGGACGTCAGCCGCTGCCAGGCCAGCAGCGCCTCTCCTGTCTGCCGGTGCTGCAGGCTTTGCACCCTTCCCGGACAGCCGTGGGCCAGGCTCAGCACCAGCTCCGAGAAACCGGCGTCGATGTCCATGCCGGCCAGCACCCGGTGCATCTGACCATCATTCAGCGGCGCACAATGCTGCAGCATGCAGCGCGAACGAATCGTCGCCGGCAGGCGGGCCAGATCATTGCAGACAATCAGCAGCAGGCTGCCGGCGGCCGGTTCCTCCAGGCCCTTCAGCAGGGCATTGGCCGCCTGCACGTTCAGCAGTTCGGCATCCTGCAGCACGACGACGCGGCGCACGCTCTCGCTGCCGGAAAGCGACAGGAAGGACAGAAGTTCCCGCACCTGGCCGATGCTGATGTCCCGTTTGCCGTCCTCCAGAGACACCAGCCGCATGTCCGGATGGGCTCCGGCGGCGATGACGTGGCAGCCGTGGCAATTGCCGCACGGGCCGTTCTCCGACGGCGAAGCGCACAGATAGGTTGCAGCCATGCGGACCGCCAGCATGGACTTGCCCACACCGCGCATGCCATGCAGCAGCCAGGCATGGTGCAGGCGGCCTTCCCCCATGGCGCGGACGAAACGCGCCGTCACCGCCTCGTGGCCGACGACCTCCGGCATCATCCCGGCCATTGCTGCCTCAGATGTTCAGCCAGTGCCCGCTGCACCTGCTGCTGGACGGCCCCGATATCCTGGTCCGCGGCCACGCGCAGCACCCTGTCGGGTTCCCGCTGCCAGATGGCCTCGAATGCCGCCTGCACGCGCCGGTGAAAGTCCAACGATTCCTCATCCATGCGCGTACTGCTGCCGCCGGCCGCGGTTCGCCCGGCCAGGCGCGCCAGCGCCTGTTCGGCCGGCAGGTCCAGCCATACGGTACATTCGGGACGCACGCCTGCCTCTGCCGCCGCCAGTAGTGACTCAAGATCCTCGGCCTCGCCCAGACCGCGCCCGGCCAGCTGATAGGCGCGCGTCGAATCACTGTAGCGGTCGCACAGCACCCAGTCGCCGTGCGCCAGTGCCGGCCGGATCACCTTGGCCACGTGCTCGGCCCGGTCGGCCAGGAACAGGAACAGCTCGGACTCCGGTGCCGGCGCATCGCCATGCATCAGCAACTGGCGGATATGCTGCCCGAGCATCGTATCCCCCGGTTCGAAGGTGGTGCATACGGCCTGACCCTGCCGTTGCAGCCAGTCGCCCAGCAGACGCAGCTGCGTGCTTTTGCCGCAGCCATCCACACCCTCGAATGAAATGAAATGCCCCATGTTCACGACTCCCTACCGATACGGCCTTTCATCGACGATGCGTACCTTAAGTGCCGACGGCAGGGTTGCCAGCCAGCCGTACAGCTCCGGCAACTGGTCGGGCACCGTCCACAGCTCGTGCAGGCTGCGATCATTGGCATCGAGGCTGCGCATCACCGCCAAACCATCCTCTCCGTTCAGGATGCCCTGGAAAAGCACCGCCTGCGCCGAAGGCAAGCGCACCGTCACGATGACCGCATCACCGCTACTTACCCTTGGCATTCTGCTGCTCCCGCTGGCGCTCCTGCTGATGATAGATGCGTATCCAGCGCAGCACGTTGGCCTCATGCTGGGCCATCGTCGAGGCGAAGGCGTGCCCGCCCGTGCCGTTGGCCACGAAATACAGATAATCAACGTCCGCCGGATTGGCGGCGGCCTCGATGCTGGCCTTGCCGGGATTACAGATCGGCGTCGGCGGCAGCCCCCGGCGGGTATAGGTGTTCCACGGCGTGTCATGCTCCATATCCTGTTTGTGCAGGTTGCCGGAGAAAGCGCCTTGGGTGGCCCAGATACCGTAGATGACCGTCGGGTCCATCTGCAGCGGCATATGCCGCTGCAGCCGGTTGTAGATCACCGCTGATACCAGCGGCCGCTCCTTGTCCAGGTGCGTTTCCTTCTCGATGATCGAAGCGATGATGCGGATCTGGTTGGCGGTGTCGGTGCCGGGCTCGCTGGCAACGGCCGAGGCCAGCACCCTGTTCTGGGCCTGGATCATGCGTACCAGCATCGCCTTGGGTTCCACCGGCTTTTCGTAATCGTAGGTTTGCGGCAGCAGCCTGCCCTCCTGCTGGCCCTTGGGGATCAGGCTGTCCATCGCCCGCTGCCAGACGGACAACGGCGTGCCTGTCCGGGCTGCCAGCAGCGCCAGCACCTCATCGGTGCGCAGGCCCTCCGGGATGGTGACGGAAAAACGCATGACATCGCCGCGCAGCATGCGCTCAAACACGTGCGGGATGCTGCTGGGGCCCTCGAAATGGTAATAGCCGCTGCGCAGGCTTTCCCCCTCGCCCGTCAGGCGTACCAGTGCCTTAAAGGCCCAGGCATGATCGATGACACCGGCCCGCTTCAGTTGGGAAGCGATGTGGGCGCTGCTGGCGCCGTGATCGATCACCACCACCACCGGCGCCGGCGGCGATACGGTGCGGCTGTAGATCCAGCCCAGATACCCCACCGCAGCCAGTACCACGACCAGGGCCAGGAATTCCCCCATGCGTCTCATGCAAGCACCTGTGCCCCAACTTGCGGTGCCTGCATACGGCAGGCGCGGCCGGAACTGTCTCCGGACCGGTGGTTTTGATAGGCTCGCCCGGTTTGCATATACGATTGACCCAGGTGATGAACGCGCATGCCCAATTTATACCTTGAAGCCATCGAACACGCACGCGTCTACGACGTGGCGCGCGAGACGCCGCTGGAGCTGGCTCCGGCACTGTCAGGACGGCTGCACAACGAGATCCTTTTCAAGCGCGAGGATCTGCAGCCGGTATTCTCCTTCAAGCTGCGCGGGGCCTACAACAAGATCGCCCACATGGACGATGCCGATTGCGCCCGCGGCGTCATCTGCGCCTCGGCCGGCAACCACGCCCAGGGGGTGGCCCTGAGCGCCAGGAAACGTGGCATCCGCGCCGTCATCGTCATGCCGAGTACGACACCGGATATCAAGGTACAGTCGGTAAAAAGGCTGGGCGGTGAGGTGGTGCTGCACGGCGACAGCTACTCGGATGCCAGTGCCCATGCCCAACTTTTGCAACAGGAACAGGGGCTGAGCTTCGTACATCCCTATGACGATCCGCTGGTCATCGCCGGTCAGGGTACCATCGCCGAGGAGATGCTGCGCCAGACCCCGCGCGATCTCGATGCCGTGTTCGTGCCGATCGGCGGCGGCGGCCTGATTGCCGGCATGGCCGTTTACCTGAAACAGAAATCGCCGCACACGCGGGTGATCGGCGTCGAACCGGCCGATTCGACGGCCATGTACGATTCGCTGCAGGCCGGGCGCAGGATCATCCTCGATCAGGTCGGCATCTTTGCCGACGGTGTAGCGGTCAAGCAGGTCGGTGAGATCACCTTCGATCTGGTCCGCCGCTACGTGGACGAGGTGATGCTCGTCGACACCGACGAGATCTGTGCGGCCATCAAGGACATCTACGAGGAGACCCGCTCCATCGTCGAACCGGCCGGCGCCCTGGCCCTGGCGGGTATGAAGAACCACATCGCCCGGCATGGCACCCGTGGCCAGACGCTGGCCTGCGTCAACAGCGGCGCCAACATGAATTTCGACCGGCTCAGGCATGTGGCCGAACGCACCGAGATCGGCGAACAGCGCGAAGCGTTGTTCGCCGTCACCATCCCGGAGCGCCCCGGAGCCTTCTTCGACTTCTGCAGGCAGATCGGACGGCGTGGCATCACCGAGTTCAATTACCGCCTGTCCGGGCGAGACGAGGCCCATATCTTCGTCGGCATCCGAACCGCCGGCCCCAGCGAGGGGGATGAGATCCAGGCCATGCTGGAAAGCCACGGGTACGCGGTACTGAATCTGAGGAGCAACGAATTGGCAAAGCTGCATGTCCGCCATATGGTCGGCGGACGCAGCAACATGGTGCGCCACGAACAGCTGTACCGCTTCGAATTTCCGGAACGCCCCGGAGCCCTGCTGGATTTTCTGACCAAGGCGGCCGGACGCTGGAACATCTCCCTGTTCCATTACCGCAACCAGGGTGCCGCCTATGGGCGGGTGCTGGTCGGCATGGAGGTGCCCGAGGACGACCGCAAGGCCTACCAGAGCTTCCTCGACGACCTCGACTACCCCTATGTGGACGAGTCGCAGAATTCGGCCTACCACCTGTTTCTCTAGGGCCCTGACCGTGGCCACGGACGCACGGATCTAGCATGGGAAGATTTGCGGGACATCTGGGGAAAGGCCGGTACATGCCGCGATGGTGGCGCCACGCCCTGCTCGCCATGCTGTACCTGCTGCCCTCCTCCGCACTGGCCGCAGCAGCGGGCAGTGCGTTCCCGATCATTCCGCATACCGGGGGAGAAATCTTCGGCCTGTCCCAAAGCACCCAGCGCCACGCCGGCATCACCGGTGACTGGGGCGGGCTGCGCAACCGGCTGGAGGATCAGGGCATAACGGTGGCGGCCCTGTACACCGGTGAGTCCGAGCGCAACTACGACCCCGGCCTGGTCAAGCCGAAGCTTGAAACCATCTACCACGACAACCTCGACCTGATGCTGACCGTGGATACCGAAAAAGCCGGGCTGTGGCCGGGCGGCACCCTGTTCATCTACGGCCTGCGCAATCACGGCGGCCAGCCGTCGCAGAACGTCATCGGCGATCTGCAGGTGGCGAGCAACATCGAAGCGCCCCAGCAGTTCATCGTCGAGGAGGCCTGGTACGAGCAGAAGCTGATGCACGGCAAGCTTTCGCTGCTCGCCGGCCTGCGTGACGTCAACAACGAGTTCTACATCTCCGATTACGGCACCCTGTTCATCAACTCGTCCTTCGGCATCGGCCCGGAGATCACCACCAACGTACCGACCTCGACCTTTCCGCGGGCGGGATGGGGTGCGCGCATCCGCATCAAGCCGTCCCGCCACTGGTACGTGCAACTGGCCAGCTTCGGCGGTAATCCCCAGAGGCGGACGCTGGCAGCGCACGATGGACAGATGCTGATCGCCGAGGCTGGCCTGATCCTGCCGAAGGGACGCTACAAGCTGGGCGCTTGGACGCACACGGCCACCCATGTCTACGCCGGACACAGTTATGCCGGCGATTACGGCGGCTACGCACTCATCGACCAGCAACTGGCCGCCATCGGCGCCACGAAGATCGGCGCCTTCGTGCAATACGGCTGGGTACCGCCGGGACGCAACCTGGTTACGCGTTACCTGGGTCTCGGCCTGCACATTCTGGCGCTGCTGCCGTGGCGCACCAAGGACATTTTCGGCCTGGGCCTGGCCGAGGCCACGACACACACGGGCACGGAGAACACCATCGAGCTGACTTACCGCATGCCGCTGACGCCGTGGCTGGTTGTACAGCCGTCATTCCAGTGGATCGCCAACCCTGGAGCCGTAACCGGAAACCACATGGTGCGCGTCGGCATCCTGCATTTCGAACTGAGCTTCTGACGGGCCCTGTCGCACATCCGGTATGTGTTGTACGATTCCGGCCTTGGCCGCACCGGCCCGCATAAAGGAGATTCATGTCGTTTCATTTGCCAATGCTGAACATCTCGGGCAAGGAGGTGTTGCCGCTGGTCGAGGGCGGCAAGGGCGTGGCCGTGTCCACCGGAGAAAGCTCCGGAGCCTGGGCCGCCGCCGGCGGTGTCGGCACCTTTTCGGCCGTCAATGCGGACAAGGTCAACGAACACGGTGAGATCGTACCCCTCGTCTACCACGGCAAGAGTCGCAAGACCCGCCACGAGGAGTTGATCGCCTATTCCATCGAGGGTGGTATCAGCCAGGCGAAGATCGCCCATGATCTGGCCGGCGGCCACGGGCGCATCCACATGAACGTGCTGTGGGAAATGGCCTCGTCGGAACAGGTGCTTCACGGTGTACTGCAGGGTGCCAAGGGCCTGATCCACGGCGTCACCTGCGGTGCGGGCATGCCGTTCCGCCTGGCACCGCTGGCCGCCGAATACGGCGTCTATTACTACCCCATCGTTTCCTCGGCCCGCGCCTTCCGCGCCCTGTGGCTGCGCTCCTACCGCAAGTACCCGGAGCTGCTGGGTGGCGTTGTCTACGAGGACCCGTGGCTGGCCGGAGGACACAACGGCCTGTCCAACGCCGAAAACCCGAAAGTGCCCGAGAGCCCCTATCCGCGCGTGGCTGAGCTACGGCGGACGATGAACGAATTCGGGCTCACGCAGGTACCTGTGATCATGGCCGGCGGCGTCTGGGCACTGAAGGAATGGAGCGACTGGATCGACAATCCCGAAATCGGCCCCGTCGCCTTCCAGTTCGGCACGCGCCCGCTTCTGACCAAGGAAAGCCCGATTTCCGATGCATGGAAGAAGCGGCTGATGAAGCTCAAGCAAGGCGACATCAAACTGCACCGTTTCTCCCCTACCGGCTTCTACTCATCGGCCGTCTACAACCATTTCCTGCACGAGTTGTACGAACGTTCCGATCGCGAGATCGCCTTCGTCGACCACCCGGCCGGCGACCACGTCGTGCCGTTCGCCTATGGGGTACGCCAGCGCACCGTCTATGTCACCAAACACGACAGGCGGAGCGCCGAGAGCTGGGTATCCGACGGATTCTCCAAGGCGCTGCCGACACCGGATTCCACCCTGATCTTCGTCACGCCCGAAAAGGCCCAGGAGATCCGCAAGGACCAGCTGGACTGCATGGGCTGCCTGTCCCAGTGCCTGTTCAGCAACTGGGCCACCAACGAGCGGGGCACGACCGGCCGCAAGGCCGACCCGCGCAGCTTCTGCATTCAGAAGACCCTGCAGGAGATCGCGCATGGCGCGGATCCGGACCAGCACCTGATGTTCGCCGGGCATGCTGCCTACCGCTTCGCTGAGGATCCGTTCTATGCCGACGGCTTCGTCCCGACGGTGCGCCAGTTGGTCGAACACATCCGTACGGGTGAATAAATTTTGACAGACGGCAGGCCCACGGCTAAGAGTAAGTGCACGTACGTATGGGAGGAACGGTCATGGATGCCCTGAGAGCGGACTAGCAAGCGATGGCGGATAAACCCATATCCTCAGAGATGCAGAAGCTGTTCGAATCCGCGGGCTCGCTCGAACTGGACACCGACCTGCGCCTGCACGTCCAGAAACTGGAACTGGGCAAGGCGGAATTGCTGACCGATGCGCTGACCCTGCCCTTCGTCGATATCGAGAACCGGTTGTCGAAATACGCCACGGGTGTGGACACGATCGAAAAGGACTCGCTACGGCGCAGCATGAAGTCCTACCTGGCGCGTCTGAATTCCAACCCCTTGATTCCGCTGCATTTCCGGCTGAAGGTTCTGAACCGCTTCGAGAAGGAGCTGGATCTGTTCGATGCGGAGATGACCGCTTCCGTGCTCAATGCGCACAAAATCGGCGTCGACATGGTGCAGAAGGCGGCCCGCAGCCAGCCCACCTACTACCGTATCCTCGTCGACATGGTGTCCAGCGCCATCGATCTGGCGGTCAAGCTGTTGCGCCTTTCTCTCGAGAAGTATCAGGCGCCGGCAGTCATCGCCACCCGTCAGGTGTTCGATCTGATGCGCCTCGGACTCGGCATTGTGCCCCTGCTGACGGACGATGCGCTGGCGGAGCGCGATCGACTGTACCGCAGTATCTGCGCGCACGAACTGCTGCGCATGCTCGATTTTTTCGGCAAGTCCCAAGCGGACCAGAAGATGACCTGGAAGGAACTGCAGCATCATATTGTCGTGCTGAAACCGATGCTGTGCCGCAAGGATGATCCGGTGCCGGAGATCCCGGATCACACGGTAATGATCACATCCTTCTCCCGGCCCAATGAGCCGGCCAAGGTGGTTTCGAAGATTCCGTCACCTTTGAACGCGGACTGCATCGCCATCCCGATGGACACGTTCATCGACCGACTGGTGACCGCCATCAACCGGGTCGAGAGCGTCATGCAAGGAACCGCTTCCAAGAAGACCGACCTGTTTACCGAAGAGGCCCTGCACACCACCATTACCGGAGGCAACGCCATCCTGGATGCCGTGCGCACCAAGCCGCGCGGCCCGGAACGGAAGGACTATGCAGGCACACGCGTCGTGCTCGAGTGGAACCCGCGCAAATCCATCGTCGAGGCCTTTACCAACCTGATCGCCAGCGACTATGAGTACGCGCCGACGTCACAGGCCGTCGAGGATGCCTGGATGGTCGCCAATATCAGCACCCATGGCGTCGGCCTGGAGCGCCCCGAGGGCAGGACGCTGCCGCTCGGCGTCGGCTCGATCATCGGCCTGAACTGGATCCCGCACCGCAACGAACCGATGCTCGGCTTCATCCGCTGGATCAAGGAGCCCAAGCCGGGTGAGCAGCGTCTGGGCATCGAGTTCTTCGGCAGGGAGTTCCGGCTGTTCAAGGGCAATATGCTCGGTGGCGGCCCCGAGGATGAGGACATGATCGAGAACCGATCCTGGCCGGTGCTGGTCAAGCCGGGCAAAAAATTTCATACGGTGTACTTCCCGGACAACAAGATCTTCCGCACCATGACGTTCGCGCTGAGCCAGGAGGGAAAGAGTAGCTATTTCAAGGTGATCGAGGTGGTCGAGACCGGTCCCAACTACAGCCTGTGCAAGGTGGTGCCGGCCAGCCTCGCACCCACCAAGCAGATGGATTTCTCCGGGGGCTCCGGCAAGGTGGCCTAGGACGACAGGCGTGTAAGCATCTGGCGCATGGCATCCATATGCGTAGCCGCCTCTTCCCTGGCATCGTCCGATTCGCTGTCCCGGTCCACCCAGCTCAGGTGCATGGGATCGATCTCGTGCAGAAACGGCGACGGGCTGCACGACTCGCCTGTGCCGAAACGGCGGCGCGTACGGCAGACGCTCAGGGTCAGACGGAAGCGGGCCCGCGTCATCGCCACGTACATCAGCCGACGCTCCTCCTCCATGCGCTGTTCCTCCAGCGCCATGCGGTGCGGAAAACTGCCGTCCTCCATGCCCACGACATAGACATGCGCGAATTCCAGGCCCTTGGCCGCATGCACGGTCATCAGCCGAACCTGGTTGCCCGGATCCTCGTCCTTGTCCGACCACAGCTGCAGGCCCTGCAGGAAGGCATCCAACCTGCCGCCGGCCCCGGCATGCCTGAGCCACCAGCGCTCGAGCTCCGCCACGTTGCCGAGCCGCCGCTCGCGCTCCTTCTCATCGTTAGCCGCGGCCTCGATCGCCGCCTTCAGACCCGTCATCGCCAGCAACTCTCCGAAGACCTCGTCGGCATTGCCGTGCAGGAAACGGTGCTCCAGATCGACAATCAGCCTCCCGAAGGCACGCAATGTCTCGACGCGCCCCCCCGGCAACTCGTCGTCGAGGCAGGCCTCCAAAAGTGAACAGCGCCGGGAATGCGCGAACTCGCCGAGCTCGCCCAGCGCCTTGTCGCCGATGCCGCGCCGCGGCCGGGAGATGGCGCGCATGAAGGCCATGTCGTCGCCAAAGTTGGCAATCAGGCGCAGATAGGCCAGCACGTCCTGGATCTCCGCCCGATCGAAGAACGACAAACCGCCGCTGACGTGATAGGGAATGCCGGCCTCGCGCAACGCCAGCTCCAGCGGCCGCGCCTGGTGCGAAGCGCGGTACAACACGCAGAAATCCCCCCAGTGCTCGGAGCCGGCGGCATGGCAGGCACGGATATCGGCGGCCACCCGCTCGCCCTCGTCCTCGGGGTTCGCGGATTCCCAGATGCGCACCGGCTTGCCTTGGCCGATATTGGAACGCAACTGCTTTCCCAACCGGCCGCTGTTGTGGGCAATCAGGCTGTTGGCTGCCCCCAGCACATGGCCGGTGGAGCGGTAGTTCTCCTCCATGCGGATCACCGTCAGCCCCGGGTAGTCCTGGTCGAGCATGAACAGGTTGCGCACCTCCGCCCCGCGCCATCCGTAGATCGACTGGTCGTCGTCGCCGACCACGGTCAGGTTTCCGTCGGACGGCACCAACAGGCGTACCAGCTCGTACTGCACGCGGCTGCTGTCCTGGTATTCGTCGATGAGGAAATGCCGGGCCCGCTCGCGCCAGAAACTCAGCACATCGTCGTGCTCGGACAGCAAACGGATCGGCAGCACCATCAGATCATCGAAGTCCACCGCGTTCATGCGTGCAAGCAGGGCATCGTAGCGCTCGCGTACGGCGGCGAGCGCCGCATCGCCGCTATCCATGCCGCTCTTGGCCGCCGAGATCCGGCGCAACATGATCTTGACCTGTTCGCCATCGTTCGGCAGGGCCATGTCCTGTAGCACGCTGCGCAGCGCCGACGCCTGCTCGTTCTCGGCGAACACCGACAGGTTCGTCCGCCGGCCGACGCGATCGGCATGGTGCCGGATCATCTGCAGACCCAAGGCATGGAAGGTGCAGATGCGCAGTCCCTCAGCGCGCTCGCTGAGCCGCTTTTTCAGGCGCTCGCGCATCTCGCGCGCCGCCTTGTTGGTAAATGTCACCGCCGTCACCGCATCGGCCGGCACGTCGCGCTCAATCAGCGCGGCGATGCGCTCGGTGATCACGCGCGTCTTGCCGCTGCCGGCGCCGGCCAGCACCAGCAGCGGGCCCTTGCGGTGAAACACGGCGGCGTACTGGGCTTCGTTCAGGGAAGAGGTGCTCATTGGGGTGGCTAAGGCTAGCCTCAGCCCCGGCACAGGCAACAGGCAATCCCGGACAGGCGGGCATTGAGCCGGCCGCGGCGAGTTGCTACATTGAACTGCCATGCGTATCCGGAGGGAATACCGATGACCAGCTATCCAGCCCATGCCTTCCGCGAATACGATGTCCGGGGCATCGCCGGCGACGACATCACGGCCGAGCTCGCCCATAGCCTCGGCATGGCCTATGCCACGATGCTGCCGGAGGCCAACGGACAGCCGGTCGTCGTCGGGCGTGACGTGCGTCTGACCGGCCCCGAGTTGCAGCATGCACTGATCAACGGACTAAACGCCGCCGGCATCGATGTCATCGACATCGGCATGGTGCCGACACCCTTGTGTTACTTCGGCGTGTTCCATCTCGATGCCGCCGGCTGCATTATGGTCACCGCCAGCCACAACCCGGGTGAATACAACGGCTTCAAGATGATGCTCGGGCGCGAAAGCATGCACGGCGAGCAGATCCGTACCCTGTACGAGCGCATGCATACGCATATCCAGCCTGCGATCACGGCAGGCACCCATGTCGAGATGAACCTGCTGCCCGCCTATCACGAACAGTTGGCCCACGACATCACTCTGGCCCGGCCGCTAAAGGTCGTCATCGACGCCGGCAACGGTCCGTCCGGCATCGTCGCAGCCCCGCTGTTCCGAGATCTGGGCTGCGAGGTCACGGAGCTGCACTGTGAACCGGATGGCCGTTTCCCGAACCATCATCCGGACCCGACGGTGGAGGAGAACATGCAAGAGCTGGCGGCGACCGTGCGTGAACAAGGCGCCGATCTCGGCATGGGCTTCGATGGCGATGGCGACCGCCTCGGTATCGTCGACGAGCACGGGCGCATCATCTGGGGCGACATGCTGTTGCTGCTGCTATCCCGCCACCTTTTGCGCGCGCATCCGGGCGCGACCATCATCTCAGAGGTCAAGTGCTCGCAGCACATGTACGACGACATCGCCACCCACGGTGGCAACGGCATCATGTGGCGCACCGGCCACTCGCCGATCAAGGCCAAGATGCGGGAGACCGGCGCCCTGCTCGCGGGCGAGATGAGCGGCCATATCTTCTTCGCCGACCGCTACTATGGTTTCGACGACGCCGTGTACGCCGGCGCCCGCATCATGGAGATGCTGGCCGCCCAGGAGCGCCCGCTATCCGCGCTGCTGGCCGAGGTGCCGCAGTCCGTGACCACCCCCGAGATTCGCGTCGACTGCCCCGATGCCCGCAAGTTCGCGCTGGTCGAGGAGGCCAAGGCGCATTTCCGGGAACTGGGCTACGAGATCATCGACGTGGACGGCATGCGCCTGAAGTTTGCCGACGGCTGGGGCCTGCTGCGCGCCTCCAACACCCAGCCCAGCCTGGTGCTTCGCTTTGAGGCCCCGAGCGAGGTGCGCCTGGCCGAGATGCGTGCGCTGGTCGAGGGCTGGCTGCACGACAACTGCTGAGCATGCCAGTGCCGAGGTGGCCATGCCCGACATGTGCCGTGTATAGTCCGGGCGATCCCCGCATGCTGGAAGGGATGGTATGAGCACCAGGGAAGACGACGCACCACGAACCAAGAGCTACGTCGAGGAAG
>Ga0307418_1000148_pt1 | contig 20081 bp, 17 predicted proteins | sample SalMarWE160220MG_2_FD_202160 | JGI IMG/M metagenome (GOLD analysis project Ga0307418, IMG submission 202160) | Salt marsh sediment microbial communities from the Plum Island Ecosystem LTER, Massachusetts, United States - WE1602-20 | ecosystem: Environmental > Aquatic > Marine > Intertidal zone >...
CAAGATTGAGCTCGAGCTAGAGTTTGAGTTCTCCGGGAAGCTGATTGACAAGGCGTTCGGGGCGGTCTTCCATCAGATTGCCAACAGTCTGGTGGACGCCTTCTGCAAGCGCGCAGATGAGATCCACGGCAACTGACGGCCGAATCAGGGTCGAGGTCGCCTTTGCGAAGGCAGCGGAGCAGGCGCTCCTGGCCCTCGAAGGCGAGGCCGGCCTGACCGTGGGGCAGGTCATCGAGCGCAGCGGCATCATGCGCCAGTTTCCCGAGATCGACCTCACCATAAACAAGGTCGGCATCTTCGGAAAGCTGGTCGGGCTGGATCAAACCGTCGAACCGGGGGACCGGGTCGAGATCTATCGTCCGCTCGTTGCAGACCCCAAAGAGGCACGAAGGAAGCGTGCTGCCATGAAGGGGCGTCCGGCAACCGGCCCTGGCGCGGAAGACCGTTAACCGCGGCACCGGCCCTCTCCCGGAGGGCGAGGAAGGTTTGGAGCGTGCCCGCGCGACTTTCGGTATCCCTTCGGGCTCGGGGACCGAGCCCGCCACCACGGTTACTCGGTGGGCTCCAGACCAATCGTGCTAAAGGCCCTGGAAAGAATTCCACGCTCGTCCTTCCAATTCGGCACGGTCACGATGATTTCGTTCGGCTTGTCGGCGGCCAGGCGCGCCGGGTTCGGCCGGATGTATCCCTCCACCTGGTGGAGGTTACCGTCCTTGTCGAAGAACAGGGTCAGGCGTTTGATCTGAGTCTCTTGGTGAGGGCGGCGAATGGTGTAGGTGTAATCCCAGCGGTCGGCGTGAAAGATGTCCTCCAGCATGGGGGTTCCCATCAGGTACCGCACCTGGCTCTTGGTCATTGCGGGCTGCAGCCGGTCCACCATTTCGTCGGTGATGATGTTTCCCTGTTGGACCGGCATCTGATAGACAAAGGGAAGACGGTCGATGACGCGCCCGCCCCCACATCCGGCGAGGGTTGCGCCGACCACCAAATAAATGAGAACCTTTTGCATCTAATCTGCTACCGAGGCGATGTGGTCGGGCGTCATGATACCCCACCGGTGCCTTGTGCCGCTGCACGGCATCGAGCCCGCGAACCCCGAGGCTCGGGGCGCCCCGACATGAGGCTTCGGATATTGGGGCACGGGTCCCCCGTGGTGGCCCCGGGTTCCGTTGCCGAGGAGGCCGACGATGGACAACGATCAGATCAAACAGGCGGGCCTAAAGGTCACGGCCCCGCGACTCAAGATACTCAGCATCCTGGAGGAGAGCGACAAGCGACATCTCAGCGCCGAAGACGTGTACAAGATCCTGCTCGGCAACGGCGAGGAGATCGGGCTGGCGACCGTCTACCGGGTCCTCACTCAGTTCGAGGGCGCCGGCCTGGTATGTCGCCACCATTTCGAGACCGGTCAATCGGTCTTCGAGCTGAACCGCGGGGGGCACCACGACCATTTGGTCTGTGTGAAGTGCGACAAGGTCGTCGAGTTTATGGAGGCCGCCATCGAGCACCGGCAGGAGGCCATTGCGAAGCGGCATGGCTTCACGCTTGAGGATCACTCCCTGGTGATCTATGGGGTCTGCCCCGAGTGCCAGGCGAAGCGCAGATCGGGGTGACGGAGCATGGCGAGGCGCAGCATGGCGGCGATACAACACCCTCCAACATGCGCCAAATTGATGCCTTCCCCCGGATCTTCTTCTCTCCAGCTCGCCCGGCGAAGGGCCTGGTGCCTGCTTAGATCCCGGGAGCGGATTGGGACCGGACGATCATCTCGCGGGCGTGCTCCAGGGTTTTGCGGGTGATCTCCTGTCCCCCCAGCATGCGGGCGATCTCCCCCACGCGCTCTTCATCGTCCAGGGGCTGAATCCTCGTATAGGTTTGACCCTCAAGCGTGGACTTGCTCACCTGCAGGTGGTGGTGCGCCTGCGAGGCGACCTGGGGCAGGTGGGTCACGCAGAGCACCTGGCGCGCTCCCGCCAGGGTGCGCAGCAGACGGCCGACGATCTCGGCGACGCCCCCCCCGATGCCTACGTCCACTTCGTCAAACACCAGTGTGGGAACGCTCCCGCACTCGGCGGTGGCCACCTGTATCCCCAGGCTGATCCGCGAGAGCTCGCCCCCCGAGGCGACTTTGGCGAGGGGCTGCAGGGGCTGGCCAGGGTTGGCACTCACCAGGAATTCCACCCGGTCCAGACCGTGGGGTCCGGCATTCTCCACAGCGCCCCGGCCCACCTCCACGGCGAAGCGCCCGCCGCTCATCCCGAGCGTCTGCATGGCGCCGGTCACCGTACCCGATAGCCGCTCCGCTGCGCTCTGGCGCGCCTCCGTGAGCCGTTGTGCCGCCATGAGGAAGGTCTGGCGCGCCGAGTCCCGCTCCTCCCTCAGCGCGCCCAGGGAGAGGGTCTCCTGCTCCAGCGCCTCAAGCTCGTCCCGGAGGTGCTCCAGGGTCGCCGGGATCTCCTGGGGCAGCACCCGATACTTGCGGGCGAGGTCGTGCACCTGGGCCAGGCGGGTCTCCACCTGATCCAGCTGGCCGGGGTCAAGCTCCAGGTCCGCGAGATATTGGCGGAGATTCCCCGCCGCCTCCTCGATCTGGATGGAGGCACTGCTGATCAGCTCGAGGGTTGCCCCAAGGCGATCATCGATCGAAGCGATCCCTTCGACGTCCGAGGCCGCGCGGCTCAGCTCCCCGTGGAGGGAAGGCTCGCCGTCGTAGAGGCGGTCCAGCACTCGCGCGGAGGTCTCTTGCAGCCGGCCCAGGTTCGCCAGCCGCTTTTGCTCCCGGTCGAGCTCCTCGATCTCTCCCCGATCGAGCTTCAGGGCGGCGAGCTCGCCGCTCTGATAGCGCAAGAGGTCGAGGCGGGCAGCCCGCTCCGCACTCTCTGTCTCCAGGCAATTGAGTCGTTCGTCCCGGTCCCGAAAGGCACGGAAGAGTCGTACGACCTCGCCGGCCAGGTCTGTGTGGCCGCCGTGTCCGTCCAGCAGCGTCCGCTGTGCCGCGGGCCTGAGGAGCGACTGGTGGGCGTGCTGGCCGTGGATGTCCACCAGGAGATCTCCCAGGGCCTGCAGCTGCGCACCCCCCGCCGGACGCCCGTTGATGTATGCGCGGGAACGCCCGGTGCGCACGAGCAGACGGCGGATGATGCACTCGTCCCCGTCGTCCAGGGCCTGCTCCACAAGCCAGCGGCGCGCCTCCGGGCAGTCAACGAGGTCGAAACCCGCAACGACCTCCGCCTGCTCGCAGCCGGCGCGGATCATCTCGGCGCCCGCCCGGTCCCCCAGGGCCAGCCCCAGGGCATCGATGAGGATCGACTTGCCGGCCCCCGTCTCGCCGGTGAGGGCCGTCATGCCCGCGGGAAGGTCCAGCTCCAGACTGCTGACGATCGCGAGGTCCTTGACGAAGATATGGCTCAGCATCGACTCGACGAGGGTGGATGCCCGCCCCACCCCAGCTTGGCGCGGAGGATCTCATAATACTCGTAGCCTGTCGGGTGGAGGAGCGACAAAGCGCGGGGGATCTGCTCGATGTAGATCCGGGAGTCGGGCTCCAGGGACAGGTCGGTCTGGCCGTCGCAGGACACGCGCACGTTCCCCTGATCGAAGCCGCAGACCCGGATCTCGATGCGGCTGCCGCCGCCCACGACCAGGGGCCGGTTGCTCAGGGTGTGGGGACAGATGGGGACCAGCAGGAGCGCGTCGAGACATGGATGCAGCAGGGGGCCGCCCCCCGAAAGGGCATAGGCCGTTGAGCCCGTCGGCGTGGACACGATGATTCCGTCCGAGCGCTGGGCGTTCACAAAGGTGCCGTCGATGTAGGTCTCCAGCTCGATCATGCGCGCCGTATTCCATTTGTGGACCACCACGTCGTTGAGCGCGACGTAGGCATCCTGCCGTCCCGTCCCATTGGTGACGGCGGCGGCGAGCATGCACCGGGGCTCCTCCGTATACTCTCCTGAGAGAATGGCGTCCAGACAGGCTTCGATTGCCCCCGGCGAGATGTCGACCAGAAATCCCAGGCGGCCGAGGTTGATGCCCACCAGCGGCAGCTTCGAGCCCGCCATGGCCCGCGCAGCGTGGAGCAGGGTACCGTCTCCGCCGACCACGACCACCAGAGAGCAGCGCTCGCCCATCGCTTCCGGCGCCAACACCCGTTCGGGAGGCTGTGCCAGCATGCGGCCGCTGGAGGCGTCGAAATAGACGTCCCGCTCACGGGAGACGAGGTAGGCGTGCAGCCGCGTGAGGGTAGCCCTGCATTCGGGTGTCTCGTTTCGCTTTCCGATGACGCCCACCGAGTCGAATTCGCGCATAGCCCGATCAGGCCCGAGAGTAAGGCGCTAACAGGGTACCCCAAAATGCCGGCGGGAGGGGGCGGGGAAACGCAGAGGCCATCCTTGACAGTGCCGGAATGACACCTTAAATTCTCAGCTGTTAGCACTCTTGGCCCGCGAGTGCTAATCGAGACCTCTGGGCGTACTACCGACGTTTTGATACGACCTTGGCACGGAACACTGTAAGCAGCGACGCCCAGGTGAGCGAGCGCGCCCTGCATTTCCTCAAGGCCCTGATCGAGAGGCACATCAGGGATGGGCTGCCCGTCGGCTCCCGCACCTTGGCCAAGGAGGCGGGGTTGGATCTCAGCCCGGCGACCGTTCGCAACATCATGGCCGACCTGGAAGACATGGGCTTTATCGTGGCGCCCCATACGTCCTCCGGCCGGGTTCCGACGGTTTCCGGCTACCGTCTGTTCGTTGACTCCCTGCTGACGATCAAGCCGTTGACGGAGCAGGAGGTCGAGACCCTGCGGCTGCAGTTCGAGCGTCTGACCGACGCCGCGACCCTGCTGGAGAACGCGTCCCAGGTCCTCTCAGGTGTCACCCATATGGCGGGGGTGGTGATGCTGCCCCGGCGGGAGCAAAACGCCTTTCGGCAGATCGAGTTTCTTCCACTCTCGGGGACGCGCGTGCTGGCGATCCTGGTGACCGGCGAGGGCGAGGTCCACAACCGCGTCATCCACACCGATCACCCTTACTCCCCAACGCAGCTGGAGCAGGCGGCGAACTTCCTGAACCAGATCTTCACCGGACAGGACATGCAGCAGGTGCGCAAGCGCCTCCTGGACGATTTGAAAAGCACGCACGCCCGCATGGATGAGATAATGATGCGCGCGGTGGAGATGGCCCATCGGGTGGTGGAGGCGGCGGAACGCAAGGACGATTTCTACATCGCGGGCCAAACCAACTTGATGGAGTTCACGGAGCTCGCCACCCTGGACCGGCTGAAGCAGCTCTTCGATGCCTTCACAACAAAGAGCGAAATCCTGCACCTGCTCGATCGGTGCATCGAGGCGGAGGGGGTGCAGATCTTCATCGGCGAGGAGTCCGGTTACCAACTGCTCGACGACTGCAGTCTCGTGACGGCCCCGTACCGGATCGACGATCAGGTGATCGGGGTGCTGGGAGTGATCGGACCGAGCCGGATGGACTATCGGCGGGTCATTCCGATCGTGGACGTGACTGCCCGCCTGCTCGGCGCAGCCCTCAAGTACCAATAGATCCAGTCACAGTGGCGGGGGTTGGGGTTCAGGCCGGAGCACGGTGATGCCCCTTGAGCCCGCCGCTCACAAACCCTTTGGAGGCTTCAGATGGTAAAGGAGCAGCACACGGCAGATATCGAGGAACAGGCTGAGATACCGGCGGGTGAGCCCCGGGCCGGGGAAGAGGACGTCCGCTCCTCGGGCGAGTCGCCTGCGGACCAAGCCGCGGCCGATTCGCCCGAGGAGCTGACGGCGCTGCTGGAAGACGCGCGCTCAAAGGCCGACGAGCACTGGAACGCCCTGTTGCGGGCCCGCGCCGAGATCGAAAACCTGAACCGGCGTCACGCCCGCGAGGTGGAGCATGCGCACAAATTCGCCCTGGACGGCTTTGTGCGCGAGCTGTTGCAGGTGCGCGACAGCCTGGAGCTCGGGCACGACGCGGCGGTGGAAGCGACCGCGGACGTTGAAAAGTTGCGGGAGGGCACCGAACTCACATTGAAGCTTCTCACGGACGTGATGAACAAGTTCGGTGTACAGCAGATCAGCCCGATGGGCGAGCCCTTCAATCCGGAGCTCCACCAGGCCATGACCACCCAGCCGCGCGATGACGTGCCGCCGAACACCGTGGTCGCGGTTGTGCAGAAAGGCTATCTCCTCAATGGACGCTTGGTACGCCCGGCCCTAGTGATGGTATCAGCGGTCGCCGGCTGAAACAGGCTTGAAATCTGAAGGGTTTTCCCCCAACTGACTCGCCAGAGCAGCGTGCCCTGCGCGGCGAGCCCCAAGCGGAGACTAAGAATTATGGGAAAGATCATCGGCATTGACCTGGGTACGACCAATTCCTGCGTGGCCATCATGGAGGGGGACAAGGTCAAGGTTATCGAGAACGCGGAAGGCGACCGGACGACGCCGTCGATCGTTGCCTTCACGAGCGACAACGAGGTGCTGGTGGGCCAGTCGGCGAAGCGCCAGGCGGTCACCAACCCGAAGAACACATTGTTCGCCATCAAGCGCCTGATTGGCCGCCGCTATGACGATGCGGTGGTCAAGAAGGACGTGGACATGGTCCCGTACAAGATTGTGCGCGCGGACAACGGCGACGCCTGGATCGAGGTCAACGGCAAGAAGATGGCGCCGCCGGAGATCTCCGCGAAGGTTCTCCAGAAGATGAAGAAGACAGCGGAGGACTACCTCGGGGAGGAGATCCGCGAAGCGGTCATCACCGTCCCCGCCTACTTCAACGACTCCCAGCGCCAGGCCACCAAGGACGCAGGCCGCATCGCCGGTCTCGAGGTCAAGCGCATCATCAACGAGCCTACCGCGGCGGCGCTGGCCTACGGCATGGACAAGAAGCGGGGCGATCAGAAGCTCGCGGTCTATGACCTGGGCGGCGGAACCTTCGACATCTCCATCATCGAGATCGCGGAGATCGAGGGCGAGCACCAGTTCGAGGTCCTCTCGACCAACGGAGACACCTTCCTCGGCGGCGAGGACTTCGACAAGCGGATCATCGACTGGCTGGTCACCGAGTTCCGCCGGGAGCAAGGCGTGGACCTGCGCAACGACCCCCTGGCCCTGCAGCGCCTGAAAGAGTCTGCGGAGAAGGCGAAGATCGAGCTCTCCTCCAGCCAGCAGACGGACATCAACCTGCCCTACATCACGGCCGACCAGACGGGACCGAAGCACCTGAACGTGAAGCTCACGCGGGCCAAGCTGGAGTCCCTGGTAGAGGATCTGGTCGAGCGTACCATCGATCCCTGCCGTATTGCCCTCAAGGATGCCGGCGTCACCGCCTCAGACATCCACGAGGTGATCCTGGTGGGCGGTCAGACCCGCATGCCCATGGTCCAGGAGAAGGTCCAGTCCTTCTTCGGCAAGACCCCCCGCAGGGACGTCAATCCCGACGAGGCCGTGGCCATCGGCGCGGCCATTCAGGGCGGTGTCCTGGGCGGCCAGGTCAAGGACGTGCTGCTGCTGGACGTCACCCCCCTCTCCCTCGGCATCGAGACCCTGGGCGGCGTCATGACCAAGCTGATCGAGAAGAACACCACGATCCCCACCTCGGCGAGCCAGGTCTTCTCCACCGCCGACGACAACCAGACCGCGGTCACCGTGCATGTCCTTCAGGGCGAGCGGGAACGGTCCGCGGACAACAAGTCCCTGGGCCGGTTCGACCTGACCGACATTCCGTTGGCGCCGAGGGGTGTCCCGCAGATCGAGGTCAAGTTCGACATCGACGCCAACGGCATCCTGAACGTCTCCGCCAAGGACAAGGCGACCGGGAAGCAGCAGTCGATCGTGATCAAGGCCTCGTCCGGACTCTCCGACGCGGAGATCGACCGCATGGTCAAGGATGCGGAGGCCCACGCCGAGGATGACCGTCGCTTCCATGAGCTGGTCTCGGCCCGAAACCACGCGGACTCCATGATCCACGCCACCCGCAAGTCCATGGAGCAGCTCGGCGACAAGGTCGATTCCGGTGAGAAGGAGCGCATCGAATCCGCCATCAAGGACCTGGAAGAGGCCATGAAGGGAGAAGACAAGGAGCGTATCGAGAGCCTCACCAAGGCCCTGGGCGAGGTCTCCGGCAAGCTCGCGGAACGGTTGTATGGTCAGCAGCAGGGCGCAACCGGCGAGGCGGCGGGGGGAGCGCATGCCGGCGAGTCCGAGACAGGCGGCGCCGGCAAGGAAGACGTGGTGGATGCGGAATTCGAAGAAGTCAAGGACGAGAAGAAATAAACAGGGCTTCCGGGGAAACACGGTCGTTACCGAACGTCGGGCGTAGGGCGCTCTGAATCACCCTCTCCCCCTGGGAGGCTGTCGCGAGAGCCCTTGCCTGGGCTCATGCGGCGCGGGGTCGGAAAATTGTGATTTCCAGCCCCTTGTGTTTTCAACGGCTTGCAGCCGCCGAAAACGGCGGTGCGTCCCTGCCCCGCAGCGTTTGTCGCTTTTTCGACAGCCTCCCCGGGAGAGGGTCGGGGCGAGGGAAGGGTCATGGTGGCGGCGACTTAGCTCCCCCGGGGTTGCCCTGGCGTCATGACCGTTAGCTCATGGGAGGGGAAGCGTGCGGGCCGATGCCTGCACGCTTCCGCATTTCTGATAGCCGGTGGCCGATCGCCGGGAGCGGATCGCTGACAGCTACACAATGTCGAAGCGCGACTATTACGAGATCTTGGGAGTCAGCCGGAACGCGAGCGAGGCCGACGTGAAGAAGGCCTATCGCCGCCTTGCCATGAAGTACCACCCGGACCGCAATCCGGGCCCGGAGGCGGAGCAGCAATTCAAAGAGGCCAAGCGGGCTTACGAGGTCCTCAGCGATCCCAAGAAGCGCTCGGCCTACGATCAGTTCGGCCACGCAGGGGTGGAGGCCGGCGGGGGATTTGGCGGCCCGGGAGACTTCGGTGCTGCCGGTGCGACCTTCTCGGACATCTTCGGCGATGTGTTTGGAGATATCTTTGGCGGGGGTCGGAGCGGTGGGCGAAGGGCCTACCGGGGGACTGACCTGCGCTACGACCTGTCCCTCACCCTGGAGGAGGCGGTCGCCGGCAAGGATGTCAAGATCCGCATCCCCACCCTCGTGGAGTGCCAGTTCTGCGGTGGGACGGGCGCCAAGCCCGGCACCAAGCCAACGACCTGCCCCACCTGCAAGGGCGCGGGGCAGGTCCGCATGCAGCAGGGTTTCTTCTCGATCCAGCAGACCTGTCCGCACTGCCGGGGCATGGGGACGGTCATCGAGGAGGCCTGCGGCCACTGCGGTGGTCAGGGGCGTATCCGGGAGGAAAAGACCTTGTCGGTGAAGGTGCCGGCGGGTGTGGACACCGGTGACCGGATACGCCTTGCCGGCGAGGGGGAGCCCGGGGAGCGCAGCGGTCCGCCTGGGGATCTCTACGTTCAGGTCAACGTGCAGGAGCACCCGATCTTCACTCGGGAGGAGAACAACCTGTTCTGCGAGGTGCCCATCGGCTTTGTGGCGGCGGCCCTCGGCGGTGAGCTGGAAGTGCCGACCCTCGACGGCAAGGTCGTTCTCAGGATCCCCGGGGGCACCCAGACCGGCAAGATGTTTCGAATGCGCGGTAAAGGGGTGAAGCCGGTTCGGGGTGGTCCGCAGGGGGATCTGATCTGCCGGGTGACCGTGGAGACGCCCGTCAATCTCACCGAGCGCCAGAAAGATCTCCTGCGCCAGTTCGACGAATCGGTTCAGGAGGGTGGCGAGAGGCACAGCCCGCACTCCACATCCTGGCTCGACGGGGTCAAGAGCTTCTTCGAGAAGATGGGCCTGTAGGCATGAGTGACATCCGAATCGCTGTCCCCGGTGCCGCAGGACGGATGGGGCGGACCTTGGTACAGGCGGTCACCGAGACCGACGGCCTCGTGCTCGCAGTGGCCAGCGAGAGGCCGGACAACGCGCTCATCGGGTCAGACGCGGGCGAGCTGGCGGGCGTGGGCCGCCTGGGTGTGGAGCTCCGCCCGGACCTCGGGGCCGCCCTGGATGCCTTCGACGTCCTCATCGACTTCACGACCCCGGCCGCCACCATTGGGCACCTGGAGCTGTGTCGCCGGGGTGGCCGGCGCATGGTGATCGGTACCACCGGACTCGATCCGGAGCAGCGTGCCGCGATCAATGCAGCCGGCGCTGATGTCGGGATTGTGCTCGCCCCCAATATGAGCGTGGGGGTGAATCTCTGCTTCAAGCTGCTGGATATTGCTGCCCGGGTGCTCGGGGACGAGGTGGACGTCGAGATCATCGAGGCGCATCACCGCCACAAGGTGGACGCCCCCTCAGGCACGGCACTGCGCATGGGGGAGGTGGTGGCGGCCGCCCTCGGGCGTGATCTCGGCGAGGTGGCCGTCTACGGGCGCGAGGGACGCACCGGCCCGAGGGACCGGCGAACGATCGGCTTCGAGACCATACGTGCCGGGGACGTCGTCGGTGAGCACACGGTCTGGCTCGCCGCGGACGGGGAGCGGGTCGAGATCGCCCACAAGGCCTCCAGCCGAATGACCTTCGCCCGGGGCGCCGCACGGGCGGCGGGTTGGGTGGTCAGCAAGGAGAAGGGGGTCTATGACATGCAGGACGTGCTTGGTCTGAAAAGCCTCTGAGGGAGTGCTGTCCGCAAGGATGTCGGTGCTGGCGGAAGATCAGGCACCGCTCCCGTCGTCCCACGGGACTGCCAGATCGATCGAAACGGCCGAATCCCTTGATCTCCGCATCCTCACCGCGACGGTGTCGCATTTCCGCCCCGAGCGTCAACCGGCATCCCATGGCTTGCACGGCGGGCTGTCCATTTTCGCTTTTCGAACCCGCCGCCCGTTCTCCGACGCCTGAGCTAAGGCGATGGTGCGAAGGCCCCTCGGTCGAATGCCGTCCCTGCTGGCCATGGCCGTGGGCAAGCGCGCCCGGAGGTCGTGGCCGCATCGCGAAACCTCGCGGAAGCAATCGCTCTATCGAGGCCCGGCAGGCCTACCTCTGGACCTGTCAACGATTGCCGTGGAGAGGCGGACGCGGCAGGATGGGGGGGTGCGGCGGTCTGGGCGGACGCGGTGGGCGGGGCCGGCCCCAGTAGCCTCCATACCACGGAGAGTAATACATCGGCTGCGAGTCCTCGATGGAGTCGTCGTTACGACCGCTGCTTTCCGCGGCTTCGGCCTGCTCTTGGGCGGCCTTTTTGGCTTCCGCCTGCTTCCGACGCTCTATCATGGCCTTGTACTGGGCATTTGCCGCCTTTTCCATTTCCTTTGCCCGTTCAGAGGACTGCTGGACCGCTGCATCGGTAGGTCCGGGCGGGATTTCCACGGGTTCGACCTTAGCCGCATCCGGAGGTGGTTCTTCTGAGTAAGTCACTCGTCCCGCCTTGTCAACAGAACGGTAGATGGCGTCATCTGCGAGCAAGGTGATCGGGATTAACAGAACCACCGAGAATGCAGACATCACCTTTGGCTTTTTCATCGTTCGAAACCCTCTGCGAACACCGATTAGCTCAGGCGCGGATCGCAAATGCGTAACGACATGCACGGGTTGCATGCCAATTGCCGCGGCAAACGGGCATTGATGGGTGCTTTCCGGCTCTCCCGCGCTGGCGTTGATCGTTAACTCGGCCAAGGGTGCTGACTTCAGGCCCTGTTGATTTCCAGCTCGTCCGCTTTCTCTGCGAGGGCAGCGAGCGCGGGGGAGATTTCGACAGGGTAGGGCGCGGGCGCGAGACCCTTCATAGGATCCGGCAGGGTTTCGTAGTTTTTCAGGGTCCTGTCTCTGATCTCGGAGAGGGGGACCTTGCCGGCCAGGGGTCTGCCCTCCTTCATCACCGGTACGAGCAGGGCTTCCCCTTCCTGGTGGTCGGTATCCAGGGAAAGGACATCGCCGTGCATCCTGCCGCGGGCATCGTAGTTTCTGAAGACCTGCTTCCGTCCCGGCCAGGTGGCCTTGCCCTCCGAGCGCTTTCGGCGGGGTTGGCCGTCGTATTCCTCCAGCTTGTAGGCGCAATCGAGCGTCGGGTAGTCGCTGGACGTAACGAGCGCCGTGCCGATGCCGAATCCGTCGACGGGCGCGTCCAGGAGATCCTTCACCTTGCGCTCGTCGAGATTCCCGCTCGCGAAGATGGAGACGTGGCCGAGTCCTCCCTCGTCGAGGATCGTTCGCACTTTTGCTGCGTGACCGGCGAGATCGCCGCTGTCGATGCGGACCGACCCGACGGAGAGCCCCTGCTTGGTGAGGTCCACCACCTTCCGCGCGGCCTTCTCCGTATCGTAAGTGTCAATCAGAAGCGTGGAGCGGGGATGGGAGGCGGCAAAATGCTCGAATGCCTTCGATTCGCTTTCATGGGCCTGGACGAAGGAGTGCGCCATGGTGCCGTAAAGGGGGATGCCGTAGTGCAAGCCGGCGAGAACCGTTGCCGTTCCGGAGAATCCCGCGAGATAGCTCGCCCGCGCCGCGAGGATGCCGGCTTCCGCCCCGTGCGCCCGTCGCAGGCCGAAGTCGACGAGCAGCTTGTCCGGGGCGACGAGGACGGAACGCGCGGCCTTGGATGCAACCAGGGTCTGGAAATTCAGCAGATTCATGAGCCGGGACTCCACCAGCTGCGCCTGCGGCAGCGGGGCTGTTACCCGCAGGATCGGCTCGCCGCTGAAGAACAGCGTCCCCTCCGGCATCGCATGCACGTCCCCGGTAAACCGCAGCTGTCCGAGGTAGTCGATCACATAAGAGGGGAAGCGGTCCTTCAATAGGACAAGCTCCTCCTCCCCGAATGCCAAGTGCTCCAGGAAGTGGAGGGCCTGCTCGAGGCCGGCGGCGACCAGGAAATTTCTGTGCTCCGGCAGCCGCCGCACGAAGAGCTCGAATGTCGCCTCATGCTCCATGTCCAGCTCGATGTAAGTCTGGAGCATGGTGTACTCGTACAGGTCCGTTAGGAGGGGCGTCGAGAGGGGATCGATCATTTAAGCTGTCCTATGGAGATCGTCGCGGCGCCCGCATCCTTCATACGTGCCACGGCGCCCTTGCCGTCCTCGGGATTCAGGTTGACCGCCTTCGAGGCGTCCAGCAGAACAACCACCGGTAAGCCGAGCCTTGCCGCGTCCAGGACAGTGTTGACCACACAGTAATCCGTGGTCAGCCCCCCGATAAATAGCCGGTTGACCACCTGCCTGCTGAGGGTCACATCCAGCCCGGTTCCGTCGAAAGCGGAGTAGCCCTCACTCTCCCTGACGGTCCCCTTGGAGAGCACGGGGGCGTCGGCCGGCAGCTCGAGAAGGTTCGAGAGCTCGGCGCCCCAGGTTCCGGCGATGCAGTGCGCGGGCCAGGGACCCCCGTTCTCGTTGAAGGAGGAGTGGTCGGGCGGGTGCCAGTCCCGGCAGGCGAAAACCGGCAGCCCTCGCTGCCGGAAGAGCCCGATGTAGCGGTTCAGGATGGGAATCACCGCGTCCGCGCCCGCAACGGCCAGGCTGCCGCCCGGCAGGAAGTCATGCTGAACGTCGACCACCAGCAGCGCATCGCCTTTCCTGAGCTTCACGCTTGCTCCCTCTCTTCAGATCCAGGAATGGAGGATAGAACAAGTGTAAGTGCATGTAGTTGCACCCGCGAGGCATTCCATGGTGGGTGCCTTGAGGCCGTGTTGATGAATCGCCTGTGGCCGTGTCGGATCTGTCGCAACCATCGGATTTATCAGCGTATACCTGGCTGGACGGCGCGCTCGTCTGCGCCGATCCAAGGCCCGAAGCGCCTGCCGAGAAGCCGCAACGCTCGTACGCCGTCTGCGCTAAGCTTGGAGTGGGGAGGATACAGAGCGTGCCCGGAGCGGGCCCAGGGGGGGAAGGGTATGCCGCCTGGAGCATGTGAGCTGCATGATGAAAGTACGCATTGCAATTGATCGTCGGCGGGCGATTCTTACTGGACGCGGCGTTTATGGTCCGGTCGTTATCGACCTTGATCCGTCCGGACTCTCACCGTCGGAGCTGGAGGCACTGGCTGCGGCAAAGGAATCGGAAGGCATCACGGATTTAACGACGTTGGATGATGCGTCCAGCTTGCCGCCAGATATCGAGCCGAGGCTCGCCGAGGCCGACGACCCGCTCGCTGCGGCGCGCGCGTGGCTGGCTGCCCGTATTGCGCACGCGGAGAGGCTGCGCACCCATGCGCAGGAAGAGACGCGGCATGCGACCGAGCTGCGCGCGGAGGCCGAGCACGAGACAGCGGACTACATCGCCTACTGGCGGAGACAGCCCGCAATCCATTTCATCCAGCGCGATTCTGTTGACGGGACGGTGCGTGAGGTGTCCGCGTTACCGATGGGCGGAAGCGGGATTCCGTCTCTGCCGCGCTCGGACCAGTTTGCGGATTTGCACCGACAGGCCCGGGATGCCTTGGCCAGCAAGCTGGCGGAGGCCCGCGAGATCATCGCCGGCCACGAGGATCGGTCGGCTGAACCCGGGCGAGAGGGCGGAGAATCTGCGCCAGCCCAGCGGCCGTCAGGGACGGTCGTCTGACAACACCCTTGCAGAGAATCAGGACTGGGAGATGACCCACAGTACCGTCATGCTGGTCGGTATTATCCTTTTGCTCGCCAGCATTGCCATTGCCGCCGGCGGCTAGCGAAACGCCCTATGGCCGCCTGTCGGGAAGTCGAGAATGTTCCCGTCGCGGGATCGCCTGACCTCCGCGCAGACCACCTGATTGTCCGGACTCTCGAAACGGGCGGCTTCCGGAACCGCGGGGGGACCCCCTGGCAGACCGGGAGCGGACTCGGCAGTTCCACGGATTGTCGGGAGGCTCCGGGCAGACGTAGAACTGGAGACCAGATGGGCTGCCGAGGATCTCGCCATGGCCAAATATCATCAGCACGATGCTGATCAGCGTCTTCGCGTCGAGCGCTTCCTTCGCACCTCCGCCGCGTATCTTGGCCTACCGCTGCCCGAGGGTCCAACGGGGAGGGCCGGGCCTCGCAGCTGTAAGCCGGGGTCTCGCGCGGGCCTTCGGCCGGGACGGCCCGGTCCGCGCTCGCCGGTGTATCGCTGAAGGGCGGACGGCCGGCGGGCGACCGCGGGACTCGCTCGCCCAGGATGCTCGGCGGCTGCGCCGATGACTCTGAGGCTTGCCTGCCCGTCTCCGCCCCGGGAACAACGACTTCCGCGGTAACCGCCATGGCGCCAGCGCCACTCTGGGAGAATATAAGTCACTACCGCCATGGCTGTTTCGCGCATTTATGGTCGGCCCCGCGATGCGAGAGGAACCCCAGGGAACCGGGGCTAAGCCCTTGCGGTCCATTAAGCTAACGGCCATGGCTCCAGCGCCCCCAGTTGGCAATGAACGCGGTGGCTCTCGTGGGGGTAGAGAGCAATCGGGAGCGCGCTAGGTGGGAGTTTCATGGTAAGCGCAGTAATGCCACTGACAGCTCCGCAGGCGACGCAGACGCGAGCTTCGCCCCAGCTCGTTGACCGGCCGTGACGTTCCCCTTTCGGTCGATCCTCCTCGCTGTGGAGGGTACGGCCTTCGACTCGGGCGCGGAGCGCGTCGGCATCGATTTGGCTGCCAGCTACCACCTCCCCCTATCGGCGGTATTGCCGCTGGTCAACAATGCCGTCTTCGAGAGTCTCGCGCCCGAACGCGAAGAGCGGGCTGAAGCGGATGCGCTAGCCAAGATCAGTCGGCTGGAAGAGGCAGCCAAGGCCCGCGGCGTGGAGCTGCGGGGAACGCTCCGAACGGGGGACGAGGCGTTCCGCGAGGTGGTGGCTGAGGCGAGGGAGCGGGGGGCGGACCTGATCGTTCTGCCCAGGCGCGGCGGGCACAGCTATCTCGCCAACCTCCTGCTGGGCGAACTGGTGCACACGGTTACGGGCCACACGCACTCTGATGTGCTGGCCGTGCCGAGGGCATCTGAGCTTTGGTCCCGGGGCATCTTGCTCGCCACCGACGGGTTGCCCCACAGCAAGCGCGCCACGGAAGTAGCCACGGCCCTCGCGGTCTCCCGCGGCTTGCCCCTGACCGTGCTTTCGGTTGCGGAGCAGCACAAGGGGCACGAGCCCGATGAGAGGACGGCGAAGGTGCGCGTAGAGCTCGCGCTTGCGGTCGTGCGTGTCGCCGGAGCCCGAGCCACCGGGCGGGTCGCCGCGCAAGGCAAACCTCATCAAGCAATCCTGGCGGCAGCGCGGGACACCGGGGCAGATCTCATCGTCATTGGCCGTCGCGCCCTTGGGCCCGTGGAGCGCATGTTGGTCGGCAGCACCTCCGAGGAGGTAGCTGGTTCGGCCAACATCCCGGTGCTGATCGTTCAGCACGAGGCCGCGCGGGCCGCCTGATGGCGGCCCGTACGGGTTGTCGCGGAGACGATGGGCACCCGACTGACGGTTCAGACGGGACTTTGGCTTACGGTCATGGCGGCAATGCTGTTGGTCCCCGCCGGGGACTGGCGCTGGCCGCAAGCTTGGGTGTTCCTGGGGGAGCAGGGGCTTTGCGGAGCCGCTGTCGGTGCCTGGCTGCTGCGCCATGACCCGGCGCTGCTGGCCTCCCGCCTCTCCGCCCCCCTCCGGCGTGACCAGCTGCCCTGGGACCGGGTCTTCATGTTGGCGGCCACGATTGTCTTCATTGGCTGGATGGGGCTGATCGGCCTGGATGCGCGCCGTTTTGCGTGGTCCCAGGTTCCGCTTGCGGGAGAGGCGGTGGGTGGCCTCCTGATTGCGCTCGGCATGCTCATCATCTGGCAGACATTCCGCCACAATAGCTTCGCCGCCCCGCAGGTACGCCTGCAGGCGGAGCGCGGACACCGGGTGGTCAGCGACGGCCCGTACGGCGTTGTGCGTCACCCAATGTACGCCGGCAGCGTCCTTTGGCTCCTCGGGACGCCGCTGCTCCTTGGGTCCTGGTGGGGCATGGCAGTGGTTCCGCTGCTTGTCGTGGGACTTGCGGCCCGCATCGTCGGAGAGGAGCGAATGCTCCGACGCGGGCTTCCGGAGTACGACGAGTATGCCCGCCGAGTCAGGTTCCGGCTGATTCCGGGCCTGTGGTGAGACAGGGACTCCCTCCCATTTCACCGAGCACGGCGAGCACCCGGCCTGGAAGAGTGCCGCGGCCGATGGGCTTTGGCGTATGCTCGGGCGGGAAGAATCGCCGGCCCGGGCGGCCCGCGCGTGTGCGGTGCAGCCAACTGGTGTGCTCCGTGATCTGCCAACTTTGGACAAAAGCCGATAAAGGCGGTCTATACTGCCGTGGAAAAGTGCAGTCCGCGGGTCCGCGGACGCGAGCAACATCTGTTGTAGGTTGGGTGGCAGTCGCAGCCTGGTAGCCGTCCGGAGGTTGCGGGTGGGCGAAGCCAAGGGCCGCCATGAAGGCGTGTCCACCGAGATCACCAAGCCGAGGAGAACACCCATGATCAGCGATACCGTGGTCGAGCTGTCCCGCTGGCAGTTCGCCGCAACCGCCCTGTACCACTTCCTCTTCGTGCCGCTGACCTTGGGACTGGCCTTCCTGCTCGCCGCCATGGAGACGGTGTACGTCACCACTGGCCGCCAGATCTATAAGGACATGGCCCAGTTCTGGGGCAAGCTCCTGCTTATCAACTTCGCCCTCGGTGTGGCCACGGGGCTGACCATGGAGTTCGAGTTCGGCACCAACTGGTCCTTCTATTCGAGCTTCGTCGGCGATATCTTCGGCGCACCCTTGGCCATCGAAGGGCTGATGGCGTTCTTTATGGAGTCCACCTTCATCGGGCTGATGGTGTTCGGGTGGGACCGCCTCAGCAAGGCGCAGCATCTCTTCGTCACCTATCTGGTCGCCTTGGGCTCCAACCTCTCGGCCCTGTGGATCCTCGTTGCCAACGGCTTCATGCAGGACCCGAAAGGGGCTCACTTCAATCCGCTGACCATGCGCATGGAGCTCAGCAGCTTCACCGACCTGATCTTCAGCCACGACGCCCAGTCGAAGTTCGTCCACACCAGCATCGCCGGCTATGTCACTGCCGCCATCTTCGTGGCGGGGATCAGCGCCTACTACATGCTGCGCAAGCGGCACGTGGAGCTTGCCAAACGCTCATTCCGCATGGCCGCCCTGTTCGGTGTGCTGGCCACTGCCGGCGTGATCACCCTGGGGGATGCCTTGGGCTTCGTCGGCGGGCACGCACAGCCGACCAAGCTCGCCGCGATGGAGGCCCTTTGGAAGACCGAGTCCGCACCGATGGCCTTCAACGCCGTGGCGCTGCCCTCCCAGACGCAGCAGAGGAACCTGTGGGCACTGCAGGTGCCCGCCGCCCTCTCGATCCTGGTCACCCACTCCCTGGACGGCACCGTGCCCGCGGCCGACGCGCTGGAGCGCCAGGCCGCCGAACGTATCCGCGGGGGCATCCCAGCGGTCGAGGCATTGAAGCGTCTGAGCCAGAACCCGCGCGATGCGGCCGCCATGGCCCAGTTCAAGGCGCATGAGAAAGATCTGGGGTATGGCTTTTTGGTGCAGCGCTATGCGCCGGGTCTGGACATCTCCAAGGTGACCGACGCTGATATCCAGAAGGCCGCCAAGGACACCATTCCCCTGGTGTGGGTGATCTTCTGGGCCTTTCGCATCATGGTGGGGTTCGGCTTGCTGATGCTGGGCTACTTCATCCTTGCGGTGATCTACACGCTGCGCAACCAGGTCCAGGACAAGCGCGGCTTCCTGTACCTGGCCCTGTGGATGATCCCGGTGCCCTTCATCGCCTGCGAGACCGGGTGGCTGGTCGCCGAGATCGGCCGCCAGCCTTGGACCGTTTACGAGGTGCTGCCGACCTGGATGTCGGCCTCCACCCACAGCGTTGCCTACATGGTATTTTCACTGAGCGGCTTCGTGGTCCTGTACTCCATCTTCATTGCCATCGAGATGTACCTCATGGTGAAGGCGATACGTCAGGGACCGGGTGAGTCGGCCCCGAGCCTTGGCGGGGGCATGGCCCACGCGAGGGCGGCGGGCGCCCTGCTCGGCAGACGGGAGGACTGAGACGATGGAAGCCTATCTTGTGCTGAAGATCCTCTGGTGGCTGCTGCTCGGCGTGCTGCTGATGGGGCTGGCGGTCATGGTCGGAACCGACATGGGTGTCGGGACCATCCTGCGCTATGTGGGGCGCACCGACGGGGAGCGGCGCGTGGCGCTCAACATCATCGGCCCCCACTGGGACGGCAACCAGGTGTGGTTCATCCTCGGCGGCGGTGCGATCTTCGCGGCCTGGCCGCTGATCTACGCGACGGCCTTCTCGGGCCTGTACGTCGTCATGCTGCTGCTGCTCTGGAGCATGATCATCCGGCCGCTGGGCTTCGAGTACCGTAGCAAGCTGCCCTCGCAGCGCTGGCGCAGTGGCTGGGACTGGGTGCTGTTCGTCAGCGGCTTCGTGCCCATGCTGGTCTTCGGCGCCGCGATGGGAAACATGCTGCAGGGCGTCCCGTTCCACTTCAGCTGGAATCTGACCTCCTACTACACGGGCAGCTTCATCACGCTGTTCAACCCCTTCGCCATCCTGTGCGGCCTGCTGGCGGTGACCCTGGCGATGTACATGGGCGCGGCCATGATCATGAACCGCAGCGAAGGCGCGATCTACCGGCGGGCGCGTGTGCTTGCCACCTGGAGCGGGCTGGCGGCCCTCGTACTGTTCACCTTGGGCGGCATCTGGGTGAGCTTCCTGCACGGCTATCACCTAACGCAGGGTCCGGACCCCGCCACCGCCCAGACCCCCCTGCAGCAGGTCGTCGAGCGAGCCCCGGGGGCCTGGCTGGCGAACTATCGCGGGCATGGCGCGCTGTGGCTGATCCCGGCGAGCGCCTACGTGCTGATGCTGATCGGCATCGGCGCACTGCGCAAAGGCTGGTCTCACCTCGCCTGGTGGCTCGGCGCCCTGGTGTGGATCGCCGTCATCGGCACCGTAGGCGCGGCCATGTTCCCCTTCATGATGCCCTCGAGCGCCGAGCCCTCCCAGAGTCTGACCGTTTGGAACGCCTCGTCCAGCGCGCACACGCTCGCCTGGATGACCGGCTTCACCGCCGTCTTCATGCCGCTCATCATCTGGTACACCGGTTGGGCCTTCTGGGTCATGCGCGGCAAGGTCAGCAC
>Ga0307418_1000149_pt1 | contig 20055 bp, 6 predicted proteins | sample SalMarWE160220MG_2_FD_202160 | JGI IMG/M metagenome (GOLD analysis project Ga0307418, IMG submission 202160) | Salt marsh sediment microbial communities from the Plum Island Ecosystem LTER, Massachusetts, United States - WE1602-20 | ecosystem: Environmental > Aquatic > Marine > Intertidal zone >...
CGCACTACATGAGCCCGGAGCAGGCGACGGCGGACAAGGAGATCACCGGCCGGTCGGACGTCTACTCGCTGGCGAGCGTGCTGTACGAGATGCTGACCGGGGACCCGCCGCACGTGGGGTCGTCGGCGCAGCAGATCATCGTGAAGATCATCGCCGACGAGGCCCGGCCGGTGGGGGAGGTGCGGAAGTCGGTGCCGCCGAACGTGGCCGCTGCGCTCACGAAGGCGCTGGAGAAGCTGCCGGCGGACCGGTTCGAGAGCGCGAAGGCGTTTTCCGACGCGCTGGCGGATGCGCACTTCTCCACCGGGATGGCAGCAGGCATACCCTCGAGCGGTGCGGTGACCGTCCGCCGGTTGACCCATCACCCGCTCGTGCTCGGCCTCGTGGCGGCACTGGTTGCCACGGCCGGGATCGCGGCGTCCCAGTGGCGTGCCGCCCACCGCGAGGCGCCGCGTCCCGTGGTGCGGCTCAAGATCGGGTTGCCCTCGACGATGCTCATCAGCAACGCGGGCCTCGGGACGAACGTGGCCGTCTCCCCGGACGGAAGCGTAGTCGCCTACGCGCTCTCCGATTCGACGGGTACGTCGCGGCTGTACCTTCGGCCGCTCAGCGAGAGCGATGTCCACGTGCTCGCCGGCACGGAAGGGGCACAGCAGCCCTCCTTCTCGCCCGACGGCAAGTGGATTGCCTATCTCGTCGGCACCGTGGTCTGGAAGGTCCAGACCGCAGGCGGGACACCGGTGCAGGTCGGCGACGCCGAGACCGCTGCCGTCGGGATATCGTGGAGCTCCTCCGGTGTGATCATCGTCGGCGCCACGGCCGGCCTTGTCGTGCTTCCGGAGAACGGCGGCGCGACGCGGTTGCTTACTGCGGTGGACTCCACCGCAAGTAGGGTGAGATTTTCCAACCCGTTCGCTCTGCCGGACGGAAAGACGGCGCTGTGCTCCATTACGCCCGTGAAGGGGCTGGCCCAGACCCGTCTGGCCGAGGTGACGCTGAAGACGGGGGCCGTCCGACGTCTTGATGTGACGCTCCTGGACGTGCTCGGCTACGTGGATGGGACCCTCGTCTACGTCCTGCCGTCCGGCGCCCTCATGGGCGTGCCGTTCAATCTCGACGGCGGAAGGGCGACGGGCACGCCCGTGGCCCTCGGGCCCATTGTCGCCACGACGCTGGCCGGAGCCAGCTCGGCGGCCCTGTCTCCCACCGGGACATTGGTGTACGAGCCGGCAACCCGGAAAGGGATGCTGGGCTGGGTCGATCTGCAGGGTCACTTCACTCCGCTCCTGTCCAAGCCGGAAGCCTACGCCTACCCTCGGCTCTCCCCGAACGGGAAGCGCATCGCGGTGGCGGTGGGGACCGAAGGACGCTCGGACATCCTGCTCTACGACCTCGCGTCGGGTACGCCGACGCGGATCACCAACGCCGGCACCCAGAACGATCGCCCGGAGTGGACCCCCGATGGACGTCGGGTGCTCTATCGTTCGGATCGCACCGGCCGGTCGGCGATCTGGTGGCAGCCCGCGGATCAGAGCGCGCCTGCGGCTCCATTGCTTGCGAGCGAGTCACACAACTTCTACGAGGGCGTGATCACGCCGGACGGCAAGACCCTCGTCTACCAGAGGGACGACGGGGGGGTGACCCAGGCCGATATCATGTATCGGGCGCTCGAGGGTGACACGGCGTCCCACCCCGTTGCGGCAACGCGATTCGTGGAAGCGCAGCCGCGCGTATCCCCCGACGGGCATTGGGTCGCCTTCGTGACCGACCAATCGGGGGTGTCGCAGGTCGTGGTGCAACCGTTTCCGGGCCCCGGCGGCCAGGTGCAGATCTCGGTCTCGGGCGGCACCGAGCCCGTGTGGGCGCGGGACGGGAAGCGAATCTTCTACCGCGACGGTCGCCACGTCGTCGCCGCATCCGTGAGTACCACCGGCGGATTTGCCGTCACGGGTCGGACCGACCTCTTTGCCGACACCTACGCCTTTGCCCCGGCCCCACACGCCAACTACGACGTGTCGCCGGACGGCACCCGGCTGCTGATGGTCCGGAGTGCCCGGGCCCCGGAGTACGATGTCGTCTACGGATGGAGCAGTGAGCTGGCGGCCCGGATGCGGGGCTCCGGAGGTCGATGAGCCGATGCGGATGAGTGCCCGTGGATAGCGTCGCGGAGCGACTGGCTCAGGCCCTGTCCGACCGCTACCGCATCGAGCGGGAGCTGGGGCAGGGCGGCATGGCCACGGTCTACCTGGCCGGGGACCTGAAGCACGACCGCAAGGTGGCGATCAAGGTCCTCAAGCCCGAGCTGGCCGCCGTCCTAGGCGCCGACCGCTTCCTGGCCGAGATCAAGACCACGGCCTCGCTTCAGCACCCCAACATCCTCCCCCTGTTCGACTCGGGCACCGCCGACAGCTTCCTCTACTACGTCATGCCCTTCGTCGAGGGCGAGTCGCTGCGGGACCGTCTGAACCGGGAGAAGCAGCTCCCCGTGCGGGAGGCCGTGGACCTCACCTCCGAGGTGGCGGACGCGCTGCAGTACGCGCACGAGCACGGCGTGGTGCACCGCGACATCAAGCCGGAGAACATCCTGCTGCACGCGGGCCGTCCGGTGGTCGCCGACTTCGGGATCGCGCTGGCGGTCTCGGCGGCGGCGGGTGGGCGCATGACCGAGACGGGGCTCAGCCTGGGGACGCCGCACTACATGTCTCCGGAGCAGGCGACGGCGGAGAAGGACATCTCGGGCCGCTCGGACATCTACTCGCTGGCCAGCGTGCTCTACGAGATGCTCACGGGCGACCCGCCGCACACGGGCAAGACGGCGCAGCAGATCATCGTGAAGATCATCGCCGACGAGGCGCGGCCGGTGGGGGAGGTGCGCAAGTCGGTGCCGGCGAACGTGGCGGCGGCGCTGGGGAAGGCGCTGGAGAAGCTGCCGGCGGACCGGTTCGAGAGCGCGAAGGCGTTCGCCGACGCGTTGGGGGATCCGGCGTTCCGTACGGCGGGGCGTGAGTCGGCGGGCACGGGAGGTGTCTCCGCGTCCGGCCCCGTCGGCTGGCGTCGGCGCTTCCGCGATCCGGCCTTCGTCGCCGTCTCGCTCGTCGCCGCCGCGGCGATCGGGTTGGCGGCGCGGGGCTGGCTCCGGCCGGCCGCGGCACCACCGTTGACCGAGCGCCAGGTCGTGCTCGGCTCCATGGCGACGATGCCCGGCATTGTCGAGGGCGGGACGGCCATCGCGCCCGACGGATCGGCCATCGTCTATCCCGACACCAGCGCCACCGGACAGTACCAGCTCCTGTTGAAGGACCGGGACCGGTTGGCTCCCCGCGTGCTGGCCACCCTCCGGGCCGAGGCTCCGCCGGGGCCGACGTTCTCACCGGACGGGCAGTCGGTGGCATTCGCCGACGGCAAGCTCTATCGCGTCTCGCGCGCCGGTGGTCCGCCGGTGGTGGTCTCCGATTCGAGCGCGGCCAACGCGATCGCGTGGCTCGACAACGGCACGCTCGTCTGGATCGCCGGCGGCGGCACGGCCCTCTACGCTGCGCCGTCCTCCGGGGGAACGACGCGACGGGTGCTCACTCCGGACTCGGCGGCGGACAGCTTCACACACGTCGCACCGATTCCAGGCTCGGACGCCGTGATCGTCACGATCCAGAGCTCCAACCCGCGGGCCGTGGTGCTCGACCTGGGTACAGGCAAGACCCGGCTGCTTCAGCCTGGCGCCATCAATGCCTGGGTGGTTGGCAGCCGGCTGCTCTTCGTGCAAGGCAACGGAGCCCTCTACAGCGTGTCCTTCGATCGCAGTCGCCGCGTGGCCTCGGGCGCCCCGGCGGCCGTGCTGGACAGCATCCAGATCAACAGCGTGACCCAACAGAACGCCGGCGGCGACATCGCCGTCGGTGCGGACGGAACGCTGCTCTACGTGCGCAGGCCCCCCGCGGTCGCAGGCCTGGCCATGCATCTCGCGCGGGTCGCCCTGGACGGTACCGCCGAGTTGTTGGATACGGCGCAGGCGGTCCCGGCCTCGTTTCTCGGAGGACTCGATCTCTCGCCGGACGGGCGCCGCGTCGCGGTGAGCCTCGCGGACTCGACGTCGGGGCGTAGTGACATCTACGTCTACGACCTGTTGGGAGGTCCGCCCACGCGGCTCACGTTCGACGGCAAAACGAACATCCGGCCCGAGTGGTCTTCCGACGGAAAGCGGATGATGTACGTGTCCGACGCCGGCGGCGGGCCGCTCCGGCTCTGGGTGAAGGCGGCGGACGGCGCCGGGGCGCCCCGGCTGGTGACCCACATCGGGGGGATCTACGGCGGCGAGTGGTCCCCCGACGGGCACTGGGTGGTGTACCGCACGGATGCGGTGGTGACCGGCAGCCGCGACATCCTCGCGGTGCGCACCGACGGTGACAGCACGCCGGTCGCCCTCGCCGCGACGCCGGCACAGGAGATCGCGCCCGCCGTCTCGCCCGACGGACACTGGCTCGCGTACACGTCGGACGTGAACGGCTTCGATCAGGTGTTCGTGCGGCCTTTTCCCAAAGCGGCGGGCGGCGTCTGGCAGATCTCGTCCGGGGTCGGGTGGGCGCCGCGCTGGTCCCACGACGGCCAAACGATCTTCTACCAGAACGCACGGAACCAGATGCTCGCCGCAGACGTGAGCACGGCTCCCACGTTCCACGTCGAGCGCGAGCGGGTCCTCTTCACCGGTCCCTATCTGGCCTATCAGTACTACCACATGTACGCCGTGGCGCCCGACGATCGGCACTTCCTCATGATCGAGCCGCCGCCCGCCGCGCTGGGGAAGGGTGCCCGGCTGGTCGAGATCGACCACTGGCGCCCGGGCTCGGACGTGAAGGCGGGAGGGTGACGATGACGGACACCGACCGCCTCGCCGCGGCCCTGGCCGACCGCTACCGCATCGAGCGCGAGCTCGGAGAGGGCGGCATGGCCACGGTGTACCTGGCCGAGGACCTGAAGCACCAGCGCCAGGTGGCGATCAAGGTTCTGAAGCCCGAGCTGGCGGCGGTGCTGGGGGCCGAGCGGTTCATCCAGGAGATAACCACAACGGCGCAACTCCAGCATCCCCATATCCTGCCGCTTTTCGACTCGGGCACCGCCGACGGCTTCCTGTTCTACGTGATGCCGTACATCGAGGGGGAGACGCTCCGGGACAAGCTGAACCGGGAGACGCAGCTCGGCGTGGAGGAGGCGGTGCGCATCACCCGGGAGGTGGCCGACGCGCTGGACTATGCACACCGCCACGGGGTGATCCACCGGGACATCAAGCCGGAGAACATCCTGCTGCACGACGGGCGGCCGATGGTGGCGGACTTCGGGATCGCCCTGGCGGTGTCGGCCGCGGCCGGCGGCCGGATGACGGAAACCGGCATGAGCCTGGGCACGCCGCACTACATGAGCCCGGAGCAGGCGACGGCGGACAAGGAGATCGCGGGCCGCTCGGACGTCTACTCGCTGGCGAGCGTGCTGTACGAGATGCTCGCGGGCGACCCGCCGCACACGGGCAGCTCGGCGCAGCAGATCATCGTGAAGATCATCGCCGACGAGGCGCGGCCGGTGGGGGAGGTGCGGAAATCCGTGCCGCCGAACGTAGCTGCGGCGCTGGGCAAAGGGTTGGAGAAGCTGCCGGCGGATCGGTTCGAGAGCGCGAAGGCCTTCGCGGACGCGTTGGCGGATCCCTCCTTCCGAGTGGACGGGGCCGAGCGTCCGGGCTCCGGAGGCGCCCCGGGGGCGGCTGGCTGGCGCGGGCGACTGCGCGATCCGTTCTTTGTCGGAGTATCCCTGGTGGCGCTCGCCGCGCTCGCGGTGACCGCGCTTGGATGGCTGCGCCCACCCCCGACGCTCCCCACCAGCGCGCAGCGGGTCGTCCTGTGGCAGCACCTGCTTGGCAGGCTCCTCGACCCGGGCCAGCTGTACGAGGCAACACAGGCCGCTATCGCCCCGGACGGATCGAGCATCGTCTTCGTCGATTCCACCGGCGGGACCTTCCATCTCATGCACAAGCTGCGCGGCCAACCGTCGGCCACCGTGCTGGCGGGGACCGACGGTGCGCTGTCCCCGTTCTTCTCCCCGGACGGCAGATGGGTCGGATACGTCAGCACCGACGGCAAGCTGAAGAAGGTCCCGGTCGGGGGTGGGGGCTCCGTGACCCTCGCGGACGTCCCCGAAGCCCCCGGCGGTGCCCGGACGGCCGCGGCATGGCTGGACGACGACAGCCTGGTCTTCGTGGGGAACGCCGGCATGGCGGAGGTAGGCGCGTCGGGCGGTCCGGCCCGCGTGCTGCTGGCGAACGCCTCGTTGAAGAACGCAGCCGTCATCACGATGTCCCCGTTGCCGAAGAGCCGGGGCATCGTGTACACCAGCTGTCCGGGCAACTGCGCCATCGAGTCCTCGATCCATGTCCTCGATCTACGGTCGGACAGTGACAGGGTGCTCGTGCGGAACGCGGCCGGCGCGTGGTACTCCCCCACCGGGCATCTCCTGTACACGGACCACGGGGGCGGTCTGTACGCCATGGCGTTCGATCTCGACCGTCTCGAGGCGACGAGCGGCGCGGTTCCGGTGATCCCCGACGTGGTGCCCGGCACGTTCACCCTGTCGGCCTCGGGCGCCGTCCTCTACACGACCTCTACGGGCGCGGGCTCGCCGTCGGAGCTGATGTGGGTCTCGCGGGACGGGAGCGCCGTGCCGCTGGATTCCACCTGGAAGGCCGACTTCCAGTACCCGGCGCTCTCCCCCGACCGGAAGAGCCTCGCGGTGAGCGTCGTCGGGGCAACGACCCAACTCTGGATCCGCCGCTCCGACGGCACACGCCAGCAACTCACGCAGGACGGAGCCGTCAACTGGCGTCCCGCCTGGACCCGTGACGGTCGTTCGGTGGTGTTCTCGTCGAACCGGAGCGGCGGCACCTCCGGGGCCGCCTACGACCTCTATGAGCAGCCGGTAGACGGAAGCACGGCGGCCAGGCTGCTGCTGGACGACGATCGCTACAGCATCTGGGAGGGAGAGCTCTCGCCGGACGGACGCTGGCTCGCGTTCCGGTGGGACTCCAGCGCTGTGTCCCAGATCCGGGCCCGACGCCTCGAAGGGGATACCGCGCTCGTGCGCCTCCCCGACGCCACGGAGTTGGGAGACGAAGAGATCGCCCTTTCCCGCGATGGAAGGTGGCTGGCGTACCAGGGGGGAAGCGGTATCGAGGTAGCGCCCTTCCCCGCCCTGGCTCCCACCCGAGTCGTCTCGCGCGGCGGTGGCACGGAGCCACGCTGGGCGAGCGACGGGCGCACGCTCTTCTACCGGAGCGGCGACCGCTTCATGGCCGTCCCTGTCACCCCGGGCTCGACACTCCGGTTCGGCTCCCCGCGAGCGTTGTTCTCGACGGCCGGGTACCGCGCTGCCCAGAACCGGCAGGAGTACGACGTCGCGCCCGACGGCAGGCACTTCGTGATGATCCGCAACCTGCCGGACACCTCCAGCGCCGTCGTCTACGTGGAGAATTGGCTCCCGGAGCTGCGGGCGAAGATGAAGGGACAGGGGGGCTCGTGAGCGACATTCCTGGCCGCTTGTCCGCCGCCCTGGCCGACCGCTACTCGATCGAGCACGAGCTCGGCGAGGGCGGTATGGCCACGGTCTACCTGGCCGAGGACCTCAAGCACCAGCGCAAGGTTGCCATCAAGGTGCTCAAGCCCGAGCTGGCCGCCGTGCTCGGCGTGGACGAGGCGGTTCGCATCACGACGGAGGTGGCCGAGGCCCTCCACTACGCGCACGAGCACGGAGTCGTGCACCGCGACATCAAGCCGGAGAACATCCTGCTGCACGCGGGCCGGCCAGTGGTGGCGGACTTCGGGATCGCGCTGGCGGTGAGCGCGGCTGCGGGTGGGCGCATGACCGAGACGGGGCTCAGCCTGGGCACCCCGCACTACATGAGCCCGGAGCAGGCGACGGCGGAGAAGGACATCACGGGCCGGAGCGACGTCTACTCGCTGGCGAGCGTGCTGTACGAGATGCTCACGGGCGATCCTCCGCACACGGGCAAGACGGCGCATCAGATCATCGCGAAGATCATTGCCGAGGAGGCGCAGCCGGTCACGAAGCTCCGGAAGTCGGTGCCGGCGAACGTGGCGGCCGCGGTGGGGAAGGCGCTGGAGAAGCTGCCGGCGGACCGGTTCGAGACGGCGAAGGCTTTTGCCGACGCGCTGGCGGATCCCGACTTCACGGTGGAGGGGGTGGGGGGGGGTGCACGCAGGTCCGGAGGGGTCACGACCGGCTCACGGCGCTGGTTGCGCGATCCCCGCAGCCTGGCCGTGAGTGGCGTCGCCGTCGCCGCTGTGGCGGCTCTTCTCTGGTCGCTGGGGGCCCGCAAGACCGGACCCGCGGGGCCCTTGGTGTACGACGTCGCCCTCCCGGATAGCGCGCCCCTGGCCATCACCGACCTGGAGGGCTTCGACGTGGCAGCCGACGGCAGCTTCGTCGTCTACCAGGCGCAGGAGAAGGGCGGGAACGCGCTGTGGTACCGGTCGCTGCGGGACGCCACCGCCCGGCGCATCGATGGCACGGAGGACGGGACGCATCCGGCAATCTCGCCCAACGGCACCCAGGTCGCGTTCCTGCGGTTCCGGAACCCGCCCGACTGGACCGTCGAGGTCGTGCCGGTCGCCGGCGGGAGCGCCACCACCCTGGGGAACGGCACGGGGTCGAGCACGAGCCTGACGTGGCTCGCGGACGGCCGCATCCAGGTCCTGGACGGCGACGGCCACCATGGGCGCTGGTTCGACCCCGGGGGCGGCCCGACGACCGAGCAGCGGACCACGTATTGCATGCTGCCCTACACGCTCCCCGGCGGGAAGCGAGTCCTCTGCGGCGGCGGCGGGGACAAATGGGCCTATGTGATGTCGCTCGGCGATACCGCACAGGCGGACACGACGATGCTCCGGACCGGCGCACCCGATTCGACGTCGGTCGTCGGCTCGCAGTTCCGGGCCGTGGACGGACGCTATCTCGTGTACCTCTCTCTGGGAGGAGACCTTCTCGCGGCTCCGGTGGACACCACGACGTGGAGGGTGGGGCGCTCGGCCCGGCTCGTCACGGGCATCGATCGCAGCGCCTACTGGGGCGCCGGAAGCTTCGCCCTCTCCCGCGCGGGAACGCTCGTCTACGCCCAGGGCCCGAACCGCGCGGTGGGGAACCTCGTCGTCACCGACGGCCGAACCGCGGACACCCTGGACGTCGGGCGGGACGCCTTCCTGCTGCATGCCTTCAGCCCCGACGGCCGACGTGTGGCCGCGGTGGTGCAGGGTTTACACGGCCAGGAGCTCAGGATCTACGACCTGCGCACCGGACAGTCCCAGGTGTGGGTGCGACATCCCCAGATCCTCCAGCCGGTCTGGAATCCCCGTGGCGACAGCGTGGCGTTCGCCCTGGGTGACTCCGTGTTCGCGGGCGACCCCGACGAGTCCATGGCGCCGGGTCTGGTGGCCGTGGTGTCGGGAGCATTCGGGTCCTTCGACTGGACGTCCGATGGGCGGATCATCGGCGGCGAGTGGGAGCATCACCTCGCACTTTCGCTGGACCTTCGCCACAGGCCGGTGACGGTGGACACCCTCGCCACCGACGCGGCTTTCTCCGTGGTGTCGCCGGACGGCCGCTGGCTCGCGTACGACAACACGGAGCTCAACACCATGTGGCTCGCGCCCGTACCGTCCACGGGGCGGCGGTATCAGGTCACATCGGGCGACCTGGCGACGCTCCACTGGCTGTCGAACCGGGACCTCACGTTCGAGGAATTCAGCTCCGTGCCGCCGTCGGTGGCCCGGGTTCGCATCGACTTTTCCGGGGGCGTCCCGGTGTTCACCCGAAGCACGTGGGTGAAGGAACCGGGCCTCGTCGTGGAGCCGGGCCAGGACTACCAGATCACCCGTGACGGACGGGTCTCGTACGTGCGCACGGCGCCGGACGAACCGAAGCATTACCTGCGGGTGGTGCCGAACTGGGTGGCACAGATGGAACGCGCCGTGGACGAGGCGAACCGATGACGACCCCGGTCGCGCGCCTCACCGCCGCCCTCTCCGACCGCTACCGCATCGAGCGTGAGCTCGGCGCGGGGGGCATGGCGACGGTCTACCTGGCCGAGGACCTCAAGCACCAGCGCCAGGTGGCGATCAAGGTGCTGCGCGAGGACGTGGCGCAGACCGTGGGTGCGGAGCGGTTCCTGCAGGAGATCCGGCTGGCCGCGGGCCTCTCCCATCCGCACATCCTGCCGGTGTTCGACTCGGGTGAAGCGGCCGGACTCCTGTTCTACGTCATGCCCAACGTCGAGGGGCAGTCGGTGCGCGACCGCCTGGACGACGGGGGTGCTCTTCCGGTCGCCGCGGCGGTGCGCATCGCGCGGGAGGTCGCGGAGGCCCTGGACTACGCGCACCGCCACGGGGTGGTGCACCGCGACATCAAGCCCGACAACATCATGCTCCACGAGGGGCACGCGATGGTGGCGGACTTCGGGATCGGCAAGGCCGTCGGCGGCGCGGATGCCCAGACCCTCACGCAGACCGGCGCCACGGTGGGCACACCCGCGTACATGAGCCCGGAGCAGGCGGCGGGAGAGGCCATCGACGGCAGGAGCGACCTCTACTCCCTGGGCTGCGTGCTGTACGAGATGCTGGTGGGCGAGCAGCCGTTCACAGGGCCCACCGTGCAGGTCGTGATCGCCAAGCGGTTCATCCAGACGCCGGCGGACATCACGGCGCTGCGCGAGGGGGTGCCGCGACCGGTTGCGCGGTCGGTACAGAAGGCGCTGGCCCGCACGCCCATCGACCGGTTCGAGACGGGAACGCAGTTCGCCGCGGCCCTGCAGGAGCCGGAGCTGCCGGAAGCGACGGCGGCGGTGGAGGCCGCGCCGGAGAAGTCCATTGCGGTGCTGCCGTTCACGAACCTGAGCAGCGATCCCGAGAACGAGTACTTCGCCGACGGCGTCACGGAGGAGATCCTCAACGTCCTGTCGCACGTGACGGAGCTGCGCGTCGCCGGGAGGACGTCGTCGTTCTCGTTCAAGGGGAAGAACCAGGACCTCAAGGCGATCGGCGAGCAGCTGCATGTGCGACACGTGCTGGAGGGGTCGGTGCGGCGGGCGGGGAAGCGCGTGCGGATCACGGCGCAGCTCGTGGACGCGACCGACGGCTACCACATGTGGTCGGAGAAGTACGACCGCGAGATCGAGGACGTGTTCGCGGTGCAGGACGAGATCGCGACGGCCATCGCGGCGAAGATGAAGACGGCGCTGAACATCGGGGCCGCGGCGAAGGCGCAGCGGGCGACGGCGAGCATCGAAGCGTACGAAGCGTACCTGAAGGGTCGGGCGCTGCTCTACCGGCGCGGGCAGTCGATCCGCGAGGGGATGGAGCTGATGGAGAAGGCGCTCGCCCTCGATCCCGAGTACGGCCTGGCATGGTCGGGCCTGGCCGACACATACAGCCTGCTCGGCTTCTACGGGATGATCCCGCCCGACGTCACGCGGGAGAAGGCGGGCGAGGCGTCGGCGAACGCCCTGCGGCTGGCGCCGGACTTGGCCGAGTCGCACACGGCGCGTGGGGTCTTCGCGCTGCTCTTCGAGTGGAACTGGGAGGAATCGAAGCGCGAATTCGAGCGGGCGCTGGAGATCAACCCGGGCTACATCCAGGGCGTGGGGTGGTACTACTTCTTCTACCAGGGATGCCTGTGCGGACGGGGCGAGCTCGCGCTAGGTGGCGTCAAGGAGTGCTGGGCGAAGGACCCCCTGTCGGGGTACGCTGCCGGCCTCGTGAGCCTCATACTGGCCAACCATTTCCACGATCGGGAGATCCTCGACTGGTGCCGGCGCGCGGAAGACCTCGATCCCGGTGCGTTCTTCACGCGCTGGAACCGACAGATGGCGCACCTGTCCCTGGGCGAGTGGAACGAGGCGATCGCCGCGGGGAAGGTCGCGCTGGAGAGCTCCGGCGGGACGGTGATGCCCACGCTGTTCCTGGGGCTGACCTACCAGGCGAACGCCGACTCGAGCGCCGCAGAGTCCGTGTACGACGGGTTTCTCGCACGCTCGAAGCGCGAGTATGTCTCCTCGACCATGCTCGCGGCGCTGGCGGCGGCCCTTGGGCACCGCGAAGCCGTATCGTCGCACCTGCGCGAAGCCGTGCGTCGGCACGATCCGCAGATTCTGATCTACGCGCACGGCTGGCCCGCCATGGAGCCCCTCCAGACGCTGCCGGAGTACCAGGCCATCCTGCGCGACATCGGCCTCACCGAGTGGGCGGAGCGTGAGGCGAAAGAGGTGAACCGATGACGGCCCCCGCCGACCGCCTCGCCGCGGCCCTGGCCGACCGCTACCGCATCGAGCGCGAGCTCGGAGAGGGCGGCATGGCCACGGTGTACCTGGCCGAGGACCTGAAGCACCAGCGCCAGGTGGCGATCAAGGTTCTGAAGCCCGAGCTGGCGGCGGTCGTCGGCGCCGAGCGCTTCCTGGCGGAGATCCGGACCACGGCCAACCTCCAGCACCCCGGGATCCTGCCGCTGCACGACTCCGGCGAGGTGGACTCGTTCCTCTACTACGTGATGCCGTACGTGGAGGGCGAATCGCTCCGGGATCGGCTGGATCGTGAGCACCAGCTCCCTGTGGACGAAGCGGTGAGGATCGCCGGCGACGTGGCGGAGGCCCTGGACTACGCGCACGGTCGGGGCGTCATCCACCGGGACGTGAAGCCGGCGAACATCCTGCTGGTGGCCGGCCGGCCCGTGATCTCGGACTTCGGGATCGCGCTGGCGGTGGGTGCGGCCGGCGGCGGCCGCCTGACGGAGACGGGGCTGAGCCTGGGCACGCCGCACTACATGAGCCCGGAGCAGGCGACGGGGGAGCAGCATGTGGGCCCGGCCACGGACATGTACGCGTTGGGGTGCGTGCTGTACGAGATGCTGGTGGGGGATCCGCCGCACACGGGGAGCACCGCGCAGGCGGTGTTGGGCAAGATCATCACCGAGCCGCCGGCGTCGATCACGCAGCAGCGGAAGTCCGTGCCGCCGAACGTGGAGGCGGCGGTGAGCCGCGCGCTGGAGAAGCTGCCTGCGGACCGCTTCCGGAGCGCCAAAGCCTTCGCCGAGGCGCTCGCCAATCCGGCGTTCACCACGGGGGGCGCGGCAGCCGGGGCCGCGGGAGGGCGCGCAGTGGAGTCGCGCGGCCTCGGGGTGTGGATCCGCAGCCCGTGGTCATGGGCGGCCGTGGCGGTCGTGGTGCTCCTGGCGGCGGGTCTGGTCGTCGAGCGCACGACGGCGCACCGGCCCGACATCACGTACACGGAGAAGACGTTCCGCACCCAGGCGATCTTCTCGGCGCGCTTCGCGCCCGACGGCAAGACGCTGGTGTTCAGCGGCACGCCCGTCGGCGAAGGCGGAACCGACGTGCGTCTGTTCGTCATCCGACCGGACTATCCCGAGGCGCAGGTATTGGGTCCGGACTCCACGCGCCTGCTGGCGGTCTCGGCGAGTGGCCAGCTCGCCCTCCTCACCCACGCGGTCTTCCTGCACCACCGTCTCTACGACGGGACCCTGGCCACGATGCCGCTGGGGGGCGGCGCGCCCCGGGAGCTGATGGCCCACGTGCGCGAGGCCGACTGGGCGCCCGACGGAAGATCGATGGCGATCATCCACCGCGTGGACGGTATCGACCGCCTCGAGTACCCCGTGGGCACAGTGATCGCGAAGACCAGCGGGTACTTCTCCGACCTCCGTGTCTCGCCCTCCGGCGACGAGATCGGGCTCTTCGACCATCGCCATGCCTTCGACGACCGGGGGGCCGCGGAGATCCTCGACCGCACGGGCCGCGTCGTGGCGCGCTCGCCCGTGCACTGGGCCGTCGAGGGTCTGGCCTGGCGGCCCGACGGGCGTACGCTGCTCTACTCCGGTTCGACGCGGACCGGCTCGTTCTCGAGTTTCGCCGTCTTCGCCCTGGACCACGCCGGGCACGAGCGGCTGCGCCTGCGGACGCAGGGCGGCATCACGATGCACGACGTCGCGGGGGACGGTCGCTGGCTGACGACCCAGGACAACGTCCGCGAGCTCGTCCTCGTCCGCGCTCCCGGTGCGAGCGAAGTCAGGGATATGGGCTGGCTGGACCTCTCCGCCGGGGGGGCCGTCAATGCCGATGGCTCTTGGCTGATGTTCCTCGATGAAGGCGTCACGGGGGGAGCCGAGTACAGCGCGATGATCCGCAAGACCGATGGCTCGCCGGCCATACGTCTGGGCGACGGCGTTCCCATCGGGCTCTCGCCGGATGGAGGGTGGGTCCTCGCGGAGGTGCCGTTCTCGCCGCCCCGCCTGATGCTCTATCCGACCGGTCCCGGGGAGGCCAGGCACCTGGACGCCGGACACGTCGTCTCGTTCTCGAACGTGTACGCCAACCCGGGCACCTCGCTCTCCGCGGACGGCAAGGAGTACTTCTTCTGCGGCAGTACCGAGGGCCACGCGGCGCGCTGCTTCGTCGGGGCCGTGGACGGCGGGGGGCCGCCTCGGGCCGTAACGCCGGAGGGTACGGGCGCGGCGGCGATGTCGCCCGACGCACGGCGCGTCGCGGCGCGCGTGGACGACACCGTCTCCGTCTACGATGTCGGTACCGGAGAGCGGCACGTCGTACCGGGTCTGACGCCGGACGACCATATCTTCCGCTGGAGCCCGGACGGACGCAGCCTCTGGGTCTGGGTCTACCGGTCGGAGCCGGACGCGTTCGACGTGGAGGCCGTCGATCCCACCTCCGGTCGGCGCTCACCGGTAACCCGGATCGGACTCCCGGAGGGCTCCGGTCTGCGGCACCCCATCCTCACGTCGCTCAGCGACGACGCGCGCGCGTACGCGTTCGACGTGGAGCTTCAGACCTCGAGGCTCTTCGTGGTGGAGGGCGTCCGATGAGCGTCATCGATCGCCTATCCGCCGCCCTGGCCGACCGCTACGCCATCGAGCGGGAGGTAGGAGAGGGCGGGATGGCCACGGTCTACCTGGCCGAGGACCTGAAGCATCAGCGGCAGGTGGCCATCAAGGTGCTGAAGCCCGAGTTGGCCGCAGTCCTGGGTGCAGAGCGGTTCATCCAGGAGATCACCACAACGGCGCAACTGCAGCACCCCCATATTCTTCCGCTGTTCGACTCGGGGACGGCCGACGGCTTCCTGTTCTACGTGATGCCGTACATCGAGGGGGAGACGCTCCGGGACAAGCTGAACCGGGAGACGCAGCTCGGCGTCGAGGAGGCGGTGCGCATCACCCGGGAGGTGGCGGACGCGCTGGACTATGCGCACCGGCACGGGGTGATCCACCGGGACATCAAGCCGGAGAACATCCTGCTCCACGACGGCCGGCCCATGGTGGCCGACTTCGGAATCGCGCTGGCGGTGTCGGCGGCGGCGGGCGGGCGCATGACCGAGACGGGGATGAGCCTGGGCACGCCGCACTACATGAGCCCGGAGCAGGCGACGGCGGACAAGGAGATCACTGGGCGGAGCGACGTCTATTCGCTGGCGAGCGCCCTGTACGAGATGCTGACCGGCGACCCACCGCACGTGGGCAGCTCGGCGCAGCAGATCATCGTGAAGATCATCGCCGACGAGGCGCGGCCCGTGGGCGAGGTGCGCAAGTCGGTGCCGGCGAACGTCGCGGCGGCGGTGAGCAAGGCGCTGGAGAAGCTGCCGGCGGACCGGTTCGAGAGCGCAAAGGCGTTTGCGGACGCGCTGGCGGATCCCCACTTCACGACGGCGAGGGCGCAGAGTGCGGGGCTTCGGACACCCGCCGGCGCGCGCGGCCTACGGTGGTGGATTCGCAGCCCCTGGTCATGGGGGACGGTCGCCGTGGCAGCGGTAACCCTGGCGGCCGTCCTGACGCGTCGCGCCGCACCCGCCTCGCCGCCGTGGTTCACGGCCCGCACCTTCGACTCCCGCTCGATCTTCAACGCTCGCTTCATGCCCGACGGGCAGACGATCGTGTTCAGCGGACTGCCCGACGTGGGCACGGTGTCGCGCGTGTACGTCATCCGGCCCGACCATCCGGACCCCGTCCCCTTCGGGCCGGACTCCACGCACCTGCTGAACGTCTCGAAGACGGGCCAGCTCGCCGTCCTCACGCACGCGAGCTACCTGCGCTCCCATCGGCTCTTCACGGGCACGCTGGCGACCTTTTCGCTCGGCGGCGAGGCGCCGCACGAGGTGACGACCGGTGTGCGCGAGGCCGACTGGAGCCCGGACGGCAAGAGCATGGCCGTGATCCGGGATAGCAGCGGCACCGACCTGCTCGAGTACCCGGTGGGGACGGTCCTCGTCCGGTCTCAGGGCTACCTCTCGGATCCCAGGATTTCACCGGATGGAGACGCCATAGCGTACCTCCGGCACCCCAACAGGTTCGACGATCGCGGCTTCGCCGTCATCGCCGATCGCACGGGCCGCACGCTGGCACGGTCGGGCGACTTCCAGGGAGTCGAGGGGGTCGCGTGGCGGCCGGACGGGAAGAGCGTCTTCTATTCGGCCGCCGGGGGAGGAGGTACCGGGGTAGCCACCTTCGCGGTGCGCGAGCTCGACCGCTCCGGGCGGGACGACTGGGCCCTCTCCGGTCCCGGCGGCCTGACGGTCCAGGATGTCTCCCCGCAGGGGCGTGTGCTGTTGACCGACGATCGCCAGATCATGAGTGTCGTCGGGCGCGGGCCGGGCGCCGCCGAGGAGACGGACATGGGCGTGCGTAATTGGTCGCAGAGGCCGGTGCTCAGCGGGGACGGCCGCCACCTGGCGTACAGCGATGCGGGCTCGATGGGCGGTACCGACTACTCCTTGCTGTGGCGGAAGACGGGTAGTTCTCCGCTGGTCCGCCTCGGCGCGGGGACTCCGATGGCCGTGGCCCCCGGCGACGGCCTCGTCCTGGCGGGCCTGCCCACCACTCCGGCAAAGCTCATGCTCTATCCCACCGGTCCGGGCTCGGCGCGGCGGATAGACTCCGCCCAGTTTCAGACGGTGGACTTCCAATCGAGTGACGTCCGTGTGGCCGGGCGTGACACCATCGTCTTCTTCTGCGCGACGGAGCCGCGGCAGTCCGAGCGCTGCTACGTCGACTCGCTGTCCCACGGGTCCCCCATCGCGGTGACACCACCCGGAACGCCTCAGGCGATGCTCTCGCCGGACGGCCGGATGGTGCTGGCCGACGTTGGGGACAGCATGGCCATCTACCCCCTGGACGGGGGCGCGCCCCGACGTGCGCGCGGAGTCCGTCCGGGCGATGTCCTGATCCGGTGGAGCCCGGAGGGACGCGAGGTCTGGGTGTGGACGAATAAGAGCTCCGCCTCGAGCCTGGAATTCGATCGCGTCGATCCCGTCACCGGCGCGCGCGCGCCGCTCCTGAGCATCGTGCCCCGTGAGCTGGCTGGAGTGCGCGCCTTCGAACGGCCGACGCTGGCGGATGATCCCCACGTGTACGCCTACAACGAGTTCCTCTACACGTCGCTGCTCTACACCGTGGACGGTCTGCGATGACGGCCTTCGACCGCCTCGCCGCCGCCCTGTCCGACCGCTACCGCATCGAGCGCGAGCTCGGCGCGGGGGGCATGGCCACGGTCTACCTGGCCGAGGACCTGAAGCACCAGCGCCAGGTGGCCATCAAGGTGCTGAAGCCGGAGTTGGCGGCCGTCCTGGGCGCCGAGCGCTTCATCCAGGAGATCACCACCACCGCCCAGCTCCAGCATCCGAACATCCTGCCGCTCTTCGACTCGGGCCGGGCGGTGGCGCCCCGGGAAGGCGGCGGCGGAGACTACGTCGGGGGCGAGGTCTTCCTCTACTACGTGATGCCCTACGTGGCGGGCGAGTCGCTGCGCGACAAGCTGGACCGCGAGAAGCAGCTCGGGGTGGACGAGGCCGTGAAGATCACCACCGAGGTCGCCGACGCGCTCGCGTACGCGCACTCACACGGCGTGGTGCACCGCGACATCAAGCCGGAGAACATCCTGCTGCACGCGGGCCGGCCGATGGTGGCGGACTTCGGCATCGCGCTGGCGGTGAGCGCGGCGGCAGGCGGGCGCATGACGGAGACGGGGCTGAGCCTCGGCACGCCGCACTATATGAGCCCGGAGCAGGCGACGGCGGAGAAGGACATCACGGGCCGTAGCGACGTGTACTCGCTGGCGAGCGTGCTCTACGAGATGCTCACCGGCGATCCGCCGCACACGGGCAAGACGGCCCAGCAGATCATCGCGAAGATCATCGCCGACGAGGCGCGCCCGGTGCGCCAGGTGCGGAAGTCGGTGCCGCCGAACGTGGCCGCCGCGCTCGGCAAGGCGCTGGAGAAGCTGCCGGCGGACCGGTTCGTGTCGGCCAAGGCATTTTCCGACGCCCTCGCCGACCCCCACTTCGCGACGGGGAGCGCGGGGGCGGCGGCCTCGGCGGCACCGGCCCGGCAACGCCGTCTGGTGGCCGGACTGGGCGTGTTCGCCACGGCGATGACGGCGGTGGCGGCGTGGGCGCTCCTCCGGCCCATTCCCGAGCCTCCCGTCATCCGCTACGCGCTGTCGCTGCCCGCCGGCCAGACGCCCGCGTGGGACGGCTTCGTGACCGGCACGTCCGACGGCTCGCGCCTCGTCTACCGGGGTCCCGCCTTGGGCGGTCAGCCCGGCCAACTGTGGGTGAAGGCACGCGACCGGGTCGACGCCGTTCCCCTCGCGGGGACCGCAGGGGCGACGGCCGCGGCCGTCTCGCCGGACAACCAGTCCCTCGCGTTCGTGCGCAGCTCCAACCTGCTCAGGATGCCCCTCGCCGGCGGGCCGGGCAGCACGCTGGCGCAGGACGCCGCCAACGTGGGCGGGGCGGTAACCTGGCTCGACGACGGGACCATCGTGTACGCCGGGGTCGACTCCGCGGGCTCGCATGTCGTCGAGAGCATCGGCGCCGACGGCGGGGCGCCCATAAGGGTATGGAGCTCCGCCACCGTGATGGCCCGGATGCTCACCCCCCTTCCCGACGCGCGAGGCGTCCTCTTCGAGGGGTGCACCGCGAATTGCCGCGACTGGGCTCTGTGGGCACTCGACCTGCGCACCGACTCCGCCCGTGAGCTCCGGCCGGGGGCGCGCGTGGGCTACGTCGTGGGTGGCAACCGCCTCGTATTCGTCGACAACGACCAGACCGCCATGGCGGTGCCCTTCGACCTCGGCTCACTCCGCATCACCGGCACAGCGAAGGCGGTCGCGGACACCGTCTCGCTGGGGCAGGGCGTCAATCCGTACTTCTGGATCTCTCCGAGCGGCGGAACCCTGGCCATGCAGCGTGGACACCGCGCGGACCGGACGGGGCTGTACCAGTTCGTCTGGGTGGACTCCACCGGCCGCACGACGCCGGTCGACACCACCACGCGCTTCGTGGTCACGCAGCGGGCCGCCGAGTTCGGCTGGCGTATCTCCCCGGACGGACGCCAGGTCGTCGTCGGCGTCCACAGCGCGTCCGGGGATCAGGTCTGGGTGAAGTCGCTGCCCGACGGCCCGATGGGGCCCGTGACCAGCCGCGAGTCGTTTCGACCCGGGTGGCGGCCGGACAGCCGGTACGTGACGTTCGTCGGGGACAGCGGGGTGTACATCCACCGGGCCGACGGCACCGGCCGCGACTCGCTGGTGTGGTCCGGACCCTTCGACGAGGGGGTCGTCTCTCCGGACGGCCGCTGGGTGCTGGTTCGCAAGGGCGCCACCGGCCCGAACATGGGGGGGCGTGAGATCCTGGGGGCCCGCCTGGGCGTCGACACCACCCTGGAGCCCGTCGTCGAGCACACCAGCGACGAAATGGCGATCGCCCTGTCGCCCGATGGCCACTGGCTCGCGTACCAGTCCAACGAGACCGGGCGCCTCGAGATCTACGTGCGCCCCTTTCCCGTGACCTCCACCGGCCGTCGCATCCCGGTGTCCGCGCGTGGTGGCGAGGGCCCGGTGTGGTCTCCGGACGGCCGCACGCTCTACTACCTGCGGGGTGACGGGGAGATGATGGCCGTCCGCTGGCCTCCCCCGGCCGACGGTCCCCCCGAGGCGCG
>Ga0307418_1000150_pt1 | contig 19993 bp, 16 predicted proteins | sample SalMarWE160220MG_2_FD_202160 | JGI IMG/M metagenome (GOLD analysis project Ga0307418, IMG submission 202160) | Salt marsh sediment microbial communities from the Plum Island Ecosystem LTER, Massachusetts, United States - WE1602-20 | ecosystem: Environmental > Aquatic > Marine > Intertidal zone >...
GCACGCGGGCTGTTGCCATGTAGTCACCAGGCAGCGTGTCTGCGGGTTGTCAGGCGAGAGGGCGGCGACGAACACACGTGCTTTGACTGAATGGCGAGACGGGCGGGCGAGACGGGCGAGACGGGCTACCTGAGCAGCAGGCGGTCGAGCCGGCGCGCGACGACGGCCAGACCCGCGACGCCCATCACCGAGAGATATGCCACGTGCCACAGGATCCCGAGATCCACCGCCCCGGTCACCAGCGCGCGGATCAGGTCCACGCCCTGGTACAGGGGCGTGAGCTGGACGAACACCCGGAAGGCCTCCGGGTAGGCGGTGATCGGGTAGAACGTCCCGCTGAACAGGAACAGGGGCAGCACGACCAGCTGGATCAGGTCGAAGTCCTGCCACGAGCGCATGAACGTGGTGCAGGCCATCCCGACCGCTGCGAACGCGAACGCGAGCAGCGTGGCCGCCGGGGCGGCCAGCACGACCCATGGCGACCGGACGAGCCCCAGCAGAGAGATCACGGCAACGAACCCGATCGCGTACAGCGTCGCCCTGATGACCGCCCATCCGATCTCGCCCAGGGCCACGTCGCCGGAACCGAGCGGCGTCGCCAGGACCGCGTCGTAGGTCTTCTGGTAGTTGAGCTTGAAGAACACGTTGAACGTCGATTCGGCGATCGCGCCGTTCATTGCCGCGGTCGCGAGCAGCGCCGGCGCGACGAACAGCGGATACGGGATCGGCGCCCCGTCCGGGCCCTGGACGTCGCCCACGATGCCGCCGATGCCGAGCCCGATCGAGAGCAGGTAGAACAGCGGCTCGAAGAAGCCCGACAGAAGCACCAGCCAGCCACGCCGGTAGACGTAGGCGTTGCGCTCGATGAGCAGCATCGCCCGCCGGCTGCCGAGGCCGATCGGCAGCACCCGGGGGATCGTGGACAGCACCGTCATCGCTGGAGCTGCCTTCGGTACATCACGAACATCGCGATCGTGCCGCCGACCGCCGCCGCACCCAGGATGACGACGTGGGCGAGCATGACCAGCGGCTGGTCGCCGATCGTGCCCAGCGACAGGGCGCGGGCCAGGTCCACGCCGTGCCACAGCGGCAGCAGCCATGCGATCCAGCGGATCTGCTCGGGCAGCTGCTCGATCGGGAAGAAGGTGCCGCTGAACAGGAACAGGGGCGTGATCCCGAACCGCCAGATCGAGTTGAACACGGCCGTGTCGCGCTGCGTCGACATGAGGGCCGCGATGGGTGCCGCGAAGGCGACTGCGGTCAGGGTGCCAACGGGGATGGCGAGCAGGATGCCGGCGGTCCGCGCCGCCCCGAACCCGATGACGACGAGGGTGAAGATCGATCCGACGAGCGTCGCCCTGGTGATGATCCAGGCGAGCTGGCCGAACGCGATCGCGTACGGCGTCAGCGGGGCCGCGTACATCGCGTGGTAGCGCTTGATCCAGTGGAAGCCCGCGAGCACCGGGAAGGTCGCCTCGAACACCGAGCCCTGCATCACCGTCGACGCCAGCAGTGCCGGCGCGAGGAACTGGAGGTACGGCACGCCGCCCATCGCCGAGCTGCCCGCCCGGTCCACGAACGAGCCAAGCCCGACGCCCATCGCCAGCAGGAACAGCACGGGCTGCGCGAAGTTGCCGAAGATCGACCCGCGCCAGGTCCGCCGGTACAGCAGCAGCTGGTGCTCGTACGCCGCCCGGGCACCATCGAGCGCGTGCCGGCGCGGGACGTCCGGGCCGGTCAGGTGCCGGCCCGATCGGGGCGGCCGGAAGGCCTCGGCGACGGCCATCAATCGGCCTCAGTGGCGGCCATCAGTCGACCAGGCTGCGGCCGGTCAGACGCAGGAACACGTCCTCGAGCGAGCTGCGCCGGACCAGGACCGTCTGGGGACGGAGACCACGCTCGTGGGCGGCGGCGACGACAGCTTCGCCGTCATCGGAATAGACGAGCAGGCGATCGGGCAGGCGCTCGATTCGCTCGCCCAGATCATCGAGCTGTCCGTCGAGCCCCTCCTGGACACCGACCGGGAACCGCAGCTCGGCCACCTCCCGCGTCGAGTACCGCTCGATCAGCTCGCGCGGGCTGCCCTCGGCGGCGATCTTCGCCTTGTCCATGACCACCAGCCGGTCGCACAGCTGCTCCGCCTCGTCCATGTAGTGGGTGGTCAGCACCAGCGTGACGCCCTGCTGCTTGAGCCGGTACAGCCGCTCCCAAAGCAGATGGCGCGCCTGCGGGTCAAGACCTGTCGTGGGCTCGTCGAGGAGCAGGATGGACGGCTCGTTGATCAGGGCCCGGGCGATCGTGAGCCGCCGCTTCATCCCGCCCGACAGCGGCTCCACCTTGTCGTTGGCGCGCTCGGACAACTGGGCAAACTCGAGCAGCTCGGACGCGCGCCGCCCGGCCTCCGCGCGACGCATGCCGAAGTAGCGGCCGTAGATCACCAGGTTGTCCCGAACCGACAGCTCGGTATCCAGGGTGTCCTGCTGGGGCACGACGCCCAGCCTCCCGCGGATCCTCGCGCCGTCCGTGGCCGGGTCGAGGTCGAGGACGCGCAGCGTGCCTTCGGTCACCGGCGAGACGCACCCGATCATCCGCATCGTGCTCGTCTTGCCGGCGCCGTTGGGGCCCAGGAATCCGAACGATTCGCCCTCCGCGACGTCGAAGTCGATGGCATCGACCGCGGTGAACGAGCCGAAGCGCTTGGTCAGGCCTCGGGCGTGGATCAGCGACGGGCGGTCGGAGTCGGCGGAAGGGGACATTCGGGCAGCCGGAACGGTCATGGGCAGGGCTTGGGATGGTACCGCAGGGCTCGTCATGAACCTCGTCGCCGGTCAGCCTTCAGCGCGCGGCGTATCGCCCGAGGGCGACGCATCGCCGGCGGGCGGCGTATCGCCCGCGTGAACGATGTATCCGAACTGGCGCCACAGGATCGTCACCAGCAGCGCCGAACCCACGAACCCGAACCAGAACGGAGCCGTGATCCCGAACGTCCGCGCCAGCAGCCCGCCGATTGGGGTCCCGACCGCGATCCCGGCCACGAGCCCGACCGAGTACACGCCGCTCACCCGGCCAAGCAGCGCGTCGGGGACGGCCCGCTGGCGGACGACCGTCGCCGTCGTGTTCCACACGAACGCGTGTGCGCCGAACACGACCATGATCGCCAGGGCCACCGCGGGCACGGTGGTCAGCGCGAGGCACAGGTGGGTGCCGGTCTCGATCAGCAATCCGACACGCATGATGTCGGCGAGCGAGAACCGCCGCTCCAGGCGGCCGTACGATGCCGTGCCGATCACCCCACCGACGGCCATCGCGGTCGTCAGCAACCCGAAGCCCACGGCATTCATGCCCAGCTGCTCCTGCGCGTACAGCACCAGCACCGACCACGCCGCGCCGAACGTGACGTTGAACGCGAGGATCGTGAGCGCCAGGGTGCGCATCGGCGGGTTCCCGATCAACCACCGAACGCCCTCGACCATGTCGGTGCGCAGGCTCGCTCTCGGCTGCTCCGTCTCTTCGACTGCCAGCTGGCTGGTGGCGATCCGCGACACGAGGACGGCGCCCAGCGCGAAGCAGATGGCGTCGGTCGTGAACGGCAGGGCCATGCCTGCCGCGAACAGGAAAGCGCCGATCGGCGGGGCCACCAGCTGGTTGGCAAGCACGAACGCCCCCTGGATCCGCGCGTTGGCGACGCCCAGACGCTCGCGAGGCACGAGTCGGGGGATGAGGCTCGTACTGCCGACATCCGCGAACGTCTCCAGCGTTCCCAGGATGAACAGGACCACAAGCACGAGCGCGATGCTGACCGTCCCACTGACGATCGTGCCCGCGAAAGCGACCATCAGCAGCGCCCGGCCGAGATTGACGGCCCGAATGATCCGTTGCCGATCAAAGCGATCGGCAACGGCCCCGGCCATGAACCCGAACACGAGGACCGCCAGGTACTCGCTGAGGAGCGCCATCGACACCAGCAGCGGGTCCCGCGTCAGCGACGCGACCAGCAGCGGCCCCGCGGCGAGCGTCAGCCCATCACCCGCGTTGGTGATGACCGCCTGGCTGAGCAGCAAACGGAAGTCGCCGCCAAGGTCGGCGGGTGAGATCGCCTCGATGGCGCGAGTGAGCGGCGAGCGCAGGCAGCCTCGCGTACCGCGTGTCACAGGTGAACCCACGCGGAGCAGGGTACCCGCGCTCAGCGCCCCGGAACGGTCCCCTCGTGCAGGGTCACGATCCCGCCGGTCAGGCCTTGCCAGCTCACATCGATCAGCCCGGCCTCGGCCATGATCTCCGCGATCCGCTCCGGGGAAGGGTAGGCCTGGACGCTGCGTACAAGGTACCCATAGGCGCTCCCCTGCCCTGCGACCCGTCCCAGCAGGGGCACGATCCGGTCGAACCACCAGCGCATGAACCGGGCGAGCCGGCTCCGCGGCCGCGCGATCTCGAGGCACAGCACTCGACCGCCGGGTCGCACCGACCGTGCCATCTCCTCGAAACCGCGCCGGTAGTCGGGCAGGTTGCGCATCCCGAACGCGATCGTCGCGGCATCGAACGTGGCGTCCTCGGTCGGCAGCACCAGTGCGTCACCAACCACGAACTCGAGGCGGTGGCGGCCTGCGAAGCGCCGTCGCGCGATCCCAATCATCCCGGGTGAGATGTCCACGCCCAGGACCCGGCCGCCCGGCCGCACCCGGTGATGCAGGTCTGCGGCCACCTTGCCCGTTCCCGAGGCGACATCGAGGGCGGATCCGCCTGGCTCGAGCCTGGCGCCCTCCACGAGTCGTCGCCTCCAGCGAGGCTCCTGGAACGCGCTGATGACCAGGTTCATCGGGTCGTAGACACGGGCGATGCGATCGAACATCGCCCGGACCTCGGTGGTCGCGGCGGCGTTGCCCGAACCGGTCGATGCGCCCGAGGGCGTAGCGCCCGAGGGGGTGGCGCCCGAGGGCGTGGTGTCGGGATCCGGGGCGCTCATGATCGGGCCTCCAGGCACTGCAGGACGGCGGCACCGACCCGGACGGGCTCGGTGATGGGTGAGGCATGGCTGAGGTCGTCGAGATGGACGCGCCGGGCGTCGGGGACACGCGCGGACAGCGTGCATGCAATGGCGCCATAGAACGGATCGCTCGCGCCGCCGGTCAGGATCGTCGTGGGCGCCGTGATCCGGGACATGCCGTCCGCGTCGAGGCCCAGCAGCGTCGCGTCCGCGAGGGCGGCGTCGCCCTGGTCAGCCAGGAACGCCCGGCCACGTTCAGACAGTCGCTCCCAGGCGGCGTCCCCGGCCACTCCCCTGAGGAACGTCTCGGCGGCCGCGGGGGCGCCACCCGAGCGGTGTGCCGCAGCGGTCGCCGCGGCAAGGACGGCGAGCTGTTGCCGGGTCGGCGCATCGGCCAGCGGGCCGTACGGCGGTTCCCAGGCGACGATCGACGTCACCCGCTCCGGGTGGCGAGCCGCGGTCTCGAGGGCAAGGACGCCGCCGTAGCTCAGACCCACCAGCGTGGCCGCGCCGATGCCCAGGTGGTCGAGCACCGCGACGAGATCAGCGACGTGCACGCGGACGTCGATCGGGCCCAGGACCGCGACCCGACTCGTGCCGGTTGCCCGGCGGTCGACGGCGTGGACCGTGAACGCGCCCGGCCTCGCGAGCTCCGCCGCCAGCCGGTCGATCTGGGCGGCGGTGGACAGGGTGCCGTGGAGCAGGACCAGAGACGCCGGGCCCGTGCCCGTGGACCGCCATCCGATCCGGGTGCCGTCCGGCCGGCTCAGCGCGCCGGCAACCGGGCGATCGAGCATCTCGCGAACCGCCGAGCGCCGGAGCTTGCCGCCGCCGGTGCGGGGCAGCGATGCCACCCGCACGAACGTGCCCGGGACCTTGAACCCGGCGAGCGACGCGCGGCAGTGCGCCGCCAACGCCGGAGCACCGGGGTGAGCGATCCCCTGCCGGAGGACGATGACCGCGACGGGCACCTGACCCCACAGCGGATCCGGCCGTGCCACGACCGCGGCCTCGGCGATCGCCGGATGCACCTCAAGGACCGCCTCCACCTCGGGAGGCGAGATGTTCTCGCCACCGCGGACGATCCGATCGGTGCGGCGATCGCCGACGAACAACCGTCCAGTCTCGTCGAGCCGTCCGAGGTCACCGGTTCGGATCGGCGTGCCGGCGGCACGAGGCGACTCGCCGAGGTAGCCGTCGAACGCCCCGGGCGTGGCGACGATGATCTCGCCCACACCGTCCTCGCCGGGCTCGTCGATCGAGACGCTGACGCCGGGGAGCGGCCGGCCCGCGCTGGCCGGCGTGTCACGGGCATCGTCGGTCGGCAGCGCCGTCACGCCCGAGCCCGCCTCGCTCAGGCCGTACGTGGGAACCACCGGCCAGCCCGCCGAGACGGCGCGGGTGACGAGCTCGGGGCCGATCAGCCCGCCTCCCAGCGGGACGGCCAGCAGCGAGGCCGGGGGCGGCATGTCGCGTGCTCGATCGAGGATCCGTACGAGCTGGGTCGGGACGAGCGACATGTGGCTCGCAGGCGGCTCGGCCGCGAGCGCCGTCAACACTGCGCCGGGCTCCGGTTCTGGCACGATCCGAACCGGCACCCGCGCGGCGACCGCGCGCCAGATGATGCCCAGTCCTGCGACGTGTCCGAGCCCTAGCGCGAGCAGCCAGCCGGAGGCCGGTGGCAGCGCCGCGATCCAGGCGCTCGCGCTGGCCGCCATCGCCGCCTCCGAGAGCACCACGCCCTTCGGTCGCCCCGTGGTTCCCGACGTCAGTACGACGACAGCCGCTCCCGGCCGGGTTCGGCCGGCGTGCGCGGTCCGGTCGACGCCGAGCTCGAGGACCGGGCTCAGCACGTCCATCGCCGACGCGCGCTCGGTCGCCGTGATCCGGTCCGGCACCGGTGCCGCCACGGCCCCCGATCGCACCGTGCCCAGCAGTCGCACGATCGCGTCGATCGAGGGTCGGGCCGTCATCGCCACCAGGTCACCGGGTCCCACACCGGCCTCGGCCAGGCTGCTGGCCACGAGGTCGCAGCGCCGATCGAGGTCCGCCCAGGTGACGGTGGTGCCACCCTCGATCAGGGCCGGCTCTGCGCCCGCGACGGCGGCATGCCTCCGGACCAGATCAGCCGCCGACCGCGCGGCAGTCACGTCACCACCCGCTCGCTCAGACCGGTCACCGGATGGCCCCGATCGTCTCGACCTGGTAGCGGTCCACCGCCCGCTCATCGAGCCGGATCCCCAGCCCGCCGGGCGACGGCTCCGAGGGAAGGCGCATCCGCCCGTCGGTCACCGGCAGCCCGTCGAGGAGGAGGTCGTGCTCGAGCAGCCCGGCGGTCGCCAGCCCGTGATCCGGGGCGGTCGGCCACACGCGGGACGCGCCCGGGTCACCGGCTGCTCCATCGGGCAGCGCCGCCGCCTGTGCCAGCGCCGCCGCGATCCCGATCCCGGTCTCGAACAATGTGCTCAGCACGATCGGCACGCCCCGGGCGGCCGCCATGGCCGCGATCTCCGCGACGACGGCCGGTCCGCCCACGCGCGCCGGCTTGACCACCAGGACGTCGACGGCGTCGGCCTCGAGCAGCTCGCGGGCAGCGCGGAGCGAGACCACCGTCTCGTCGGCTGCGACGGGCACCTGAACCCGTCGCCGGAGCTCGGCGAGGGCCTGGGCATCGTCACCCGCCAGCGGCTGCTCGACGTACTCGAGCCCGAACCGCGCGACGCCGGTGAGCCGCTCGGCCGCGGTGGCCGGATCCCAGGCGCCGTTCGCGTCCAGTCGGAGGTGGACGTCCGCTCCGACCGCGTCCCGGACCGCCCCCACCCGCTCCGCGAGCACCTGGGTCTCGCGCTCGGCGCCGACCTTGAGCTTGAGCGTCCGGAAACCGGCGGCCACGGCCTGGCGCGCGGCCTCCGCCGACGCCGCCGGCCCCAGCGCCGGGAGGGTCGCGTTGACACCGATCCCCGGGCCACCTGCAGCGAGCCGGGGTGCCGGCGATCCCACGAGATCGAACAACGCCGCGTGCAGCGCCGCGCACAGCGCCCGTCCCGGCCGCCCGTGACCCTCAAGCTCCTGGGCCGATGGCAGCGTCCCGCCCTCGGCCAGCCCCACTGCCTCGCGGATGAGCAGGCTGAGCACGGTCGAGGCCACCTCGCCGTCCTGCGGCTCGAGCACCGCCTCGCCGACACCCGTCCGCCCATCCCGATCGACGAGCCGGAGCAGCCATGCTTCCCGCTCGACCCACATCCCGGTACCGGTGGCAAACGGTCGCCGGAACGGCACCGCCACCCGGTCCGCACGGAGCGAAGCGATCCGTGTCATGCGGGACCACCCACGGCAAGACCGGCGGCAAACAGCACGGCGAACGCGAGCGACAGCCGTGCCGTGCCCTTGAGCACCGGGTTGAGCTCGCGCGGCTCCTGGAACGCACGCACCGTGCGCAGCAGCGGCCAGGCGAGCGGGAGCGCCGCGAGCGGCGCCAGGGTCCACGGCGACCGACCGGCGATCAACAGCCCGACCGGGACCGCGAACGCCGCCACCAGCAGCACGGCGTACTCGACCTGGGTCCCCTTCGCGCCCAGCATCACGGCCAGCGTCCGCTTGCCGGCCGCTCGGTCGGTGGGGATGTCGCGCAGGTTGTTGACCACGAGGATCGCGGTGATCAGCGCGCCGGCGGGGATCGCGGCCGCGACGAACAGGGGCTCGAGGCGGAGGACCTGGAGGTAGGCCGTGCCGACCACCGCCACCAGTCCGAAGAACACGAACACGAACACCTCGCCCAGCCCGTGATACCCGTAGGGCAGCGGGCCTCCGGTGTAGGCGAGCGCCGCCACGACCGCCAGCACGCCCAGACCGATCAGCACCGGGCCGCCGACGATGGCCAGCCACACGCCGATGACCCCGGCCGCGCCGACGGTCAGCCCGATCGCCACCTCGAGCTGGCGTTCGGTCACCAGGCCGGCCGCGGCAACCCGGACCGGACCCGACCGCTGCGGCGTGTCGGCACCCCGCCGGAAGTCGGACAGGTCGTTGGCGAAGTTGGCCACCACCTGGAGCAGCAGCGCGACGGCCACGCAGCCGAGCGCCGTGTCGGCCCGCAGCCGGCCACCCGCGCCGAGCGCCGCCCCGACCCCCACCACGACCCCGGTGAGGGCCGCGGGCAGGGTTGCCGGGCGGGCAGCGAGGAGCCAGATGCGGATGGGCGAGGGCCGGGTCGCGAGGGCGGTCACGGTCAGGGCCGCCGCGGGTACTTGGCGTAGTCGGCCGGCTGCTTCTCGAGGAACGCCCGGGAGCCCTCATGGGCCTCGTCGGTCGTGTAATAGAGCCCGGTCGCGTTGCCCGCGAACTCCTGGAGCCCTGCCAGCCCGTCGGTGGCGACCAGGAACGCCGACTTGAGGAACCGGATCGCGGTCGGGCTCATCTGGAGGATCTCGTTCGCCCACTGCACACCCTCGGCCTCGAGGTCGGCGAGCGGGACGACCCTGTTCACGAGGTGCATGTCGAGCGCCTCCTGCGCCGAGTACTGGCGGCACAGGAACCAGATCTCCTTCGCCTTCTTGTCGCCCACCAGCCGCGCGAGGAGCCCGACCCCGAACCCGGCGTCGAAGCTGCCGACGCGGGGGCCCACCTGTCCGAACACCGCGTTGTCCGACGCGATCGTCATGTCGCACACCACGTGGAGCACGTGTCCGCCGCCGATGGCGTAGCCATTCACCAGGGCGATCACCGGGATCGGCAGCGACCGGATCTGCCGCTGGAGATCGAGCACGTTGAGGCGAGCGATGCCGTCCTCGCCAACGTAGCCACCCGAGTGGCTCTTGTAGCGCTGGTCGCCGCCCGAGCAGAACGCCTTGTCGCCCTCGCCGGTGAGCAGGACACAGCCGATCGTGGCGTCGTCACGGATCCGGGCGAAGGCGTCGATCAGCTCCCGCACGGTCTGCGGACGGAAGGCGTTGCGAACTTCGGGCCGGTTGATCGTGACCCTGGCGATGCCGGTGCCGGAGTGCTCGTACCGGATGTCGCGGTAGTCGACGACGGACGACCAGGTGACGGGCGTGGTGGAGTCAGTCATGCGGCGGGCACCTCCTGGAGGAAGTCGAGCACGAGACGGCGAAACGTGGCGGGCGCCTCGCGATGCGCGGCGTGGCCGGCACCGTCGAGGATCGCGAGGCGGGCGCGTGGCATGCGGGTCGCGATCTCGCGGGCCCGTTCGAGGCCGACCGCGTCGAGGGCGCCGCCGATCACGAGAGCCGGGGCGCCGATCTCCGCGAGGCGGTCGTGAAGCGGCGCCATCGCGCCCTGGCCGGCTCCACGGAGCGATCGCGCGAGCCCCTCGGGCTGGTTGCGGAGGCGCATGGCGCGGAACCGGGCGCGAGTCGGAGCCGGCAGGTCGCGCTCCGCGGCGAACACGGGCGACGTCTCCCACCAGCTGTCGACGAAGGCTTCGATGCCGTCGCGCTCGATCGCGTCGGCCAGGCGCTCATCCTCGGCACGGCGGCGCTTGCGATCCGCGTCGCTCGCGATCCCCGCCGACGGGCTCTCGAGGACGAGGGCGCGGACGACGGCCGGGCGGTCGATCGCGAGCCGCAGGGCGACCCTGGCTCCGAACGAGTACCCGATCACGACCGCGGGCGCGAGGTCGTGGCTCCGCAGGATGTCCGCCAGATCCGCCGCCTGGGCCTGGAGAGCGTGACGAGCCGGGTCCGGTGGCGCATCGGAGCGGCCGTGCCCGAGCAGATCGACCGCGACCGTCCTCGAGGACCCGCGCAGCGCCGGCAGCAAGGGGCTCCAGTCCGCGCCGCGGCCGCTGAAGCCGTGGAGCAACAGGATGGCCGGCCCGCGTCCACCGACCCGGACCTCGTAGCGCGCGCCATTGACGGCCAACCGCGTCACGCGAGGCTCCCGACGCCGATCGCTGCGCGGACCGTCGCGTCGAGCTCGCGATGGAGCTCGACGTTGCGAGCACGGTCGGTGCGCAGCTCGAGGACCCGCACGCCGGGCCTACAGACGGAATCGGCGATGGCTGCCTCGAGGTCCCCGTGGCCGACGAGCCGGTGCTCGCCCCCGAGCGCGGTGACGATCGGCCCGACGCCGATGCCGTGGGGCGTCCCGAACAGCTCCTCGTAATGCTCCGGCAGCCCGGTGCCCGCCACGGAGGCGGCCGCCTGCGCCTGGGGCAGGAACGAGAAGATCCCGCCCCCGTCGTTGTTGATCAGCACGATCGTGGCCGAAAGGGCGTGGAGACGGGCCGCGACCAGCGCGTTGAGGTCGTGCAGGAACGACAGGTCACCGACCACCAGCGCCACCGGACCGCCGGCGACGGCGGCCGAGCCCAGCGCCGTCGACACGACCCCGTCGATGCCGTTGGCCCCCCGGTTGGAGCGGACGACGATCGCGCGATCCGTCGAGGGCAGCCAGGCGTCGAGGTCTCGGACCGGCATCGAGCTGCCGGCCCACAGCATCGCGCCGTCCGGCAGGATCGAGGCAAGCGCGGGGAACGGCGCACCCTCGAACGCCTCGTCGAGCTCCGCGAGCCACGACGTCATGGCCCCCTCGGCGGCCCTGTCCGCGAACAGCCAGTCCGCGGCCCATGCCGAATCATCGCCCCGGCCCATGAACCGCGCCGCCACGGCCTCGATCGTCGCCACCGGATCGGCGTGCACGAACGTGGCCGGGATGAGCGCGGATTCGCGCCAGCCCCCGTCACCGTCGAGGACGATCAGGTCCGGTCGAGCCCGCGCCAGGAGCTCGGTGATCGGCTTCGACGTGGGCATGGCACCGGTGCGCACGACGACGTCCGGCAGGTGGGCGTCGATCCAGGGGCCTGGCCGGCATAGCTGGTCGCCGTGGGCGATCACCATCATCCGGTCATGGGGACCGGTGCGCAGCCCCGACAGCGGGTCGGCAAGGATCGGAAACCCTGTCGCGTCCGCCAGGCGCCAGAGGACCGCCGCGAGCCGCGGGTCATCGTCCGGGCCGGCAACGATCAGCCCGCGCCTGCCCTCGCCGCCCGCCGGGGCGATGAGGCGCGCGGCGAGTCGGTCGATCGCCTCGGCGTCAAGCGACCTCCGGCCTGCAACGCGGGTGGTGAACGGCTCGGATGGAGGGTCGGCGTCGATTGTCAGCGGGCCGTCGGGCAGCAGCGGCTCACGGAACGGCGCGTTGATCTGGACCGGACCCGCCGGGCCCGCCATCGCTGTGGCCACGGCACGACCTGCCACCGAGCGGACGTGCGCCAGCGTCACCGGCTCCCCGTCGGCCAGCGGCAGCTCCGTGTACCACTTCGCGGCCCGGCCGTAGAGGTGGACCTGGTCGATCGCCTGCGGAGCGCCGCGGTCGCGCAGCTCGACCGGCCGATCCGAGGTGAGGACGACCAGCGGCACGCGCGACAGCGAGGCCTCGACCACGGCCGGGCCGAACTCGACGGTCGCCGTACCGGACGTCGCCAGGAGCACGACCGGACGCCGCGCCGCTCGCGCGATCCCCACCGCGAAGAAGCCCGCCGATCGCTCGTCCAGCAGGACGCGGACCGACACATCCTCCGCCGCCCGCAGGGCGAGGGCGAGCGGCGCGGAGCGCGATCCCGGGCAGATGACCGCGTCCCGGACGCCGGCCGCGACCAGCTCCCCGACGAATGCCCGCAGCAGGGCGGCGTCACTCACCCTCGTCCTCCAGGCGGCCGAGCGCCGAGACCACGGCCCGGAGCTTGATCCGCGACTCCTCCCACTCCGCGTCCGGGTCCGAGTCGGCCACGACACCGCAGCCCGCGAACAGCGTGGCCCGTGTCCGATCGACGATCCCGCAGCGGAGCGCGACGCACAGCTCGCCATCGCCGTCGACGCCCAGCCAGCCCACGGGTCCCGCGTACCAGCCGCGATCGAACCCCTCGTGCTCGTCCTGCAGGGCAAGCGCCAGCTCGCGTGGCTCGCCGCCGACGGCCGGGGTCGGATGGAGCCGGCCCCCGAGCGCCAGCAGCCCGTGCGCGTCGGGCAGGGTGCCGCTGATCTCGGTTGCCAGGTGCTGCACGAAGCGGAGGGGCATGATCGACGGCTGGGGCGCAACCTCGAGGGTCTCGGCCAGCGGTGCCAGCAGGTCCCGGATGGCGTCGACCACGATCGCCTGCTCCTCGCGGTTCTTGTCCGAGTCCATCAACTCCGCCGCCAGGGCGGCGTCCTCGACGGCATCGGCGCCGCGCCGGATGGTGCCGGCCACGGCCATCGTTCGGAACCGGCGACCCTCGGTCCGCACGAGCCGCTCGGGCGTGGCCCCCAGGAACGTCCGCCCGTCACGCCGGAACGCGTAGATCGTGCTCTCTGGGGCGCTCGCAACCAGCCGCCGCAGGGCGTTGGGCACATCGAGCTCCACCGGCGAGCGCAGGTCGACCCGACGGGCCAGCACGATCTTGTCCAGGCGGCCTCGTCCCACCGCGCCGGCGAACATGCCGACCAACCGCCGCCAGACGTTCTTCGTCGGCTGCCCACCGGCGACCGACAGCGGCGCGAAGACCGGCCGGGCGACGATCCCGGTTGGGCTCGGAGCCAGACCGTGTGCGCGCTCGGCCAACCGGTCCCACGCTCGCTCCAGCCGGCGTGCCTCGGAGGCGCTCGCGGCACCCCCGACCAGGGACGCCGTCAACCAGGTGCCATCGGTCGTCGAGGCGTACAGCAGTTCGGGCAGGACGAGCGAGGCCGGACCGAACGGACCCCAGACGCTGGATGGATCGGGGTGTCGACCGGTGAACCCCATGCCGCCCAGCAGCACCGGTCCGGCGACTCCCTCGCCTACCTGCGACCGATCCAGTCGCGCATCGCGCACCAGCGAGCGCCAGGCTGCCTCCGCCGCGGAGAAGCGGTCGGGACCGTCCGGCTCGACATCCCACGCTCGTCCGACGCCGACCAGCGCGAGGTCTTCGGATGGACGCAACCAGAGGGCCACCTCGAGCCCGGCCTCGGTGGCCGCAGCGAACAGCGCGACAGGATCGAGGCCATCGATCGGCGTCGTGCTCGCGATGAGCCCGGCCCCGGGACCCGTCCCGGGGCCTTCCAGCAGATCGCTCAGCCGCTCGGCCAGACCCGCATCGGCCAGATCCCGAATCGTCACCTTGCCGACTCGGGGAACTCGTGCCCCGGCTCCCGGAGTGCGACGGCGCCGATCCGCTCCTCGCTCACGCCAACGCTCCGGAGCAGAACGGCCCGCAGCGCCGGATACGCGTCCTCGAGGCGCTCGGGGTGATCGGCAAGCAGCCAGCGTCCGACGACCTCGTTGAGGGCGCCGAACCAGGCGATGCTCGCGATCCGGGTGTCGATCGGCGGGATCACGCCCGCCGCCACGGCCTCGTCGAGATAGCCCTGGATCAGCCGCGCGAACCGCTCGTGCAAGGCGTTGGTCTCGGCCTGGAAGACGCGGCCAGCCCCCACCGTGTCCAGGAACAGCAGGCGGGCCATGGTCCGGTGACCGGCGAACGTCGTCAGCACGGTCCGCAGGGCGGCATCCGCGCGCGCGACCGGCTCCGTCTCCTGGGCCACCGCCCGCTCCGCCCGCGCGACGAGCTTGTCGGCGGTTGTCTGCATCAGCTCGCGAAAGATCGATTCCTTGTTCGGGAAGTGGAAGTAGATCCCGCCCTTGGACGTCTCGGCAGCCCCGGCGATGTCGTCGACGGCCGTGTCTCGGTAGCCCCGGGTCGCGAACGCGTGAAAGGCGGCATCGAGGATCCGCTCCCGTCGACTCCGGCTCTGCTCGGCTGGGTCAGGTTTCGCCATTGGTCCTCGACGTTGCTCCCCCGGTCTGCGCACGATGTTCCGGCAGCCCTGCTGCCACCGACCGACCGGTCGGTCGGTCGATCCGGGACATCGTAGCCGAGATAACATGATACTGTCACCGCGCATGTTATTCGGCCGGCCCGGCACCTCAGCCGGCACGAATGCCGCCGGCAGGCAAGGCCCCACGGGCACCGCCGCCATCGATGCGGCTCCAGTCGAGGCGACACCTGCCGAGGACGCCGGAACGCCACCCGCGGGCCGCACATCGCGACTTCGACGCCGTCTCCAATCCGACTGACCGCAAAGTCCGCGCAGACGCAGCCGAGGGAATGGAGCGACCCGCCGGCGGAGCCGGCGGGTCTGGCAGCTCGATGAGGAGGCTGTCGGATCGGGTCCGGAGGCTAGACCTCCTTGAACTCGCCCTCGACCGTCTCGTCGCCGGCACCCTCGTCCGCGCGGGCCGCGTTGTCCGCGCCCTCACCCGGGCCGTCGCCTGAGGACGACCCGTCGGCCCCGTCCCCACCCTCGGCGGCAGCGGAGGCCTGGTAGGCCGCGGTCGACACTCGCGACAGCGTCTCGACGATCTTGGTCATGCCGGCCTGGATCAGCTCGGTGTCCGTGCCCTTGAGCGCCTCGCGAAGCGCGGACACCTGGGCCTCGATCTCCGCGCGATCCTCGGCGGACACCTTGTCGCCGAGGTCCTTGAGCGTGCGCTCGGCCTGATACGTCAGCTGCTCAGCCTGGTTGCGCAGCTCGACCTCCTCGCGCCGCTTCTTGTCGTCGTCCGCGTGGCTCTCGGCGTCGTGGACCATCTGGTCGACGTCGTCCTTGGACAGCATCGAGGAGGCCGTGATCCGGACCTGCTGCTCCTTGCTGGTCGCCCGGTCCTTGGCCTTGACGTCGAGGATCCCGTTGGCGTCGATGTCGAACGTGACCTCGACCTGCGGGATGCCGCGCGGCGCGGGCGGGATGCCATCGAGGATGAACCGGCCGAGGGTCTTGTTGTCCGCCGCGAAGTCTCGCTCGCCCTGGAGGACGTGGATCTCGACCTGGCTCTGGTTGTCCGAGGCGGTCGAGAACACCTGCGACTTGGAGGTCGGGATGGTCGTGTTGCGGTCGATCAGCCGGGTCATCACGCCGCCCAGGGTCTCGATGCCCAGCGACAGCGGCGTGACGTCGAGCAGCAGGACGTCCTTGACGTCGCCACCCAGCACCCCCGCCTGGATGGCGGCGCCGATGGCCACGACCTCGTCCGGGTTGACGCCCTTGTGGGGCTCCTTGCCGAACACGGACTTGACCAGCTCCTGGACGGCGGGCATCCGGGTCATCCCACCGACCAGGATCACCTCGTCGATGTCGGACGGCTTGAGCCCGGCGTCCTTGAGCGCGGCCTGGACGGGGCCCTTGGTCTTCTCGATCAGGTCGCCGACCAGGCTCTCAAGCTTGGCCCGGGTCAGGCTCATCACCAGGTGCTTGGGTCCGGAAGCGTCGGCGGTGATGTACGGCAGGTTGATCTCAGTCGACGCGGTCGAGGACAGCTCGATCTTCGCCTTCTCTGCGGCCTCCTTGAGCCGCTGGAGAGCCTGCTGATCCTTGGACAGGTCGATGCCCTGGTCCTTCTTGAACTCGGCCAGCAGCCAGTCGATGACGCGCTGGTCGAAGTCGTCGCCGCCAAGGTGCGTGTCGCCGTTGGTCGCCTTGACCTCGAACACGCCTTCGCCCAGCTCCATGATCGAGATGTCGAACGTGCCGCCACCAAGGTCGTACACGGCGATCTTCTCGTCGTGCTTCTTGTCCAGGCCATAGGCGAGCGCCGAGGCTGTTGGCTCATTGATGATCCGCTTGACCTCGAGGCCGGCGATCCGGCCGGCGTCCTTGGTCGCCTGGCGCTGGGTGTCGTCGAAGTACGCGGGGACGGTGATGACCGCCTCGGTCACCTTCTCGCCCAGGTAGGCCTCGGCATCCGACTTGAGCTTCTGGAGCACCATCGCGCTGATCTCGGGCGGCGTGTAGTGCTTGTTGTCCGCGACCACGCGGATGCCGTCGGACTTGGGGTCCTTCTCCACGGTGTACGGGACGAACTTCCTGGAGCGCTGGACCTCCGGGTCGTCCCAGCGACGGCCCATGAACCGCTTGATCGAGTACACGGTGTTGGTCGGGTTGGTGACCGCCTGGCGCTTGGCCAGCTGGCCGACGACACGCTCGCCGGTCTTGGCGAAGCCGACGACGGACGGGACGGTGCGATTGCCTTCGGACGACGGGATGACGGTGGACTCACCGCCCTCCATCACCGCGACGACGCTGTTGGTCGTTCCGAGGTCGATGCCGATGATCTTGCCCATTCGGGGAGCTCTCCTGGTCGCTTGAATCGGATTGGTCTGGGCTGTGCTGGTGGAATCAGTTTGCGGGACCGTCCGTGATGTCGCCGGCTGCGGCGACCGCCACCAGCGCCGGACGGATCACCCGGTCCCGGAGCCGGTAGCCGCGCCGGATCTCGTCCACGATCTCGCCGTCAGCGAGGCCGGTGCCCGGGACGCTGGCGACGGCCTCGTGCTCACGGGGGTCGAAGTGGGTGCCGGGCGACGCCTCGACGGCCGTCACACCTTCGCTCTCGAGCAGATTACGGAGCTTGCGGTCGATGGCGGCGATCCCCTCCGCCCAGGCGTCCTCGGCCAGATCTGCCGGCCGGGTCTCGATCGCACGATCGAAGTCGTCGGCGAGGGCGAGCACCTTGCGGATCAGGTCCTCGCCGGCGAGGCCGAGATGACGCTCACGCTCCTCGGCCGTGCGACGGCGGAAGTTCGTGAACTCGGCGCGCTCGCGCTGGAGCGCGACCAGGTATTCGTCGACCTTGGCCGTCAGCTCGTCGCGCTCGGCGCGAATGGCTTCGAGCTGCTCGGTGAGGGCGGCAGGCGAGACATCGAGGGCCTCGATGCGCTCCTGGGCACGGGTCTTGCGGGTCATGGGTCTCCGGTGGCTGGGGTTCTCGTTCGTCATCACGTTTCGCCGTCAGGCGTACATATGGTCGATCAGCTCGTTCATCAGGCCCGACACGAAGCGCACGGTCCCGATGGCCTGCGGGTAGGACATCCGTGTCGGGCCGAGCACGCCAACCACGCCCACGGCGCGGCCCGGGTGCCCGTACGGCGCCAGCACGAGCGACACGTCGGCCATCTCCTCAGCCGCATTCTCATGCCCGATGAACACCCGAACCCGGTCGGAGCCGGCGACGCCGGCGATGAGCTGGGTGAGGTAGGCACGGTTCTCGAGCGCCGCGAACACCCTGCGCAGCTTCTCACTCTGGGCGAACTCGGGGGCCTCCATCACGTTGAGCAGCCCATCCGAGAACAGCTCCTCGATCGCCGCCGCGTCGAACTCCCCGAGGGCGTGGACGGCGCGCTCCGCCACCTGTCGCGGTAGCTCGAGGGCGGGCAGCGAAGAATCGAGCCCGGCCAGGACTCGCTCCGCGTCACGCGCGGTCAGCCCTTCGAGCAGCTCGTTGAGGTAGTTGGCGACGTTGGTCAGCTCGTGCTGCTCGGCAGGCTCGTCGAGCGCGAACAGCACCTGCTTCAGGGCCCCTTCGCGCAGCACCAGGATCAGGCTCGCCGTTCGTTCGTTGATCGATACCAGGTCCAGGTGGCGCAGGTGGGCGGACTGCGGCTTGGCCGACGTCGCCAGCCCGGCTGCCCGCGTGAGCGACGCGAGGGTCGTGGCTGCGAGCCGGAACCAGTGCTCGCTGGCGTACTCGACCTGGCCGAACTGGTGCCGGATCATGAGTTGCTCGACTGGCTCGAGCGGCGCGGCGTCGACGATCGATTCCACGTGGTACCGGTAGCCGTGCTCGGTGGGAACGCGACCCGCCGACGTGTGGGGATGGGTCAGGAAACCTGCCGCCTCGAGCTCGGCCAGGATGGCGCGCACGGTCGCGCTGGACACACCGAGCCGGTAACGCTCGACAAGCGCCTGGCTACCGACCGGCGTTGCGGTGGTGACATATTCCTCGATGACGGCCCGGAGGATCGCCTGGGAGCGGAGGTCCAGGGGGCCGCTGGAGCGACGCACACGACGCGCCATGAGCCTCTCCTGTGCTGGTTAGCACTCGCGCCATGAGAGTGCTAACGCTGGTACCGACAGTCTACCCGGCGCCCGTTCCGGGTGTCAACGCAGCCGTCGGAGCGGCGCCATCCGACGCGGCGGAAAGCAGATCGCGGGGCTCAAGGTACGAACTACCGTATCGGCGCGAGATCAGCGGCGTGCGCGAAGATCCCCGGCAGGCCACCGGTGTGGAGGAGGACGACCGTCTCGGTCGGCGCGATCTCGCCCGCCCTGATGTCGGCGATCAGGCCGGCCATCGCCTTGCCCGTGTAGACGGGGTCGAGGAGGATGCCCTCGGTGCGCGCGGCGAGGCGGATCGCCTCCAGGCATGCCGGGGTTGCGAGGCCGTAGCCAGGGCCGATCTGCGCGTGGTCCGTTTCGAAGTCCTCTGGGCCCACGCTGAGCGGGGTGCCAACTCGCTCGGCTGCCTCCAGGACGATCGCCGACGCGCGGATCGTCTTCTCCGGGTCGCCTCCGCTCACGGCGACCCCGTGCACCCGGTAGGGAGCATCGGCGAGCAGCGCGCCCGCAACGAGCCCGGCCACCGTGCCGCACGAGCCGGCGGCGACGTACAGGCGGGACGGGCGCTCGCCGGCCGCCTCGAGCTGACCGAGGAGCTCGAGTGTGGCCGCGATGTAGCCGAGGGCGCCCACGGCACTCGACCCGCCGAGTGGGATCAGGTACGGGCGCTCGCCCCGCGCCTCGAGCCCGGCCATGACCTCGGCGACCTTGACCGCTTCGCCGGGACCCACGGCGAGTGCCGGGTCACCGGCCGCCACGAAGTAGATCTCAGCGCCCAGCAGCCGGTCGAGGAGCAGGTTGCCCTGCGCCTCCGGCTCGGGCTCCGCCGCCGTCAGGATCAGGCTGGCACCGAGCCCGACCCGGCACGCGGCGGCCGCGGTCATGCGGGCGTGGTTCGACCCCGATCCGCCCGTCGTGACCAGCACCGTGGCCCCATGCCGCAACGCGTCGGCGACGAGGAACTCGAGCTTACGCGCCTTGTTGCCGCCGCCGGCGAGCCCTGTCAGGTCGTCGCGCTTCCAGAGGATGCGAGGGCACCGTGATCGGCCCCCGAGGGCGTCGCGAAGACGATGCGCCTCCTCGAGCGGTGTGGGCAGCGTCGCGAGGGAGACCCGCGGCTGGCCATCGAGCGCGGCGA